>Ga0315291_10008841_pt1 | contig 12353 bp, 10 predicted proteins | sample YL17G12_20_MG_FD_203070 | JGI IMG/M metagenome (GOLD analysis project Ga0315291, IMG submission 203070) | Sediment microbial communities from Yellowstone Lake, YNP, Wyoming, USA - YL17G12_20 | ecosystem: Environmental > Aquatic > Freshwater > Lake > Sediment | place: USA: Wyoming | collected... | reverse complement strand
TTCCCATTGCGGACGTAAAAGCATTTGTTGCCGCGCACGGTTTGCCTGCCGCCACTCCCAAAACAATCACCGATCCCGACAAATTTTACGCGGAACTCGACCAGGTGCGCGAGCAAGGATACGCGGTGGACGACGAAGAAAACGAAATTGGCGGACGCTGCATCGCCGTCCCGATTTTCGATCACACGGGCAAAGCCATTGCTGCTGTCAGCATCTCCGCGCCGACCGCGCGTTTGCCGATGTCCGATGTTCCGCAAGCCGGCGCCATGGTGCGCGAGACTGCCAAAGCGATCTCGCGCGGTTTGGGATATTTGCCACGATCATTTTGAGAGTAGAGATTGGAGGTTGGAAGTTGGCGACACACTCGAATCGGACATCTAATTTCTAACGTCCAACATGCAAGGAGGGAAAACACCGACACAAATCAAATGCGATTAACTGTTCGATCCGCCAAATTTTTCTGACACGAGGAGGTATTCCAATGTCACTGAAGAAAATTACGCGACGTGATTTCCTCAAACTGGCTGGAGTCACGTCCATCGGTGCAGTCGTCGCCGCGTGCGCGCCTGCGCCAACCCCCGCGCCTACTGCGGCGCCACCGACCGCGGCACCCAAACCGACTGAAGCGCCCAAGCCCACCGCCGCTCCTGCACCGACCGCCGCGCCGAAACCGACGGATGTTCCCAAGCCAACAACTGCGCCGACGCAAGCGCCGAAAATTGGCGCATCGCTCATCGGCAAACTGGAAGGTCCCACGGTCATTCGCGAGACCGCGCAATTCCCCAAGACGTTCAAAGAAGCGCCGATGCTCGCGGACCTGGTCAAAGCCGGCAAACTGCCCGAAGTGGCGAAACGCTTGCCTGAACCGGCCGATCTGATGGTGATCAAGCCGCTCAAAGAGATTGGCAAGTACGGCGGCAACTGGCGCCGCGCCTTCACCGGTCCCGCCGATCACGAAAACGGCAACCGCATCAACTCTGCCGACAAGATCTTGCACTTTGACTACACCGGCAACAAGATCGTGCCCGCGCTTGCCAAAGACTGGAAAGTCAGCGACGACGGCAAAACCATCACGATCTACCTGCGCAAGGGCGCCAAGTGGTCGGATGGCACTCCCTTCACCGCGGACGATTTCATGTTTTGGTATCAGGACGTCTACCTCAACAAAGCACTCGTGCCGACACCCTTCTTTGAATTCCAGATCAATGGCAAAGATGGCGTGATGAAAAAGGTTGACGACTTGACGGTCGCCTTTGAGTTTCCGGAACCCTATCCGTACTTTGTGTACATTCTAGCCGGTAGTACGTCGATGGGGGCTGGATTCGCAACCCGCGGTGCGTTCCAAACTTGTGGTGGCGCATACTGCCCGGGGGCCTACCTCAAGCAATTCCTGCCCAAGTACTCTTCAGAAGATGCGGTCAACGCCAAAGCAAAAGCCGCCGGGTTCGACAACTGGGTGTCCTACTTTAAGAACCGCTACTCCTGGGCGCTCAATCCCGAATGTCCGACGATGACGCCGTGGAAGACGGTCTCGCCGATCAACACGCCCACCTGGGGCATGGAACGCAATCCGTACTTCTGGGCAGTCGACACCGAAGGTAACCAACTGCCGTACATTGACAAACTCACGATGACGCTCGCCGAGAACACCGAAGTCGCGAACTTGCGCGCGATTGCGGGAGAGTACGACTGCCAGGAACGCCACATGGGTCTGGCGAAGTTGCCGGTGTTCTTGGAAAACCAGCAGAAAGGCAACTACACCGTTCACCTCGATCCGGCGTTCAATGGCTCCGACGTTGCACTGCACATGGGCAACGCGTACGAAGGTGATGCGGAAATCGCCAAATGGATCAAGAACAAAGATTTCCGCCACGCGCTTTCGATGGGCGTTGATCGCGATCAACTGAACGAAGCGTTCTGGCTCGGCGTCGGCACCGCCGGCTCGACCGCTCCATCGCCTGACACGGTTTACAGTCCCGGCCCCGAATGGAACAAGAAATGGTGCACGCTGGATCTCAAGCAAGCCAATGATACACTCGACAAAATCGGCTTGGACAAGAAGGACAGCGAAGGTTTCCGCCTCCGCACCGATGGCAAGGGACGCTTGCGCCTCGAAATGATCACCGTCGGCGCGCAGTTTGTGCCATACACCCAGATCGGCGAAATGATCAAACAGCAGTGGAAGAAAATCGGCATTGAGGTGGATATCAAAGAGACCGAACGCAACCTTGCGTTTGGCAAGACGGCAAACAACGAACACCAGATCATCACTTGGGCGAACGATGGCTCCGAGATGCTCTTCCTCTTTGCGCGCCACGCCTTGCCGGTGGATGCCGCCGAGTGCCACATGGGTATGGCGTTCGCCAAGTGGTACAACGATCCTGCGCAGGGAAAGAAACCGGACGATCCCGAAATGCTCCGCGCGTTCGATCTGTTCCGTAAAGCATTCGGCATGAAAGAAGCCGATCAGATCACGGCAGCCAAAGAAATTTGGAAGATCATCGTCGAACAGCAGTGGAGCATCGGTACCGTCGGGCAATCGCCGGCGTTTATGGGCGTTCGCATCGTCAAGAACAACATGGGCAACGTTCCCGAACGTCAGGTGAACGCACAACACGCGCGCACGCCGTACACTGCGGGCCCAACCACTTTCTATTTCAAGTCGTAACGTGAACGCGTAGGGGCGGGGTAACCCCGCCCCTACAAAGGCAATTTGTATGATCGCATACATGGTTCGACGTGTTCTTCTAGCCATTCTCACGATCTGGGCAATCACCGTTCTCTCGTTCCTCATCATTCAACTACCGCCCGGCGATTTCGTCACCGCGTACATCGCAACGATGTCAGCGGGCGGGTCAGGCATTACGGAGGGCGAGGCGCAGGCGCTGCGCGAGCAGTACGGTCTGGATCAGCCATTCCACGTTCAGTATCTAAAGTGGATGGGCTTGATCGCGCAAGGCAACTTTGGCATGGCGATCGAATGGGGACGACCGGTATTGGATGTCATCGGCGACCGGCTGGTGCTCACGATTGTCATTTCGCTAGCCGCCATCGTCTTCACCTGGACACTCGCGCTGCCGATTGGAATCTATTCGGCGGTCAAACGCTATTCTTTCCTCGATTATATTTTCACCTTCCTGGGATTCATTGGCTTGGCGATTCCCGGCTTTATGCTCGCGCTGATTGTGATGTACATCGGATTTGCTTACTTTGGCGCAAGCGTCGGTGGGTTGTTCTCGGCAGATTATGCCGAAGCGCCGTGGAGCATGGAAAGAGTGTGGGACCTCATCAAGCATTTGCCGGTGCCCGCCATTGTCTTGGGCGTTGCCGGCACCGCGCAAATGATCCGGATTATGCGCTCGAACCTGCTCGACGAGTTGCGCAAGCCGTACGTGATGACCGCGCGCGCGCGTGGGCTTTCCGAGACGCGCGTGATTATGAAATACCCGGTGCGCGTCGCGCTCAATCCCTTCATCAGCACCATCGGCTATCTGCTGCCGTACGTCGTTTCCGGCAGTATCATCGTTTCATTGGTGCTGAGTTTGCCGACCGTCGGTCCCTTGTTGCTCAAATCGTTGATCGCGCAAGATATGTTTTTGGCTGGGACGATTGTGTTGATGCTCGGCGTGCTCACTGTCATTGGCACGCTCATTTCCGATTTGCTCCTGATGTGGGTTGATCCGCGCATTCGCTTGGGGAGGCAGTGATGGCTGAGCCAACGCTGGCGCAGGAACCTTTGACGACGACTGCCGCCGAAGAACAAATCGCGATCGCGACGCAGTGGCAATTGATGTGGTGGCGCTTTCGCAAGCACCGCCTCGCGATGATCGGCACGCTTGTCCTGGCGATCTTCTATCTCATGGTCATCAGCGCGGATTTTTTGGCGTACGTGGATCCGAACGAGTCGGAAGCCATGCGTTCACTCATGACACCCCAGCCGATTCACTGGTTCGCCGAGGGCAAGTTCGCGCCGTACGTGCACCCGCTCAAAGGCACGCGCGATCCGAAAACGTTCAAGCGCGTCTATGTTGCTGACCTGGATACCAAGGTACCCATGAAGTTTTTCGCACCAGGATTTTCGTACAAACTATTCGGCATCTTCCCAACGGATATTCACCTCATCGCGGTGGAGGGCGCCAAACCCGAAGAGTCGCTGTTCATTCTCGGTACGGATTTGCAAGGGCGCGATCTCTGGTCGCGGCTGATGTACGGGACGCAAATGTCGTTGACGATTGGCTTAGTTAGCGTCGCGCTTAGTCTCTTGCTCGGTGTTGCGCTCGGCGGGGTTTCCGGCTATTACGGCGGAATTTTGGATACCGTGATCCAACGCATCATTGAAATTCTGCGCTCAATTCCGACGATTCCATTGTGGATGGGACTCACCGCCGCGCTGCCGAACGACTGGAGCGTCATGCAAGTCTATTTTGCGATCACGATCATCATCTCGCTGATCGGTTGGACCGAATTGGCGCGCGTCGTTCGTGGGCGCTTCTTGTCCCTGCGGCAAGAAGACTTCGTGATGGCGGCGGAACTGCTGGGTTGCGGCAAAGCGCGCGTCATCTTCCGCCACATGGTGCCCTCGTTCATTAGCCACATCATCGCCGCGACGACGCTCGCGATTCCGGCAATGATTATCAGCGAAACGTCGTTGAGTTTTCTCGGTCTCGGTCTGCGTCCGCCGGCGATCAGTTGGGGCGTGTTGCTGCAAGACGCGCAGAATATCCAATCGCTGGCGATTTCACCGTGGCTGTTGACTCCGGTCATCCCGGTCATCGTCGCGGTGCTCGCGTTCAATTTCATGGGCGATGGGTTACGCGATGCCGCAGACCCGTACGGATAGAAAACGTGATGCGTGATGCGTGAAGATTCTTGACGGAACACGCAATACGCAACACGCCACAGGGCTTGTCAATGGCAAACGATAACAAACCTCTTCTTTCAGTTCGCAACCTGAAAACATATTTCTTCCAAGACGAAGGCACAGTCAAGGCGGTTGACAGCGCGACGTTCGACGTATATCCCGGCAAGACGCTCGGCATCGTCGGTGAGAGCGGCTGCGGCAAAAGCGTGACCGCGCAATCCATTCTGCGGATCGTTGATCAGCCGGGGCGCATCGTCGAAGGCACGATCACACTGACGCGCGCGGATGGCAGTCAAGTCGAACTGACGGGCTTACATCCCGACAGCGAACAGATTCGTGCGATTCGCGGCGCGGAAATCGGGCTCGTCTTTCAAGAGCCGATGACTTCGTTCAGCCCGGTGCATACCGTCGGCAACCAAATCGTCGAGGCGATTCGCTTGCACTGCGCGGTCGGCGAAAAAGAAGCACGCCAGCGCGGCATCGAAGCGTTGCGCAGTGTCGGCATTCCCAACCCCGAGCGGCGCATTGACGAGTACGCGTTCGAGTTGAGCGGCGGCTTGCGCCAGCGCGCGATGATTGCCGTCGCGCTGTCGTGCGATCCGCGCCTGCTTATCGCCGATGAACCGACGACCGCGCTCGACGTGACGACGCAGGCACAGATTCTCGACTTATTGCGCGAACTCCAAAAAGAGCGCGGCATGGCGATTATGCTGATCACGCACAATCTGGGCGTCATCGCGGAAATGGCGGACGATGTCGTCGTGATGTACCTGGGGCGCGTCGTGGAAGAAGGATCGGTAGACGATATTTTCCACAACCCCAAGCATCCGTACACCAAAGCGCTGCTACACTCGATTCCGAGCATCGAATCCACGCCTCGCATCAAACTGCCGACGATCACCGGCTCGATTCCGCATCCATACAATCGCCCGTCCGGCTGTCCGTTCTACCCGCGCTGTGAGGCATATATGCCCGGCACCTGCGACGCGCAAGAGCCGGCGTTGTTGGCGGTGGATGAGCGACAGAAGGTGAGTTGCTTTTTGTATCAAGACCGATGACCGAGGACGGAAGCAAGTTGAGCATCCGTCATCGGTCGTCCGTCAAGTTTTTCGGGGCGTAATCCAGTGTCAAATAATCATCAAGTTCTTCTCGACGTCAAAAATCTACGCAAGTTCTTTCCGATTCGCCGCGGCGTTCTGCAAAAAGTCGTCGGGCACGTGCGCGCAGTGGACGATGTGACATTTTACATCAATCAAGGCGAAACGCTGTCGCTCGTCGGCGAATCCGGCTGCGGCAAGACGACGACCGCGCGCTGCATTCTGCGCGCGTACGATCCTTCCGCCGGGCAAGTGTTCTTCCGCGCCGAAGATGGTCAAGTGATGGATGTCGCCGCGCTGCCGGCGAACCAGTTGCAACCTTTGCGCCGGCAGATGCAAATGATCTTCCAAGACCCGTTTTCGTCGCTCAACCCGCGCATGACCTTGCTCGACATCGTCGGCGAGCCGCTGCTCGTGCATGGCGAGAAAGCCGCGCACAAACGCACCGAACGCGTCGCGGAATTGCTCCGGCTTGTCGGCTTGCGCCCGGAATACATGCGCCGCTATCCGCACGCGTTCAGCGGCGGACAGCGCCAACGCATCGGCATCGCGCGCGCGCTCGCGCTCAACCCGCGCCTCGTCGTCGCGGACGAGCCGGTCTCCGCGCTCGACGTGTCGGTGCAGGCACAGATTCTCAACTTGATGCTCGAATTGCAAGAGAAACTCGGACTCACATATCTTTTCGTCGCACACGATCTCAGCGTCGTCAAGCACATCAGCGAGCGCGTCGCGGTGATGTACGTCGGTCGCATCGTCGAGATGGCGCCGACGAAAGAATTGTTCTACGCACCGCGCCATCCATACACCGAAGCGTTGATGTCGGCGGTGCCCAAGCCCGATCCGCGTCTGCGTTCCGAGCGCATCGTCTTGCAAGGCGAGGTTGCCGACCCGGCGAATCCGCCACCGGGGTGCTATTTCCACCCGCGTTGTCGGTACGCCACCGATGTTTGTCACGAGAAAACGCCCGTGCAGGAAGAAATTACGCCGCGCCATTTCGTCAGTTGCCATCGCGCCAAAGAAATTTCGTTGCGCGGTGTGGTAAAAAAGTAGAAACCCGTTTTCCTGAAAACTCCCGAAGCGAAGCGGGGTCGAGAAAACAGGTTTCTGAGGCATTCGATGAAACTCAATACCGCCAAACAAAAACTATTGCGCGGCGAAACCGCGTTCGGCTACTCGGCAAAACTCGCGTCGCCAATCGCGTGCGAATTGCTGAGTCACTCGGGTGTAGATTTCGTGCAGATTGATGGTCAGCACGGCGCGTGGGGACCCGATTCGATCATCAACGGGATTATCGCGATCTGTACCGGACTGGCGACGCCATTCGCGCGCGTGCTCGGCAACAACTTTTCGATGATCGGTCAATTGCTTGACGCGGGCGTACTGGGCATCGTCGTACCGATGGTGGACACGGTCGAAGAAGCGCGCGCAGCGGCACGCGCGTGCCGCTACCCGCCGGTCGGCGAACGATCCTTTGGCTGGGGACGCGCGTTCGCGTACGGCGGCGATTATCCGGACTGGAGCAACGACCAACTTTTCATCGCTGTCCAAATCGAAAGCGCACAAGCGGTGGAAAACGCAGAGGCGATTTTGGCAGTGCCGGGCGTTGATGGCTGCGTCGTCGGACCGCAAGACCTCGCGCTGTCGCTCGGTTTTCACCCGCGCGAGATTCCCAAGCGCGATGAACACGCGCGCGCGTTAGAACGCGTCATCCAAGCGTGCCGCAACACCGGCAAAATTCCCGGCATTGACATCGGCGCGCCGGACACGGCGGCACAGCGCGTCGCGCAAGGATTCCGTTGTATTGTGATGGGGAATGACGCGCGGTTTGTAACGAGCGGTGCGATTGCCGGGTTGAAAAACGTAAGACGTGATGCGTGATGCGTTACGGAACACGCAATCCGTTTCACGTCAGCATCACGCCGCCCGCGCGCAACTGCTCCACAATCTCGCGATGAATCGGGACGCCGTCGCGGAGATTTTGGTCGCGCGTTTGCCAGCCGCGTTCGCCTGGATACACGATGGTCAACCCGGGTTCGGCATCGCGCAACCACGCGAGCAGATCGTCAATGCGCTGTGTGAATCGTTCTTGCTCAACAAACGCTTGAACGTCAAGCGCGATAAAAAGTTTCGATGAGTCAGGATCGAGTCCGGTCTTTTCGTGCTGGAACACTTCGAATGAGAGCAAGCCGCCTGCCAGCGCACCCGTGAGCAGTTCCAGCATCAGCGCGAGACCCGCGCCCTTGTGATCGCCAAACGGTAACAACTTGCCGCTCGCTAAAATTGCGGCAGGATCATCCGTCGGATTTCCATTGGCGTCCAAGCCCCAGTTCGTTGGCGCCGACCTGCCTGCGCGCAGATACGTGCCAACTTTGCCGACGGCGGCTTGGCTCATCGCCATGTCGAGGACGATAGGATCGCGCTCGCCGCGCGGCACGCCAATTGCGAGCGGATTGTTGCCGAGCAGAGGTTGCGACGATCCATACGCGAGCATGTTCGGAATCGCGTTCGTCGTGCAGATGCCGATGCACCCGGCTTGCGCGGCGCGGTACGCGTACGCGTGCGCGCGACCCCAGTGCGTCACCCGCGTCGCGACGCACGCGCCGACGCCGAATTGTTTCGCGCGTTCGACCGCGCGCCGCATCGCTTGAACGGAAACGTACCGCCCAGGACCGTTATCGCCGTCGAGCAGAAATGTTGCCGGGCGTTCGCGCACGATTTTGATCTGCGGATTTGGATTCACCTTACCATCGCGAATACCGCGCACGAGAATAGGCAACATTCGAATACCGTGCGATGGCACGCCGAACAAATCGGCTTCCGCCATCACCTGGGCTTCGACATCGCGGATCGGCGCCGGCACGCCGACGCTTGCCAGGGTTTGCGTGATGAGCGCGACTAATTTTTCGTGTTTGATTCTGATTTCGTCGGGCATACGCGCTCCAGAGTCAGATTAGCCACAGCAAGACACGGAATCACACAGATTTTTTCTGTGGATTTCCGTGTGATTCCATGACAGCAGAGAAACATGGCATTGCCCAATTATACACGATCTTTCGTTGAGGGAACACTATGAAACTTGTAACGGTGGCAGATCGCGGCGCCACACGTATCGGCGCGATGATTACACGCGGCGCGCAAAATTACATTCTCGATTTGAACCGCGCTCAGCCGGGTTTGCCGACTGACATGCTCCAGTTCTTGCAAGCCGGCGATGCTGCGCTCGCAACAGCCCAGCGCGCGGTGGCGGCGGCAGGTGAACGCTATCTGATTCCACAATCGCAAGTGACCTTGCTTGCGCCGGTGCCGCGCCCCGGCAAAATCATTTGCGTCGGGCACAATTATCACGGGCATACGGGCGCAGCGCTTCCGGCCTATCCTGATATTTTCGCCAAGTTTGCGAATGCCGTGAGCGGCCCGGGGCAGCCCATCATCATTACGCGCGCGAGCGACAAGGTGGATTACGAAGGCGAATTGGCGGTGGTCATCGGCAAGCGCGCCAAGTACGTCGCACAAGCGAATGCGCTTGAGATCGTCGCGGGGTATACGATTTTCAACGATGTCACCGCGCGCGATTATCAGAATCGGACTTCGCAATGGACGCTCGGCAAGTCGTTCGACACGTTCGGGCCGATGGGACCCGCGCTCGTGATGAAAGATGAAATTCCCGACCCAGGCAATCTCGCTTTGTCGCTACTACTGAACGGACAGGAGATGCAGAACGCAAACACGAGCCAACTGATTTTCTCCATTCCCGTTCTGATCGAGTATATCACCCAAGCCATCATGCTTGAACCGGGCGACGTGATTTCCACAGGGACACCGGCTGGCACCGGTGCGTCGCGCAAACCGCCGGTCTTTCTGCAGCCGGGCGACGAGGTGCGCGTGCGAATCGAAAAGATCGGCGAATTGGTGAACCCGGTCGTGTCTGAAAAATAATTTCATCCGCGCATTTCGCGTCCTTTCGCGTTGTTCGCGGATCAACCAGGAGGCATTCTCAATGGCGTACTTTGAATCAGTTCCACACAACCCAGGTTCGAACAACTTGCCATCCAATCCGTGCAAGTTGCTCGATTTCAATTTGCTCGTGCTTGCCGACGGCAAAGTGTACGAAGCCGCGAGCGGCAATCGCGAAATCTGCGCGGTCGTGTTGGGTGGCAAAGCGACGTTCGTCGTCAACGACAAAAAGTTCGAGAACGTCGGCGGGCGTCCGAACGTCTTCTCCGGCAAGCCGCACTCGGTGTACATTCCATGCCAATCGAAATTCGCAATCGCCGCACGCGGCGCAGTCGAAATCGGCTTGTGCAGCGCGCCGAGCGAATTGAAGACCGACGCGTATGTGATTCCGCCGGAGCGCGTCGCGACCGGAGTGTGGGGCGCGGCGAACTTTTCGCGCAACTATCATCAAATTCTCACGCTTGCCAGCCAAGCCGACTTGCCCGCGCAACGCCTCATCGTCGGCGAGACGTTCACACCCTCCGGTAATTGGAGCACGTTCCCGCCGCATCGTCACGAGAAAGACGATCTGCCGCGCGAAGCGTACCATGAAGAGATGTACTTTTTCAAGGTGAGTCCCGCCGATGGTTTCGGTATCGCGCGCTATTACAACGACGTGATGGACACCGGCTTTATCGTGCGCGACAACACGATCCTGATGGCGCCGAAGGGTTATCACACCGTCGTCAGCGCGCCGGGGTACATGACGTACTATCTCTGGTTCCTCGCCGGCAATCATCGCACTCAAGCGACGGTGGATGATCCGACGCTCGCGTGGGTTGCGCGCACCGTGCCGATGTTGAAGGCGTTGGGACATTAGCGTGAGGCGAGAGGCGCAGGGCAAAGTTTTGCGCTCCTCACCCCTCGCCTCTCGCCTCACTTGGAGTTGAAATGATTCTCGATAGTTTCCAATTGAATGGCAAAGTCGCGCTCGTGACCGGCGCGGCGCAAGGGTTGGGACAAGGTTACGCGATCGCGCTCGGGGAAGCCGGAGCCGACATCGCCGCGCTCGATATTTCCGAAGTAACACAGACGGCGCAAACCGTCGCCGCGCTTAAGCGCCGTTTCATGCCGATCAAATGCAACTTGCGCGAAGCGTCGGTAGACGACTTGAACAGAATCGTCGGCGATATCATCGCACAACTGGGTGGGCTCGATATCTTGGTGAACAACGCCGGCATCATTCGCCGCGCGCCCGCGCTTGAATTCAGTGAGAAGGATTGGGACGACGTTCTGCAAATCAATTTGAAGGCGGCGTTCTTCCTCTCGCAGGCGGCCGCGCGCGTGATGGTGAAACAGGGCGGCGGCAAAATCATCAACATCGCGTCAATGCTTTCGTTCCAAGGCGGCATCATCGTTCCATCGTACACTTCGTCGAAAAGCGCGGTGGCTGGCTTGACGCGCGCGCTCGCGAATGAATGGGCGAAGCACAACATCAACGTCAACGCGATTGCGCCCGGCTATATGGCGACGGACAACACCGCCGCACTGCGCGCCGATGCCGCGCGCAACCAAGCGATTCTGGATCGCATTCCCGCCGGTCGCTGGGGCACGCCGGACGATTTGAAAGGCATCGTCGTCTTTCTCGCGTCCGCCGCGTCGAATTACATGCAGGGTGCGATTGTGCCGGTGGATGGCGGGTGGCTGGCGCGGTAATTCTTGCGCGTTGTCACGCTGAACGGAGCGAAGCATCTCGCAAGTAACTGGCGAGATTCTCCACTTCGCTGCTCAGAAACTTCCTTACCGTTATGTCATGTCGAACGAAGTGAGACCTCTCGCACGAGACTTCTCGCTCTGCTCGAAGTGACAATTTCTGTCCTGACACACGCCACGCGTGGCGTGAAGTTCTCAGAATGACAAGCGACGAAAGGAAAATCATGGCACGCTTTACTCGACTGGAAGTTCTGAATACAATCGTTGACATCGGACTCGTTCCGGTGTTTTACAATCCCGATTTGGAAGTCGCAAAGAAAATCGCGGAAGCGTGCGCGGCGGGCGGCGCGCGCGTCCTCGAATTCACGAATCGCGGCGATTTCGCGCCGTGGGTCTTCAAAGACCTTTCGGTATATCTCGCGAAAACAAATCCGAAAATTATTCTGGGTGTCGGCTCCGTCGTGGACGCGCCGACTGCCGCGCTGTACATCGCGAGCGGCGCGAATTTCGTCGTCGGTCCGATTCTGAATCCGGAAGTCGCGCGGCTGTGCAATCGGCGTAAGATTCCGTACTGCCCTGGCTGCGGCTCCGCATCCGAAATTTCGCAAGCCGAAGAACTTGGCGTGGAAATCGTCAAGATTTTTCCCGGCGATTCGGTCGGCGGTCCGGAATTCGTCAAAGCGATCCTGGGTCCGACACCGTGGACGCGCCTAATGCCGACGGGTGGTGTCGAGACGACGAAGGAAAGT
>Ga0315291_10008840_pt1 | contig 12355 bp, 9 predicted proteins | sample YL17G12_20_MG_FD_203070 | JGI IMG/M metagenome (GOLD analysis project Ga0315291, IMG submission 203070) | Sediment microbial communities from Yellowstone Lake, YNP, Wyoming, USA - YL17G12_20 | ecosystem: Environmental > Aquatic > Freshwater > Lake > Sediment | place: USA: Wyoming | collected... | reverse complement strand
TCCTAGAACAGGAAGATCATCTTCGGGTCGGGGGGAGCCCCGCAGTAGGCATCGTACTGGCTGCGTATCGTCGGTTCGCACCAGACGTGTGTGTCGGGATAGACGAACTCACCATCCGCACCCATCGCCATGAGCTTCTGGGACGCCAGCCAGGTGGCGTGGCCGTCCAGGAAGCCAAGGTTGACGCCGCCCAGGTGGCGGGCGCTCGCCTTCTGCCTGTTCGGATCGCTCGCCCAGTCGTAGTGGGCGTGCAGGGCGAAGCAGTCCTCGTCGCACCCCGCTCCGCTGGGACAGGTTATGTCGCCATACCACGCTAGCCCCTGGAGGCCGGAGCACTCGGCGCAGCAGATGTCAGGGTAGGCTGTTACGCCAAAGCCGCCCCCTGCCTCCGTAGGCGCCACTCCCGTCTCGGCGACGATGATGAACTGGGCCACCCGGTCCACCGCGGCGAGCTTCTTCTCGGCGACCCAGTACTCCGGGGTGGCGATGCTGAACACGAATGCTTTGTTGGCTGTCACGGTATTCGAGCCTTCGGAGGCGTTCGTGCCCGCCAGCGCCTGCTGGGCAATCGAGTCCGTGATCTCACCCCCCCATCCCGGCGGGAAGGTTGTGGAGCAGAACGGACCCAGGATGTCCCTATCAACGCCCCACTGTCCGGCAGTGATCTGCGCATACCCAAACCAGTCCGGCCCAGGCATGATGAACCCTGCAACCGGGGTCACCTTTGCGCTGGGGCACCGCCAGACATCGCGGTTCTTGACGTACTCGTCCAATACCACCGGGGTGCGCAGGTACGGGTTGCCGTACGACGCGTATTTGTCCCCGGCAGACGAGCCAGACATGCAGACGCCGTCGTCATTGGGGTCGCCCCCGCCCGGCGCAGCGGTCTGCATCCAATCGAGGATCTCCGACCTGTGCTCCCTTGTCCAGAGCGTGTCGTTGTTATCTGCCAGGTACATCTGAACGGCCAGGGCGATGTTCTTGACATTGCTCAGACACACCGCCTTGCGGGCCGATTCGCGCGCTCGCGCGAACACCGGGAAGACCATCGCGGCCAGTATTCCGATGATCGCGATGACCACCAACAGCTCGATCAGCGTAAAGCCCTTCCGCCTACTCATCTCTGTGGCTCCTCTCGACTCTCGATCACACCAGGTAGACGAGTCCCCGCCGTATCGCGCGTAGTCCCCAACGAGTCAGGCTTTCCGCCCTTCCATCACGTCCCTTCCGCCTGCGGATTGGGGGCCTCGCTCGGCGCAGACCACTCACACTCGAGCATAGGGCATCAGCTCGAATCCGGCGTGGCGGAACATGTCGGGCTAGTGGCGGATCTTGCTGCCTTGCCGCGCTGCTTACAGGCCTGCGGGAGGGTCTAGGGCGAGAGGAAGCTCAGGGGCGGGCGCCTGCCGTTGCCTTACGAGCGCGACGCCTGCTGCCTGCGGCGCGGACCCGAAGCTCGTCTGGCAACTGCCAGTTGCCGTCGCTCGGGATCCGGTCCACATACCGCCGCGCCGCCTCATCCGAGAGGACCGGCTTGTGCTCGTGCTGGTAAACCGTCCGGTAACCTTGTGGAGTTGTCCCGGTGCGAGCCCTGAAAGTGCGGTGGAAGTGCGAGACATCGCCGAAGCCGCTCAGCATCGCGATCTCCATGACGGGCAGGGCGGACCGTCGCAGCAGGGCGATCGCCGTGGTCACGCGGGCGCTGGTGAGCATCTGGACGAACGTCATGCCACACGTCTGCCGCACCACGTGGGCCGCGCGACTTGGGCTGAGGTGCAATTCTGCTGCCAGGTCCTGTAAGGTGACCGGCTGCGCGTGGAAGGAGCGCACGAAGTTCCTGATTTGCACGTAGCGGGCCAAGGCATCCGTTGGCGTACCGATGTAGTGCTGCCCTGGGGAGGCGCTGATGCGGCCGCCGGTCTCCGCCCACCACACACGAAGCCGCGCCGCAAGCTGGCGGAGACACTCCAGCCATAGCTGCGCCTCCTTCTCCCCGATAGGCGTAGCCACCTCCGAAGGCCAGCGGATACTGCTAGCCGGCACCATTGGGGTCCGGCATCGCTCCGTCAGGTCGTCCGCCGGGCGGCGCACCCCTGCAAACAAGACCGCGGCGAGTTTCCCACCAAACAGCACCGGCACCACGCACTCCACCAGGCCCGCCGGGCAGACCTTGATCCGGCCCTCGGGTTCATCCACTATCTCAGGGTGCAGGTCCAGCCAGTCAACGTCACTGCACACGGGGTCGTAGCCCGAGTCCTTGACCGCTTCACAGAACGGGTTTGTGTGGAACGCCTGCTCCGGCCTGAGGAGGGGCAGCAGGTGACCCGCAACATCGTGGACACTCACCCGCAGGCCGCTCGCGGCCTCGAATGCCTCGATGGCGACAGCCGGAACCTCGAACGAAGTGACGGGGCTCCCCCTGCCACTTGGCCCGCCCCTGCCCAGAGTGTTCTCGCCAGACTCAGATTGTCTGGCGACAGGGCCGCGCGTGCGCCGGGTCGTCAGGGGTGAGCCCATCACCTGGTTGGAGTGCCTCCCCAGCCCCATAGCATGGTTCCCAGTACGCCTAGCATGATACCCGTCAACGCCGCGTCCCACAAGCCTCCAGGCAAATGGGGGGCCAGTCGTCCAACGGCGGAGTTATCCCTGGTATCTTCGGCCCATCACGGGCAAAGAGGAGGGAAGCCAGCTCTGGCCGAAGTACGCGCACCGCCAAGGGTGGGAAGCTTAGGCGCGAATCTACAGCTTCCATGCTGCTTTCCGCACCGAGGCGTGGTTGATCGCGGCGGTCCCATTCAGGTAGGATGGGATGTCGCTCGATCCACTAGGAGCAATGAGATGAAGGAGAAGCTGGTTCTCATCGGCGCGGGCAGCGCCATGTTCACGGGAGCACTCGTCGCCGATGTCGCTGACCGTCGGTGGGAAGGCGAGCTGGGCCTGGTAGACGCGGACAGCGAGGCGCTGGCGGTCGCCGAGGGCCTGTGCAAGAAGATCATTCAGGCGAAGAAGTCGTCGCTGAAGCTCTCCGCCTCGCTCGACAGAACGGACATACTGCCTGGAGCGACGGTCGTTGTGACCACGGTCGGTGTTGGCGGGCGGCGCGCCTGGGAGCAAGACGTCTTCATCCCCCGCAAGTACGGCATCTACCAGCCGGTGGGTGATTCGGTCATGCCTGGCGGGACATCGCGGGCGCTGCGCATGGTCCCTCCGATGGTCGAGATCGCGAAGGACGTGGTCGAGTTCGCTCCGAACGCTCTGTTCTTCAACTACGCCAACCCGATGGGCGTGGTCTGCCGCGCGGTTCGCAAAGAGACGAAGGCGGAGATGGTCGGCCTCTGCTCGGGCGTCTGGGGGATCGGCAACCAGCTTGCCCGGTTCCTGAGTGTGGAAGCGTCGGAGTTCCAGTACACCGCGGTCGGGATGAACCATCTGACCTGGTTCACCGAGGTACGATCGAAGGGCGAAGACCTGATGCCCCGGCTGAGGCAACGGGTGGAGGAGTCGCTGAAGGCGGGCAAGCCGCCGGGCCACCTCTGCTCGCGCCTCTTTCAAGTTTTCGGAGCCTTCCCAGCGGTGGGCGACGGTCACGTGAGCGAGTTCTTCCCCGGCCTCTTCCCAGACGGTAACCCGGAGGGCAGGCTGCCGCCAAACCATCGGTGGAGCTTCGAGGGCATCATCCGGGAGGGCGATCGCATTTACGCGGAGATGAAAGAGAAGGCGTTCTCGAAGGAGCCGCTGGAGCCGGACTACTTCGAGAAGAACAGGGGCGAGGGCGAGCACGAGCAGGCCACCGAGATCGTGGAGAGCATCCGCATGGACCTCGGCCGCGTCTACTCGGCGAACCTCCCCAACACGGGCCAAGTCCCGAACTTCCCGCCCGAGGCGATCCTCGAGTGCAATGCGCTGGCGACGGCGAGCGGCATGAAGGCAATCACGCAGCCGCCGCTTCCCCCGGGGATCGTCGGCACGCTGGCGACGAGGTTCGCCTGGGTCGAGACTGTGGTGGAGGCCGCCATGGAGGGCAGCCGGGACAAGTTCGTGCAGGCGCTCATCCTCGATGGCTCGGTGAAGAGCATCGAAATGGCTGAGAAGCTCGCAGATGAACTGCTGGCCGCTCACGCCGAGCACCTGCCCCAGTTCAACCTGGCCCGCGCATAGGCAACCGGCACTCCTGCGATGCCTTCTTCCTACTATAACATTCTGACCGACCACGAGGTCGAGAGCATCCACCACGCCGCGCTCAAGGTGCTGGCCGAGGTCGGTGTCCGCGTCGAATCGGAAGCGCTGCTGGGGATTCTCTCGGACTCCGGTGGCGGCGTGGACCTCGGCGGCCTGCGCGTGCGCTTCGCGGCAGAGCGGGTCGAGCGGTTCATCGCCGACTCGACGAAGTACGACTGGGGCGCGCACCGCCCGGGATTCCACACCTTCGCCGGCATCTACGCCTGCCTCTACCTGGATCCCGAAACCGACAGGCTGGAACCCTTTACCGAGCAGACGTATCGCGACTACATCCGAGTCGGCAACGCGCTGAGCGACATTGATGTCATGTCTACGCTCGGGATCCCGTTTGCATGTGATGACATCCCCCCGGCTTACGGCGCGCTGGCCGAGAAGCTGTACGGCTGGAAGTACGGAGCGAGCCCTTCGGGGACGGTCCAGTTCACCGGGCTGTGCCCCTACATCGAGGAGATGTACGGGCGCCGGGCGGCTGAGGTGGGGCGGCCGATGGAAGACGTTTTCCACGCCGGCGGGTACCTGATCAGCCCGCTGCGGCTCGCCCGCGCCGAGTGCGAGCAGCTCCTGTACTTCAGGTCGCGCGGCCTGCGAATGTCTACTGGGCATCTGCTGTCAATGGGCGCGTCTGCGCCCATCACCATCGCCGGGGCGGTGGTGCTAAGCCTCGCGGAGTCGCTGTTCCTGGGACTTCTCAACCGAGCGCTCTGGGGATCCCGCTCGTTCCACATCGGCGGGGGGCCGATGGTCATGGACATGCGGACAACGACGAGCATGTACGGCCGTCCGGAGCGAATCGTGACCAGCGCGATGCTGGGGCAAATCGCCCGGTGGTATGGTGTTGGCTCCGGTAGCCACGCCGGGTTGAGCGATGCCAAGGAGCCGTCGGTCCAGGCGGGCATGCAGAAGGCAATGGGGGTGGTGCCAGGCATCTACGCCTGTGGGTCCGCGAGCATGGACGCCGGGCTGCTCTCGATAGACGAGATCTGCTCGCCCGAGCAGCTCATCTACGACAATGAGTTGGCGAGCGCGGTCAGGCGGACGCTCCAGCCGGTTGACCTGAGCGATGAGGCACTCGCGGTAGCCGACATCGCGGACGCCGGCCCAGGCGGAACCTTCATCGGCACCGACCTGACCGCGAAGCGGTTCCGCGCCGAGATTTGGGAGCCGGCAGTCTGGGCGAGGAGCTCGGTGAAGGGATGGCTGGCGGCAGGCGCCGTGACGGATCGGCAGCGTGCGAAAGCGCGAATCAGGGAGATCCTGTCCGGGCCAGCGCCGGAACCGGGCCTCAGCGAGGAGTGCGAGCGCGATCTGCGCGCCGTCATCGCGCGAGCGGCTACAACCGACGCGGCTCAGTAGGGGCGTAGAGCTGTACGCCCCTACATCCCCTCGAGATATCCGACAGCCGGCAGACGCCCCACCAGAGGCCGCACGTAATCCACGAACTCGCCGGTGACGTCATTGCCGTCAGGGGCGATGAACTCGTCCGCCACCTTCTTCGTCCGCCGCGCCACATTCGCCAGGTCGGTGCGGTCGTACTCAACTGCATAGGCGCGCCCGCTAGCCAGCCGCCTGATGACGACGCTGCCGTCCACATCGGCCTGTGTGGCTAACTCCACCGCTTTGCGGCCGACCTCGCGTGCCTCCACCGTATCTACCTTGCTGACCACACCTGGGAAGGACCGCTGCATGTAGCCGAAGGTATCGGCGCGGAGGCGGACCTTCGGCAGCACTTCCTTGACTTGCGCGGCGAGCCAATCGCCGAGAGCGCCGGTGCCGGAGAGCTGGAAGTCGCCGAACTCGCTCACTTCCAGCGATTCCTTGATGACCTCGGAGAAGGTCTTGTGCTCGGGGCTGCTCGCGTCCACGATGCCCTCGGAGACGGCGACGATGCACCGCCCGAGACGGTCATATGCGGCTGCCACTTCATCTCGGAACCGCTCGCGGGTGATGGGGCGCTCTGGCAAGTAGATGAGATGCGGACCGTCGTCCTTGCGGCTTCGCGCCAGAGCGGATGCGGCCGTCAGGAAACCGGCGTTGCGGCCCATCACGACGTTGATCTTGATGCCGCGGAGGGAGCGGTTATCGAGGTTGTCTCCGATGAAAGCGGAGGCGACGAATCGCGCCGCGCTGCCGTAGCCGGGGCAGTGATCGGTCACCAAGAGGTCGTTGTCAATGGTCTTGGGGACGTGAAAGCAGCGCAGCTCATAGCCCGCCTCAAGCGACTTCTCGTTGACGATCTGGCAGGCCTCCGCGGTATCGTTGCCACCGACGTAGAAGAAGAAGCGGACGTTGTGCTTGCGCATCACCTCGAACATCTCGAGGCACAGCTCATCGGTGGGCTTCCGGCGGGTGGAGCCGAGCGCGGCGCCGGGGGTCTTTGCCACCTTCTCCAGCCGCGCCTTCGGCTGGGTGGACAGGTTGACGAAGTCCTCTTTGAGGACTCCTTCCATGCCGTGCCGCGCGCCGAGCATCGTCTCGATCTCCGCGCAGCCGTCGGCCGCCTCAATCACCCCAACCAGGCTTTGGTTGATGACTGCAGTGGGGCCACCCGACTGGCCCACGATCGCGTTTCCCGCTAACCTCGCCACATTTGACCTCGCTTTCCCAGACAGCTATGCGTACAGGGTGCGACTGAGCCTCGCTCCGGAGCGATTATCCTCACGTAAGGCATGAGGCACTTCGATGGCGGGACCGTCGGTTCCTCCCGATCGCGGCGGCGAAGGGATGCACTCGCGCGCGCAGAACAGAGCTGCAGCAGGCAAGCGGGAAAGCGAATTGGTTACCATCGCGGGGCCTCCGAGACAAGCACAGGCGATGGGAAGAAGAGGATTCGGAGGCGCGGCCTGAACCGCTGTGCGTTCCCGCGGAGTCCGCTGACGACCTGCTGGGGACAGCGGGATATGCCGCGCGGTTGGCTGGCAGTTTCGTTCCACGGCGCTGACATCGAGCGACCGCGACAGAAGAGAATCGCCGGTATCCCCACAGCGCGCGTTGCCACAAGGAGGCTGTTGTGGAGAGGGCTCCGTCGGCTCCCGCCGAGGGCATCCCTGGCGATAGGGATCGCATCTTCATAAGCTACCGGCGGAGCGACAGCGGCGGGTGGGCAAACCTCCTCTACGACAAGCTCACTGCCAGCTTCGGCGAGACCGGGGTCTTCATGGACACCCGTGCCTTTCGCGATGCTGGCCCGGTTGATTGGTTCGAGGCGCTCACGAGCGCAATAGCGTCATCGGCTGTCGTCATTGTCGTCATTGGGCCAGACTGGGGGAGTAGTCCTGATAGCATGGGGCGCCGCCGGATACACGAGCCAGAAGACATCGTCTGTATGGAGATAGCTACTGCCCTGGCGCACAGCATACCAGTGATGCCCCTGCTCGTGGGCGGCGCGGCGATGCCGCGACGATCAGATCTACCGGACGCGATCCAGAGTCTCTGGCGGCTTCAGGCGCAGCCCGTGAGGGCGGAGACCGCAGATGAGGATATTCAGAGGATCATCGGGATAATCCAGGGCACGCTAGGCGTGAGGGCGGGGTTGGGGAGCGCGTACCTTGCCCACGTCGCGCGGCGGTTCCGGGAATGGGATACGAAGTGGACTCCTCTGGAGGTGACGTATAACCTTCGTCTGGCAACATGGGAGGGTCAGCGGTACACCCGACCCCAGGGTCATCCGGTCGAGGAGAACCTGGGTGTCCGGGAAGCGGTTGAGAAGTACGATCAGCTTGTCATCGTTGGCGAGCCGGGGAGTGGGAAGACCACCGCAGTCCGGCGTATGGCTCTCGAGCTGGCCGAGGATGCCATCGCCGGAGATGGGGGCCGTTGCCCCGTCCCGGTCGTTGTCCCACTGAACCTCTGGAGCAGTGTCAAGCATGCGGAGTCGCGCGACCCGACGGGCCTGAGCCTTGTCCGGGCGGCGCTGGCAAGCATTGACTACCCGGTGTCGGAACAGGATCTGCGGCGTGCGGTCTACTCCCAGTACACCGCGTTCTTCTTCGACGGCCTGAACGAGGTGCCCTACGAGGATCGGCCGGCCTGTGCGCGGATGCTGGTGGAGTTCGTCGAGAACATACGCTCCCGTGCGCCTTGCAGGATGGTCATCACCTCGCGCAAGCACAACTACCGCGACTACTTCGGGCTCAAGTTCGAAACCGTTGAGATCCTGGAACTCGCCCCCAGCGCGATACAGGACTACCTGGAGCGCTATCTCGGGAGTCCCGAACGCGCCCGGGATGCGTATTCCCACCTGGACATCCGGCTCCGGCGGCTGCTCCAGAACCCGCTACTGCTTTCGTTTGCGGCCGAGCTGTACGAGAGGACGGGCGCTATCCCTCGGAGCCGGGGCGTGCTGATCCGTGACTGCGTCAACCTAGTTCTCAGGAGGGAGTCCCGCAGTCAGGCAGGCGAGGCGCCCACGGACCCGGCTGTCAGGCACGCGGTGCTGCTGCCGATGGGCTATCACATGCAGACGGCCGGCCAGCTTATCCCGTTTGCCCAAGCAAGAGAGATCATCAAAGAGGCGCTCTCGCAGTTGCCAGGTGCTGTGGAGGCGGGACCCGATGGCGTGCTGGAGGGGCTGTGCGACTGCCAGATCCTGGAACGGGTGGGCAATGACGTCAGGTTCTGGCATCAGGCTGTGCAGGAGTACTTTGCGGCCTGCGAGATGGCTGAGGCATGGCGCGCCCGGGGCAATGCCAGAGACTACATATCTGACCCGAAGTGGCACGAGCCGCTGGCGATAATGGCGGGCCTGCTCGCTGACGAGGAGGTGCCGCGGCTGGTCAGGCAGGTTCGCCAGCACAACGTGCTGCTGGCCGGGATGTGTGTGAGCAATGCCGAGTCCCTACCGGTTGAGGATGAGCTGTCCTTCGTGCGGTTCCTGGAGAACCGACTGGCGCGAGTGTGCCTACTGCCGGAGAACTGCGTGAATATCCTCGCCCTTGCGAGTGCGATCGCGGCGCTAGGAGTCACTTACCTGGTCGCCCATTGGCAGGGACGAGACCTTATCATTGAGGTGGGACGGCCGCTTAAGCCGCTTTTCAGTGCCCCGCTGACGGCGCTGGTCGCCGGGGCACGGCGCGCTGGGTTCGAGGTCCCCTACGGTGTGGAACTGGCCGTCGCGGTTGGCATCAGCTACCTTTACCTTCTGCTGATCAGCCGGAACGCCAACATGCTCATCCCGCGGGTGGAGGCATGGGTGTACCGCGCAGTCGTCAACCGGAGCATCATGCCGACCCTGTCAGCGTTGCGCTATATCGGCCTGAGTTCGGACACAGCCCGGAGCGCGCTGTCGGCGATCTCGGTGTCGGCGGAAGACAATCCGTATATGCCTCGCGTCGTCCGGGAGTTCCTGCGGGTCACCCGCTCCAGCAGCGTGGAGCGAGTGGAAGAACTGCTTGCGATGCTGCAGGCGCCACAGTCACAGAGCTACGCGATTCAGATGCTGGGTGAGACGGCATCCGATGAAGCGGTGCCGCCGCTGGAGGGCCTCGCCGTTGGACCCGATGAGATCGCAGGCGCAGGCGCGGTGCTTGCCTTGCAGAGGATCGCGCAGCGCCTGGCACACGTCCGGCCGCGGGTCATCGGGGTTCTCCGCCGGTTGTGCGGCGACCGCACGATGGCCATCGCTACCCGCCGGTTGGCCTACCGGGCTCTCGTCCGCCTGTCGGTGGACAACCTGCCGCCCGCCCCGCGCTTCACGCTGAGGGACCTGCGCCATGCCTTGGCTTCACTGGTGCGGTTTGCTGCCGACCAAGGGTGGTACCTGGGGACGGTCGCAGTCACTCTGCTGGCTGCCGGGCCAGGTCTGCTGCTCGCGTGGTGGATCGGGTCGGCAGTCCTCGCCGGTATCAAGACAAACCCCAGCACCTATGGATGGTGGATTGTCGATTGGTGCGTCTGGGTGGCGGTGGTGTGGTGGTGGGAGCGGCAACAGGCAGGGGAGGGCGAGGCCGCGCGCAGGAATAGGCGCTGGCTAAGGGCCGCGCTGGCCCTGATATCGTTGCCGTTGTGGCTGGCCGTGAAGCTGCCGCAAACTGCCTGGGCGGGACTGCACAGACTCAGGTACCGATAGAGGTCTGGTGGGCGGCGGTCCGGGGGCCCAAGGAGCGATGGCAATGGCTGAAGGGCGCACGACGACGCAGCGTGACATCCGCCGGGTGCACGAACTGCTGGCCTATCTATCCAAGGCGCGGGAGGTGATGTGGGCGCTGGTGATAGCGTTTCTCGCGACGTCCATCCTTCGCGTTGTCTTCTTCCAGGCGATGTCGCTCAGCGGCCCGGCGATGTCCCCTGCGATTGGCAAGGGGGATCGGTTTATGATCTACCGGGCGGCCTATGTGGCGCGCCGCCCGGCGCGGGGTCACATCGTCAGCTACCACATATCGGCGAGCGAAGCAGCCGATATGCAATCACGCGTCGGGCGGGTGGTGGCGCTTGGGGGAGAGGTGGTCTCCATGCGCGACGGCGCGCTCTACGTCAACGGCAACCGCGTGAAAGAAGACTACGTGGAGGACCGCGCCCGGTACGATCTGCCGCCGACAGTTGTGCCCCGACACTCCGTCTTCATCCTCGCAGATAGCCGGAACAAGACGACCGGTGACTCGCACGCTTTCGGCCCGGTGCCAGCGGCAGACGTGGACGGTCGCGTGTGGTTCTGCTTCGCCCCCGTGCGGCGCATAGGCGTTTTCCGAGAACCGGACTATGGCCCCGGTCTTCCGAGCAAGCCGTCTGCGTGAGCGGCAGGCAGCGACGGCACGGCCGGCGCCCCCGCTCCAGACAAGTGCTCTTCACCGCGAAAGAAAAGCGGCCCCAGAGGCGTATATAGAGCAGCACTAGTTGGCAGGGGCCCTTCGGCTTGGATCAGGGCAGGCCCTTGGCCTTCGCTCAGGACAGGTGGGGATGGCAAGCGAGCGGGAGCTGATCGGGCGGTGTCTGTCTGGGGATCGGGCGGCGTTCGATGAGATCGTGCGACGCTACCAGGACTCGTTGTTCCGCCATCTCCTTCGCCTGGCCGGCAGCCACGAGCAGGCGGAGGATCTCTGCCAGGACGCATTCGTCAGGTTCTACCGGGCGCTTCCCTCTTTCGACGGCACGCGGGCGATAGCTCCCTTCCTCTTCAAGATCGCCACGAATCTCTGGCGTGATGGCCGCCGGCCGCGGCTGACGCTTGTGGGTGAGGAGGAGATGGAGTTCCTGGCGGCGTCGCGCCGGCCTGACCAGGACATCCTCGACCACCTGGAGCGCGAGGCGATCCTCCGCGCGCTGCGGGGGCTGCGGCCGGAGTACCGGGAGGCGCTATCGCTGCGCTATGACCAGGAGCTGACCTACCGCGAGATCGGGGAGATCATGGAGGCGTCGCCGGGGACGGTGGCGACTTGGCTGAGCCGGGGGCTGGAGGCGCTTCGGCAGGCGCTCGGGGTCTGTGCGAAGGAGGCGGCGCGATGACCTGCGGACAGGCGTTGGAGCAGATTCAGGCGTTCGGTGACGGGGAGCTGCAGGGAGAGGGCCAGGCGCTCGTGCGCGACCACCTGCGCGCCTGCGCCGCCTGCCGGCGGGTGTACGATGCGCGCCGGAGTCTAGTGCAGGGCCTCGCCGCGGCGCTCGCCTCGGAGGCATCCGCGCCACCCCGCTTCGCCCAGTCGGTATGGCAGCGCATCGTCGCGCAGCCAAGCTCCGCGCCACGCACCGCCGCGAGGGTGAGAGCGCTCGCGGGGCGGCGCCCGGTGCGAGTTGCGGTGTCCCTCGCCGGACTGGCCGCCGTGGTGCTGGCGCTCACCTGGATGCTGTTTGGCAGGGAGCTGGCTCTGGCGAAGGCGATTGATCAAGCGATGCGGCAGGTGAAGTCAGCGCACTTCACCGCAGTCGAGGGGGAGCGGAAGATCGAGGTTTGGGCGACGCCTGAGGCGGAGCGGGTCGCATCGGATGATGGGTGGATGATCGCCAAGGGCGGGCAGGCCTATCTCTTCGACCCACGCGCGCGGAGAGTCACGATCACAAAGGGGCCGCTCGCCCAGCTCCAACTGCTGCGCGGGCTGAACGTGCTCATGCTGTCGGCCCGGGTGCGCGGGCAGGTGATGGGCGAGCCAACCGTGGCAAAGGAGACGGTGACCTTGCCCGATGGGCG
>Ga0315291_10008839_pt1 | contig 12355 bp, 15 predicted proteins | sample YL17G12_20_MG_FD_203070 | JGI IMG/M metagenome (GOLD analysis project Ga0315291, IMG submission 203070) | Sediment microbial communities from Yellowstone Lake, YNP, Wyoming, USA - YL17G12_20 | ecosystem: Environmental > Aquatic > Freshwater > Lake > Sediment | place: USA: Wyoming | collected... | reverse complement strand
TCGTCAAACAGTGTCTCTACTAAGACGGCGTACTCTTCGGTAGTATATCTATCAAGAAAAGGTTCGTCAAACATTATTTACCTCCCTATTTTTAGTCGCCACTGAGTGAGTACACGGGATACAAAAGATTCGTCGTTGATTCTCAGGGGTACGTCTTCTAAAGGACTGTGGAGGTAGTTTCGGATGAAATCAAACTCCCATGACTCCAACCACCGTTTGGCAGTGGCTGCTGTTTCTTTTACGTTAATTATGGAGTTACTTGTGAGCGTCTCTGCCAGTGTCTGGTATTCTTCGTCAGTGTAGTCGTACTGGTGGGGTATGATGTCCATAGTGTCCTTGGGGTTGGGGAGGGGTCCCCACGTGTGTGGGGAAAACCATACTGCCGAGATGTTGAAACAGTCTCGCACGGGGTCATCCCCACGTTGTGGGGAATACGAGAGCACATGTGAGACGTGCGCACTGACACACAGGATCATCCCCACAATGTGGGGAACATTTAATCAACGGACCTGAAATTTTCGAGATGTAAGGTCCATCCCCACAATGTGGGGAATTGTTTATCCTACACACTTAAGGAACATCCCCACACTGTGGGGAATATCCCTACCTAAAACAGTTTATCAAGTCTACGGTCCTGAGGGGAAAGGAGCACAGCTATCATAGCATTCCGAGGAACTTTTACACAAACCAGACGGTCACGATTTTTACGCGCCGGGTTTTTCTCCATTGTTTTCCATGCCATGATAGCAGCAATCTGCTGCCTGCTGTACCCAGGAACCTTCGCCATGATCTGAGTCGCATTAAGTCCCCGAGAGAAGTACTCGAGAATCTTAACCTTGCTCTTCACGCTGATTGGACTCAGCTTCTTTGCCATACCTTACCTCCTGTTAGTTTAGGACTTGAGAGATATCAGACATCTGTACTGTACGATCTTCAAACCTCAGCTTCTCGTCAGGGATGAATTTTTTCACCAGGCTTGAGGGTAGTTTGTCCTTTCTGATATTGGCGTAGTTTTTGGGAACCCAAAAACAATCCCTGTATACAAACAGCTCTCCTTTGCTCCTGTAACACACTATGTGGACACTCTCTGCTTTCACCTGAGTATAAACTCGGATGCAGCATTCTTTATCCGATATAGACAAAACACGCCCCACTTTGGTGGTACTCTTTAACCGGGCCCACTTGCCTGTGAGGTCTCTGACAGGAGTTTTTTCTACATGCCTTTGTAGAGCATGGTTAAGGTTGATGTTCGACTCAAGATTTTTGCAACGGTATGAATCGACGCTGAGTTCCCCTTTCTTCTTCTCCAGGACTGCACGGTACTCTGAGAAGAATTCAGGAGGCAGCGGGTCTACTGTTCCAAAAACCAAGTTCCCTAGGATGTTCTCTTTAATCCAGATCTTGTCTATGTTATCTCGGATAAAAGAAACATCCATGCACTCTATGGGTTCCGTAGCCTGGTGCCCTTCTTTCCTATTCTTGTTGGCTCTGTAGAGGAGCCCTAAAGCACCCAGGCACAGGGTGTCTTTCGACACCCCTAAATCTGCACTCCAGTAGCCTTCTACTACGGACTCTACCACGCTCCGTACTGCGGCTATGTCTTGGTTCTTACCTCCCATGCTTTCGTAGTGCGCGAACAGCTCGAATTTGAAATCCACATATTTGTCTTCGAGAATGTCCGATAGCCGTGAGGAACTCTCACCCCTCTTCTTGGCTGCAGCAGGGAGATTAGGGAGCATGACAGGGTTGAACGTCTCATCTATCATGACTGCTATCATCAGTGTGTTGAAGTAGTCTGATAGCATCTCACGTAGTGTGTCACACTTCTCCCTTTTCTGCAGGTAGTTTGTAACTTCTACCCTATCTTTGTTTGCGTAGTGCCTGAATGCCCTACCATTGATCTGGTACTGCCTGGGGAGAGACTGACCGCAGGCAGTATTGTGGATACGGTCGCATGGAGGCCAATCAGTGCCTTCATTGAATTTGTCGCATGCGATAACCGCGTGGTATGAGTCAGGGTTTTCATTCAGCTTTGTAAAATTGTGCTTCTTACCTGTCTCGCTGACTACCTCCGTCACGGTGTCAATGATTTTGAGTATCGCAGATCGATAGGTTTTCAGGGTGTCGGCGGTTCTGAATCTGTCCCCTGTCTTGGGGAGGATAATCAGATGATGCGCCGAGCTATCAGTCCGCACCCTTTCACATATGGACGGCAGAGGATCCTTGTCGTAGAAATCAAAAGAGAAATTGAACTCTTTGATCCCCAGAGTAGGATAGTACTCGTCCCAGTGCAGGGTGTATTTGGAGAACTCTTTTCTTACCTCGCTACTGAGTATGTCCATGTTATCACCACGGAAATAAGTCGCTGTCAGCATGCCGAGGTCGAGCGTCTCCTCCCTGTACGAAAGAATCTCATTAAATATCTTTCCGAGTTTGGTCATCTCCTCGGATTGTTCTCCATAGGACAAATGATGACACTCATCTGCCATGAGAAAGAGATTCTTCACACACGCCCTACGCTCCGCAACTGTCATCCTCTCCCACACGGTTACAAAGTTGTAGTGTGTGGCTATACCCATGAGGGTATTGATCTGAGCTTTCAGATCTTTAGGTTGCTTGGTCAGGTAGCTGTAAAGCTTTTCCTGTTTGGCGCTGCTGTCTTTGCAGCAGTCGAAAGAGATCCCTGCGGCATACTCTTTACCGTCAATACGAATTCTTTTCTTGTTGCAGGCATCCAGGAAAGACTTGGAGAGCTGCTGCTGGGGTACTAAGATCAAACCCTTCTTTTTGTAGTCGCTCTGGATAATGCGATCCACTACGAGGAACATGGCGAGCATCGACTTCCCTGCTCCAGGTACTGCTTGCACAATAAATCTCTTGGCATACCTGAGGGCGTCGAATGCTTTCTTTTGCCATGCCTTATGAGCGGGACTGTTGTCGAGGTCTATCACATCGGACGATGCTATGTGCTTAGACATATCAAAGTCGATGGCATTCCAGAGGTTTCCCCCGCTATAGTTGAGACTGAGTACTTTGGAAGGAACGAAGTCGCTCACGCTAAACCTCCTTATAGAAGGGATACATCGTCATCATGGTGTAGCTCGTACAGTTATACGGGTAGCAGAGCACTCCGTTTTTAGGGAGAGACCTATACGGGATCAGTTTTTCATCTATGTCTCTACCGTAGAAAACTTTCCAACCCCGGAATGTGTTGTCGTCCAGTGTCTCCGCGAGAGCTATTGGAAAAGTCTCCTCAGTAAGAAACACACTGGGGTCTCTTGGGTTGTTCAGCATAACATTCACGAAGAGATAGGTACCCGCTGAACACAGCCGCATGGTCTGGTTAGTGGCAGATAGGATCAGATTAGTATTTGCCATGCTTGTGAAATCCAGGAACACTATCTCAGGATTAAACTCTTTAGAGTGAGCTAGTACTGTAGTCTCCCAGTCCCCGAACAACCAGTTAGCCTCTGGATGCTTTTTCTGGTTGCGCTTGATTTTGTTTTCAGACTTGTCTACTCCCCAGTACTGCTCTTTTGTTATCAGACCTTCCGATGTGAACTGATTTATCTCAGAGAGAGGTCGTCTCGTTTGGTCGCTGCACAGAGACCAGAGCTGCCTGTTTTTTGAAATAGATTTCTTGCCAGAGTGCCATCTATAGAAAGACAGCAGGTCCTGGCGTGACTGTATCTTGTTTGGCTCTTTATCAAATTCAGGCATAGGTATCCTTTCTGCGTGGAAATCACTTTCCTATCTGATATCTCCATGCGATGATAGCATTGATCAGGCATTGACCTTCACTGACTTGGCAGTGTAGGATATCGGATAGGTTCTGTGTCATGGTAAACTCCACTGCTTTCCAGAACTCTATCACTTCTTTTTCGTATCCATTTTCTTTGTTTTCGAAGTAAGAGATATCAAGAGAGTCCGTGTCAAACTCATCACAGGAAAAGCTTTCTCTGAGGGTATCCATTTCCCAATAGATTTCGTCTCCGCAGGGGGCGCTGATCGGGATGCCCGGCAGGATTTCAGTCAGGGCTTGCATCTGCTTTTTGGAATACTTCATACACGACTCCTTTGAAGAATTGTTTTCTGCTCTCCCCACGTTGTGGGGAACACAGTCACTGCGAGTCCGGTTGTGCCGCCAGTGACGGGACATCCCCACGCTGTGTGGGGAACATTGCACCTAGCGCATGTGCGTGAGAAAAGAGACAGGACCATCCCCACATTGTGGGGAACATTCAGAGTTACGCAGTCGGCAAAACCCACTCCAAGGACCATCCCCATTTTTGTGGGGAACGCTTGCTGATCGGAGTGGACGTCAACAACGCGCCCGGTACATCCCCACGTGTGTGGGGAACCTTGAAATTCGACGTGGATGATCGACTGGTCAGTCGGTACATCCCCACGTTGTGGGGAACGCCTGGAGCGAGTGGCAGCCTCGAAAGACATCGACGGACCATCCCCACACAGCGTGGGGAACGCTCTAATCTAAACCTCCTTGATTTCAAAGAACATGTGACAACTGATAAACCCTACCAGACTCACTGGGCTCTTTTAATCAACATCAAGCCACAACCACGATCTCGACGATCACCAAGTCCCTTGAGTGTCGTCTCAGCAAAAACGACAGGATCTGTGACCGTGATAATGCCCTGAACATCGTAGGCATTGAAGTGATGGTTTTTGGTCTGAGCTTGAACCACCCCGCCAACAGACAGCTTGTTCACTACAAACCCCCAGGTCTTCTCTGACCTGCGAAACCAGTCGAGCCACACAGAGTCCCACACCTCCGTCTTTGACGGAGCAGAACCCTGAGTCTGTTTCAACTTCTGGATACGGTCAAGAACGATGTCGTGGTCATGCTTGAACCTACGCACCGTAGCGTTCAACAGTGACCGCATCTCAAGCTGAGTACCAGCACTGACCTTATTAAGGTCTAAAGATCTGGTCTCGATATCCCAACCATCCCTGCTGCAGGGCTCGGTAGAAGAGTAGACCGTGTAGCCTCTGCCCGATACTCGGAAGATAAAGCTACGGTCGTTCTTCTTCCTACCAGGGAAGAAATTCCAGATGTCCTTGTGGAGGGAATCGATATCCCGGTACTTCATTGCGTGATATTTTGGAGAGATAGTACTGACAAACATCAGAGCCTCCCTTCGAGTTCTATGCGCCGACCGAATGCCCATGTCTTCCTGCTCTTTGGAACATCCTGACTGAAAGCCTTGTTGAGGACGGGTATGCTGCTGTCATCCCCCTCCCAAAAAACCCGAGGGTTTGTTTCCTTCCGGGTTTTAATAAACCCGAAACGATCGGAAACATACCCCGAGAACGCTCCTCTCAGATCCTTTGCGTCAACGACGCGAGGATCAAAAGACATCCCTACCAGGCACGTAGATCGCCCGAGGTAAGGAACAAAGACAGGAGCGTTGAGCTTCTCCGCAATCGCCTCCAAAGAGTATTTGGAGGGCGATGTTTTCCAGATGCAGGCCGTGAACATAGCTCCTGCCAGATAATACCTTTTAGTCTCGATAGTCTCAAAGGTATTCAGCTCATCCCGGAACTCTCGGGAGACAGTGTGATAATCCTCGTGGACTACCCCAGGGATATCGATACGACAGGCATAGCCCGTCGTATCGAAAAGCTCCCTGAGATTGGACTCTTCTTGATAGTCGATCCCCATGCAGGCACCAATCATTCCTGACACGAGGCCGCTCTTGGTAGGGTGGTCCTGGGTAAGCCTGACATTACCAGGGCATGCAACACCCCAAGATTGCATGCTCCCGTATACTTGGAACAACAGGTGCTTTTTCATAGGGTCCTTTCATGTGCTCTTTTTAGATACTGACGAACTTCTTGAGATCCTTGAGGCTCCCCGCGGTAATATTGGGGAGTGTGGTCCAGTCAGCACACGTGTTGGGGACGTATGCGTTTGCGGTGCCTTCCTCAGCCTCTTCTTTGTAAGCGGCTTCCCTTGCGTCGTAGTACTCTTTGAGGGCCTTGATCCCATCCTGAGGAGTACCAACCGGGTTCTGGAAAGCTACCTCGAGACTGAAAGGCTTGTCGGTCTTGATTACCTGGACGTAGAGCGTTTCACCCTGGTTCGCGGGGCAGTCGACAGAGTCCGACTTGGGCGCGTGCTGGATAACATTATCCAGGCAAGCCTGAAGGGCCTTGTTGATTTTGGCCTTGTCTCCCTTGTAGTACCTTGAGAGTGCGTCGATATCCAGGACTTGGCATCCGTAGCCCGTGAAAGTCCCGTACCACTTGCGCTCTCCACAGTGGGCGGAGCCTTTGTCCGAGACCCTGGTATCCACAAGGTCGTCCATCGCTCGAAGAAAATCTCTCTCATCCGAGCACGGGGTGATACCCAGGATCGCTCCCGCTTTCAGCGCACCTGTGATCTTGGTAGGGCGCATACGACCCCGGAGGAACAGGTCCAGCTCGATATCATCATCGGTCAGCTGTTCCAGGACATTGGTAAACACCAGATCGAGCTTGTCGACGTCTACCTTTTTTCCAGCACCACGATCTGAAGCGATCTGCCTCAGACTGTCGTACTCACGCCGTGAGTAGCTTGTGATCTCGATATTCTCTTCCTCTTTCTCTAAAGCAGCCGCCGCTGCGATTTCTTCGGCGGTCTTTTCTGGGGCATCCTTTTTCTTGGTGTCCTTCTTGGTGCTGTGGCCCAGGAATTTGACCAGGACTGCCTTGCAGAAGATAGCAGCGGCAGTTTTGTCGGACGCTGCTTTCTCGGCCTTGGTCAAGGCGAGCTCAACCATTTCGTCGAGGAGCATTCGGGTGTGCACGGACATTTTGAAACCTGCTTTTCTGAGCCCGTTTCGACCCCCATGGCGAATCTTTTGACCAGACACGATGGAACGCTCATCTCCCAGCCCGAGGCTGGTGTGCTTGGGGCGACCATCTTTGCCGGTGTTGACTCTGCCCAGACCAAAGTGAACCAGACTGTTGAAAATCACAAACATAGGACCTCCTGAGGTTTAGGAAAAGAGAATGGAGTTGAAAATGCTGATGACATTCATGCGCTGTCCGACCACTAACATCTCCAGGTCACTGACTTTGTCAAAGGGATTACCGCTGACCCTTGGTAGGATCCCGGGACCAGTGCCCTTGAGTCTTGTTGCGAGGAACACTGCCAGACTTAGACGGTCGAAAAAGCTGTCATTGGGACCTCCTGTTTCTTGAGGGTAAAGGATACCAGCGAGCTTGTTGAACAGTGTCGTGAATCCTACGCTACTCTGTACCTCCTCCCACGAAGCCGCTCCTTTCATATCGTGCATTAGTTTCTTGTCATACCGGGTAATCCAAGACCACCATTTGAGCACCTGGATCTCGGCTTTCCCAGAGAGCCTGTTGACCCTGGTCTTGTTATAGCTCATTGGCACGTTCACGCTACTGCCTGAGATCTTCTCCAGGATCCTTTTCAGCTCTGAGCAAAACCAACCTTTCCATTTGATGTATCGTGGAGCTACTCTGTCGAAAGCACTCACAACACACTTGGCAACCTCGTTCGTCCATTCCTCTATCCCTTTGTTGGATTTCAGAATGTCATAGAAAACGGACTCCAAAGACTCTTCTACCTGATTGGACAAAGAGAAGTCTTTGTCCTCACCTGGAGTAGTCGAGCAGCTTGAGAGGAGCTCTCTCGCTTTCTTCTCCGCCTTGAGCATCTTCGCCACCAGGGCAGCTTTACTGGGATCAAAGTACAGCTGCTTCTCCATCCAGCAGAAGTACTTTGATTGATCCCTGTAAACTCCAGACACTACCAGATCCGTTGGAGATGTTATAGTCGGAGAGGCTGCTTTGTTGTAGAGTATATCTGACAGGACGTTATGCTTTAGCGCCCTACCAGATAGAGAGACGGTGTGGATCTGGGTACCCTTTTTATTTGTTATTGTGTAGCGTAGCAGAAACGGATGAATCAGATCTCTGTAGGAGATACCTCTGGGGGCCTTGTGAAAGCTGGACACCATTTTATTTGCATGCTCTCCGCAGCAGCCACAGGCACCCTCTCGATCCTCTATCGTGATCTTGACTCTCCAAGGCATGATCCAGTGGAGATGTTCTGCGGGGATATCTGAGAGTATCCTGAGCGTACCGCAGACGGTGAGCCACGGGAATACATCTGCTCCTTTGGCATTCTTCATACCATTACCATAGGTGCTAAACTCGCTATGCGGTAGTGAGTTCTCCCACACCAGGTCCCACGCGCTCTCCTGAAACTTGAGGGCGATGACAGCATTACACAGAGGGGACTGCATGGAACCTGCTCCGCCTGGGTAGGCAAACATCTGCAGGGTGTAGAGGGCGGCGGTAGCACAGGACGGGCACATATCTGCCATGCTGCCTTGCTTACGGAAAAAATCACGACGATCTTTCACTGTCTTTTCACCGGGGCTGTCAACGAGTATACTCAGGATAGAGAGGGGATTATTTACCAGATTCGGATCCTGCATGAAAGGGGTGGGACCATCCATCTCAAACGCTTTGGAGTGCTGTGATACAACCTTATAGAGTTCCTGTGGCGTATTGGGCTTGGACGTACTCTGAGACCGGTAGAGCTGCACTATTCCTATGAGGAATAAATTCACGGACAGATTGAAATCAGATCTTGGAAAGTCCAGGTAGACTTTTTTGCCTACGATATCGCAGGGTGCGATTCTCGAGCTTGTTCCTTGGTAGTCTCGTACCTGGATCCATTTGTCTGTGAGAAGATTCATTGTTGTCTCCTTGGGTTCGGTTAGCTCTACATACTTAGTTGTTGCTTGTTTCTGCTGAGGTACTCCTGCGTATCTATTAGTTACCGGGAGAGGCCTGTTACGCACTCACGATCTTGCCTCGGTAACTAATATACTATTCGGTATCGTCGAAATCAAAATAAATAATTTATTTGTTAGGAGGGTGTGAAAATGTGGTCGTTTTTATTGTACGTTTGTCGTGTGTACATATCCCCACTGTAGTGGGGAATATTTGCGCCTTGTTAGCACAGGCGAGAGGAACATCCCCACGCTCGTGGGGAACACTAAAAAACTGAATGCGTTTTGTGACCGGTCGCAGGTTCATCCCCACATGCGTGGGGAATACAACTCGGAGTAGTTTCACAAATCGGCGATAGTCGGTTCATCCCCACATAGGTGGGGAATACATGAGCAGGAGGAGCTGTGGGAATGTATTGTCCGGTTCATCCCCACATGTGTGGGGAACACTCCACCATACCGGCGACGCTCGTGTTCTTGGACGGTTCATCCCCACGTGTGTGGGGAACATTCGTCGCTACCGGCTGCTATTTATCTCCTGACAGGCTCATCCCCACACGTGTGGGGAATACCACGGTTCCTAATCACCCTCAAATGAGCCGTGCGGTTCATCCCCACACTCGTGGGGAACACTCACGCAGCGGGTTCTCAAATAGCTGAATCAACGGTTCATCCCCACACTCGTGGGGAACCCTCATCAACAACTACCAGGTCCCAGCGCGTGTTCGGTTCATCCCCACATTCGTGGGGAACCCTTGTCCAGAATCATTGTGGAGAAGTCCTGGTGCGGTTCATCCCCACACTCGTGGGGAACCCGGAGCATGTGGTGGGCGATTGCTTTCTACTAGCGGTTCATCCCCACACTCATGGGGAACCCTGGACGGTTCTCTCGCGTAGTGTCAAGTTAACCGGATCATCCCCACACACGTGGGGAATACGTCCTCTACCGAAGACACGTAAGCAAAACCGCTGGATCATCCCCACACACGTGGGGAATACACTCTGAATGCTCTGAGAGCGCACGATGACCGAGGTTCATCCCCACATGCGTGGGGAACACATCGCGGTCAATGACCCGGTCGTGGGTTTCGGTGGTTCATCCCCACAGTGTGGGGAACACTTCGCCAAACTTGGCGGCAATCCGATAGACAACGGATCATCCCCACGCGTGTGGGGAATACATCTCTCAGAATCCCGCTCCATGCCGAATACACGGATCATCCCCACGCATGTGGGGAATACGAATGCAGAAAAAAAGCCCGCCATTAGGTTCATCCCCACGCATGTGGGGAATACGCGCTCCGTGGTACCAACCATACAGGTCATCACGGTTCATCCCCACGCATGTGGGGAACTCATGCCAGCAGCCTCTATGTAGTGATTCATGGTCGGTTCATCCCCACGTACGTGGGGAATACTTACGGAGTGCTCTATAAAGCATCTGCGTGGCCGGTTCATCCCCACACGCGTGGGGAATACGCCGTCCATCGTTCCCGATTCGGCTTGATGTTCGGATCATCCCCACACACGTGGGGAATACACTAACTCAAACTCCATTAATTTCAAAGAACATGTGATAGTCAGAAAAACCTACCGAGAAAAACGGCAGAACCTCGCACTACCAATATACTTATTAGTAATCAAGGTTTCTTGAAAAGATCCGCGTACCGAATAATTTTTTCCTCATCCAGCCACAGGGCGTCATCCTTGGGCACCAAAGGAGTGAAAGCTCGCTGCTCGTAATCTATCAAGAACAGATGAGTCTGAAAACCTGGACCGTCACTCATGGTCGCCCACTCACAATAGGTAGGTCGCTTGGTAGCTTTGGAGTACTGCATAAATATCCAGCCCATCCACTGACTGAAAAAGAAGTCTCCCGACCCGCTGGACTCCGTGTTCTCAAGCACAGGTCGAACACCATCGAACTTACGCATAGTAATTGCTCCCATCACTTCAGGGACAGCTTCTCAAGGGCCGCGAGAGATCGCTGCAGTCTCACTATCTCTTTCCTGTGCCTCTTAATCATGCACCGCTTCAGACGATCGAACGCTTTCTCTTTCGATACCGTGTACGGATAGTAGTAAAAACCCAGAGCATTCGGTACCGTCTTAGTTGAGAACCTATCCACATGGACTTCTTCCACAAACGCCGTCCATCGCTCTCTGTCAGGTCTGATACGCACGGAACCGTATCTCATGCTGCACGACCTTTCTTTTTAGGAGCCTTGACTACCATCAGTCCGTATTCAATGAGCACGTTGTCGAGATCCATCCCCACATTGTGGGGAACACTTAAAACTCTGAGGGTCCGTGAGATAGTCACCAGGATCATCCCCATACATATGGGGAAAATTTTAATTAGTATAGTGATCCCAAAAGCATACGACAATCGAAAACCTATCAAACAGGGGCAACGTGCCTGTCTTTAATATACTTTATTCGAGTCTTAACAACTTTCAGACCATACTCCTCGCACACATTGTTGAGGAGCGTCTTGAGCTGTTTCATATTTTGGGCATCAGTAGGATAAGTACCTTTGTATCCCAGGCGAGTAATCATATTACCCCCGGCTACCAGGACCACCCGACCATCGCAGTGATGCGACTCGACCACCTCCGCCGCGTTTACACAGTGACCGGAGGAGATGGTCACCGGGAGATGTCCCCACCCCTGGGAGACCGCGTCGGATACTTTCTTACCGAACTCTTTGTCATTCGCAATCTCGTGCAGACAATCATTTCGGACTAGCAAAGTCGATTGAAAACCCATAAACAAAAACCTCCTGTGTATAGAATTACCAAAACCTTGAGTGAGCTCTCTGCTGCTTCAGAAGATATTCACACCGCTCTCGGCACCAGGACCCCTGCCATTCAGCCTTACCACCGTACTTGCGGTGCAGCTTGTGCATGATAGGCAGATTGTCTGCACAGATGTCATCGAAAATATCATGCCAGACTACATCGTACCTGAGAGTAGGTTTGTACTCCAAAGCATCCGCATGAATAAAAGACACGCGCTTGTCACTCTCGTATGTAGGTCGCACGAGCTTCAGTACGTCCTCAGCCTTCTCCACCACATGCACGAGCTCTACAGCAGGCGCACCTTTATCATCCACCTTATTAAGGATAGCTTTCAGAGCCATCCCCAACCCGAGCCCGTTGATCAGCACTTTGCCCTTCGCTCGTGAAAAGAAATAGCGGTGGTCTCGGATCTCATCAGGAGTGTTAGACATAATAACATGACCATTCCTCTTGAGGGCCTTGTAGGTACCTGCGGATACATAGCGGCCACGTGAGGACGAGGACGCCGCAGCCCGTACCATTTCCCACCGTTCGTCTTCTTCAGTCACTGTATATGTGGAGACAGACCAAACGCCACTTGTCCCGTTTGGCACTTCAATGTCTATTTTATGGGGTGTTTTATTATCGTTCCATGGAGTCATAGCACGCCTCCTCAATAAAGTGGTGCTCCCTATGGCACACAGGGAGCACCACTTTATTGTTGTACCTACGATGCCTTCTTCATAGGCGCTACCTCAGCGATCGTATCATACCCGATGTCCTGCACCACACCCGTACC
>Ga0315291_10008838_pt1 | contig 12358 bp, 7 predicted proteins | sample YL17G12_20_MG_FD_203070 | JGI IMG/M metagenome (GOLD analysis project Ga0315291, IMG submission 203070) | Sediment microbial communities from Yellowstone Lake, YNP, Wyoming, USA - YL17G12_20 | ecosystem: Environmental > Aquatic > Freshwater > Lake > Sediment | place: USA: Wyoming | collected... | reverse complement strand
ATGAGTCACGGGCTCTTGCAAAGGCCAATTCGCTTTCCGATCCTACCAAGACAATTGTGTCGGTGAATGTGCGCTGGCTCGGCAGGATTTGTGTGCCTGCCGAGAATGGCACAAGAAAGGAATCGGCTACATTCAAAGTGCTGACATTCGGCGACAACAAGATTTTGGATGATGCCACTTCGATTGATGTCAAAATGAGTGAAATGGAAAGCGTGTCGTCCATCGACTTGAATGAATACAGGCGGCTCCTTCTTCGCAGGAATCTGCTTTCATGGACGCTGGATATCCCGATAGAGCGCGAAGACGGCTGGATGACTCAGGGATGCTACAATAGGGTGAAGAATGTATCCGCTCCGCTGATAAATGCGTTTCTGGACGAGTATGAGAAGGACATCGCCATAACTCACGAAGAGGAGGAAACGATTGCCAGACAGAGCGTAATTTTGTTCAGCAAGCATAGCCGAGGTGTTGCGAATGCCTGTGACGCAGTAAGTCAGTTCTGCACTCTTGGAAGTTTCTGGGAGAAATTCGGCATTGGCAGCGGAAGGCCAATTGACGATATGTCGTACAAGGATTACACAAGGTTGAAGATAATGATGAGCAGGGAAAACGAAGCGATGCGGGTCAACACCGCTCCGAGGAAAAACCTGTCGAGGATAACAGGGCCGGGTGGCAGAGTCATGCCGAGCAGGGGCATCGTAATGGAGGGATAAAATATGCCCGTGGATACAATTCATCGCTTAGGCTACGGCGGCTCCGCAGGAATATATGCCTCTCCTATTCCAATGTGTCAGCTTCTTATCACTGGCGGCGGCATGGAAGAGGCTGTCAGTCCGTCATATATTGAGGCGTATGACATTCCGCCGAATACCAGTTCACGAAGCAAGATGCTACATGCTGACGGCACTACTGCGTATTCGGGCACTTTGAATTTCGATGTTACCAAGGCAGTGCTTGACAACTACATCACTGCGTCTACTTTGCTCGGACGCGGCTTTTCTTTCCAGATGCACATCCATGATGGAACCGATCCGTGGATGATGCAGGGCTGTCTTCTGACGAGCTTTTCGATCACGGGCTCTGCGGGCGGGCTTTTGTCTGCGTCGTTATCGTATAAATCCATTACAGGGCGCGAGGCTGGTTTTGGCACTCCGAATGCCTATGTCCTTAACTATAACTATACATCAACGCCAACACAGCAGCCGCTTGGATATTGGTGGTCAGGCAATACCGATGTAAAGGAATGGACGCTTACCATGAATCAGGCGGTTGACGAAATGTATACCAATCAGGATACAATACAGCCAAAGTATCTCAGGCACGGCCTCGTTGACTATTCTCTGGACGTGACGACCTACCAGCCGCAGATACACAACATGATTGTCATCGCGAGCACATCGTTCACTTTGACGGGGGTTACTGCTGCGAAAGGTTATGCTTTCAATGGGGTGACAGATTTGGGAATGTATAGTCATTCATTCGCCACTGCGGCTGCCGCATCGGCAGGGTCTGCTGGCGTCATTATTACATAAAAGGAGCTACAACATGAGCGACGAGAAGAAAGAAGTTCAGGAAGAAGCAAAGGTTGAAGAACAAACAGTGGAAACGAAGATTGATACCAGTCTTGACGACGAAAAGAGGACGGGCATCAAGGAAGCGGCAGTGAATGCTGGCGCAATGGCCGTAGAGAAGGACAAGCCCGTGACGGAAAAGAAAGACGCCATGCCGTCGTTCTTCGTGGACAAGGCCGAGCGGCGCAAGATCGATGTAGACATCCTTTCAAGCAAGGACGATGGCAGGATTCTCAGTGTTTCTTGGACTGGGCTCGGGATAGATTTCTCGGCTGAAAGGGTATACCTTCGGCACGATGTTATGTGGTTCGATTTTACGATCCCGTCATATGAGGATATGTTCTCATACAGACAGAGAAGCGCGAAGTTTCACAAGGAAGCGGGGCAGTTGCTTGTTGATAAATTGCAACTCAGGAATTTCATGCTGGTGTGGCACTTGAAAGATTGGAGTTTAACGGACAAGGATGGAAACAAAGTCGAGCTGAAGCACGACGACGATGGTTCGTTGGATGGCGAATCTCTGAAAAAGGTATACAATGTTCATCCGACGATTCTGGATGTCGTGCTGACGAGATTAGAGAAAGATGTCCTACTTGTGTGATAGGAGGCATTTGTGCCATATGAGTTCAAAGACTTAGCGAAGGATGTAGCCCAAGGCACCGAGAAGCTGAAGGTTGATCTGGCCAAGCTGTTACTTGCCACACAGAAGGTGGACAAGTATCAGCAGAAGCTGACGAAGACAAATATTGCCGCTCTCAAGATTGTCACGAAGTATGACAAGGCAATCAAACTTCTTCGTAAAGACTTCATTGACTTTGGAAAACATACGGTCAAGGCATCCAAGCAGATGTCTCACTTCGCTGACAGCAAGACAATCAAGGGTGTTTCAATACTGTCGGGAAGAATTGATCGGCTCAACAAGTCGATGGCGGGTCTTGCCAAGAAGAAAGTAGTAATAGACATTTCAGCTCGCGGCATAAAGGATGTTGAGGGCTTTCAAGCCATAATGGCGGGCATGTCAAAAGGGCGTCCGTCAATGATGGCAGCGGGATCAGGGAAAGGAATAGGAGATGTTGGCAGGAGTGCTCGCAGAAGTGCCGATGATCTCGACTATCTGGAAGAGGGCTTTGATCGTTACGGAAGAGGAATCGAAAAAGCGACAAAACTAAGCGATCTTATTACCAGTAAGTGGAAGGAGGGCGCACGCGAAGCGAAGGATTTCGGCAATGGTATTGGTGTTTCTAACGGTATGATGATCGGTGCTGGCGCGGCGGCTGTTTATCTTTCCAATCAGGTATCTGAAATCATAGATAGCTTCACCGATGCGAGGATGGAACTTGCCAAGTATCGTGTGGAAACAGATGCGTTCGGAGACACCACAATAGGTGTTACCAAGAACGGTCTTGAGAGAATGCGCAAAGAATTGAATCTCACAAGAACGCAGGCTACGGAATACTTCAAGATATTGCGAACTGGAACGAATGAGCTTGGCCGATCCCCGGCTGAAATTCAGGGTGTAGCGAAGGCTTTACGGGCGGCATTTGGCGGCGATCAGCTTGCAAGTTTAAGAGAATACATCGATCTCCTCAGAGAGATTCCGACTCTTGATACCGATTTGAAAATAACCGCATCTATGGATGACGAAACAGCGGCCATTTTCGCGCTCGCTCAGTCGGGTAAGATGGAAACGGTAATTGGTTTTCAGTCGGCTGGTCTTCTTGGGGGTGCCGGTGGTAAGCCAACAGAGGAAACGAAAGGCGAAGTTGCTCTTCTGAATGCGCAACAGAAGACTCAGGCTGGCATAGAAGCCGTTTCCGACACCCTTCAGAGCTATTATCCCACTTGGGGGACGCAATTTACCGCAATGGTGCAAGGAATAGACAAGGCAGCAGCGGGCATCGGCGTGGGAATTGCTATTACTGGTGCAATGAGGGCCTTTCTCGCTAAAACCGCTGTTGCTTCCAATCGCACTACCTCATCAATAAAGGTTGACACTGGGATAATAGCGAAAAGAAGTTTGATGGGTAACAAAGGCATAGGCAAGCAATTGCCGTCTTTGCCGAAGGGTGCTGGCGAAGCTCAATTTATGCCATTTCAGGAGGAAGAAGGAACCATAGCGAAGATTGTAAAATCATTCAAGGGTGCTGGAGCCAAGGCAACTCAGGCTGCTGGCGAAACAGCTAAGTGGGCGAAGGGTCTGAGTTCGGCAACAAAAATCACAACTGGGGTTGGTGCCGTGATGCTTGTTGCTGGTATTGCGGCAGACAAACTAGCGGACTATTTTGAAGAATCTGGGGACAAGCTGTCTTCCACGACTGTAAAACTTGGAGGCGAGATGACCAAGTTTGCGGGAACAATAGTTACAGCAACCGCCATCGGCGCGATGTTTGGCGGTATAGGCGCACCCGTGGGAGCATTGGTGGGCACGGTGCTTGCACTTATGACGCAGCTTGACGGACTGGGTATTGCTTTTGAAGATTATGGGAAGCAGCTTCAGAAAACAGTAATGATTGCTGGGAAAGAAGTTCCACGGTTCAATGCAACTGTTCGTTCTATGGGACAGGTATTACAGGGATTCGGCATAAATCTCCAAGATAATGCCGCCTCTTTGAAGAAATTTGGGAAAAGCGCATGGGAGGTGGCAAAAACAACACTCCTGTACGGAACAAGTATCGGGCAAGCAATACTGGCATTCAGAGCGTTGGCAAGTGTAATGGAGTCTGATGAGTATAAGGTCGCCTTGGCTGAAGCAACGGCCAGTGCGAAAGCTTTGTCTGGAGAGCAGGAAAATCTCAAGAAGTCCAGTGAGGTTTTTGCCGAAGGGATAAACAAGAACAGAAAAGCGTTGGTTGAATCGGGCCTTGAACTTCAGAAGCAACTCCAAGAAACAGAAAACGCATTCAAGAGCGGGAAATTTGCTCTCGCTGATTTTGAAGCGGGTATCGCCAAAATAAGGCTGGGCAATATTTCCGAAATGGGCGGCTCCATGAAGGGATTCAGCTCCGCCATAAAAGCCTCAACAAACGCCATCTCTGATAGGTTCAAATTTGCTGGCAAGGCATTGGACGAGATGCGTGACGGGATTCGCAAGAATTCCAAGTTGGAGGGCGAACAGAGGAGACAGGCTCTTGACCATTTGTACAAGAAAGAGTTGGAATCTGTTCAGCAGCTCGTTGATGGAATTCAGGAAGTCATTGACGCTTTGTATAAGTCTCCGAAGATAATTCAGGAAGGGCTGAAAAGAGAAACGGCAAAGACAAGACTGACTGCTGGCGTAGAGGCCGGTGCTGCTCCCGCAAAAGAAATTCTTAAAGTGACAGGAGAAATGTATGATTCGGCTGTTGACAACCTCAAGGATGTGCGCAAGGTAACAACCGATGCGACGATAGCTGTGTACGAGGGAGCAGAGAAGGTAAAAGAAATACAGAAAAAAGCTGGCAAGGACATGGTAGGACTCTTTGGGGATATGAGCGAAGAAGAAAAGAAAGCCTTCTCTGTAAAGGGCATTGTCAAAGAAACCAAGGATGGATTTACAATAAATGAAGAAAAGGCAACTGAGTTCCATGATACGGTTAGCAAGCAACTTAGTGATGTGACGGGGCAACTTGATGATATGAAAAAGGCCCTGCCGTCCGATTCGTTTTTGGGGCTGGCAACAAAGATGGCAAAGGCCGAGGAGGGAATAAAGACTTACGGAACCGCTGTGGAAAAAGCAGAAGAAGAAAAGGCCAAGGCTGCCAGAAAGGGCAAACCTCTCGCTCCCGCCGAAGACGAGCTAAAGGCAGCGAAAACTGGTCAGGACGAAGCGAAGAAGGCGCAAGATGAAGTTTCAAGGCAGGTAGAAAAATATGCTCAGGGAATCTACGAAGGTAATATTTGGCCGGAAATTAGCAAGACGGTAAAGCAGTCAGGCATGGATGTGGAAAGCTTCAAGACGGCAATGCTTGCTCTTGGCAAGGCAACATCCGAGGGGCGCGAGGTTGAGGCCAGTGATTTGGAAGGGCAACTAAAGGATGTTCAGAAAATTCTTCCGATACTCAAAGCCATAGAAAAATCGGAACTTCACAGCAATGTCCATTTCGACAAGATGCAGAAGCTTCTCAAAAAGTCATCCAAGCTGGTTGATTTGAAAGATGTCAGCGGACGATATATAACCGCACAGGATTTGCAAACCACGAATCTCAAAGTGATATCGGACGGCGAGAAAAAATCCTTAGAACTTCAAAGAGAGATCGGGGATATTATTGCACATTTCACAGATGTTCTCAGTAGCGGCGAGGTTGCGGCATTGGAACAACAGATAGAGACGCTGAATTTGAGTGCCGATATAGCGGCCAAGACGGGAAGTCCGATAGCTCAAGTTGTCAAGTCTATTGAAAAGCAGTCCGATTTGTTTGACATGCAATACAAAGTAATGAGTGATTCGGTTGGTAAATTGAAGATAAAGAACAAAGAGGCCGAGGATGGATTAGCATCTGCCGAAAAAGAATTGGCTCTTGCTGAAGAGGCAGCAAAGGCCGGTGGCAAGGTTGAGAAGATAAAGCTCGAAGGTGCGAAAGCCGCTGTAGAGGAAGCCAAGAATACAGTTGGAAAAACTCGGATTGGATTAAAATCGGCTGAGAACAAGATGGCTGACATAGTTAGAACCTTCCCGAAGCTTGGTGAATCATTCGACAAGGCTCTTGATTCACTCAGGGATAGCTTTGAGGGCCAGAAGATAACAGCCAAGCTCGATCTGGGCAGGGCGTTATCGGAATTCGCAGAATTTTCAGATGATGCCGCCAAGTATTCTGCGGAAGCTACAGCTATTACGATTGCGGGAGCGAAAGAAGAGGCCAGTGCCAAGAAGAAGGCCATCATGGATTCACTAGCCGCTGAAGAGAAAGCCCAAATGGAAAGACTGGCTATGTCCAAGGCTTCTCCTGCGGAAAAAGCGAAACTGGCAGCAGATATTAAGATGGGAACCGCAGCCAAGGCGCGGACAAGATTTGCTGAAATAGAAACAGACCAAAAGAGAATAGTTTCTAATGCGGCACGGGCCGAGGCTGACATGAAGACTGGGCTGATTGACGCATCGCAGTCCGCTCTTGAGGCTGAGATGGAGGTGGCGTCCATGCGGGGACACCATTTGTCAGATTTGATGAACAAGCAGAAAGAGATATTGGCATTAGAAGCGGACAGGGTTGACGCAATGCGCGAGGAGTATAAAATAACACTCGCGAATAACGGCAACACGAGGGAAACTCAGATAAAGGGGCTACAGCTCAGGACGGCTGAGGCCAATCTCCAGCGAAAGGGCTTAGGCTACCAGAAGGACATCATGGACAAGATGCTTGGTGCCGCACTGGGCGAGATAAGCACAAGCAAGGGCGCACGGAGACAGCGCGGCACGGATGTCGGTGTTATGGGTGTCGGAGCGACACGGGTAAAGACGGCAAGCGGTTTGCTTACAGGAGCAGGGCCGGGCGGTGTTATTCCGTACCAAAAGCGGCTGAATGAATATAAGGCGGCAATGGCCAATCAGAAAGTGTTGAAAAAGGGAGGGAAGATCGCAGAAAAAGGCAATGTTGAACTCGGAGATATTAGAGATGGAATACAGGGAATAGATACACGCTCTAAGAGTGGGGCGTCGTTGGATACTCACGATTCAACCACGGAAGGCTTGCTTGCTTCGATCCTGTATGTTGCCAAGGAGATGGCTGTTGGCATTCTCGATGGAAAAGAAGCAACAAACAAGACGGGCAAGAACACTCGGGATTCCATCGAGAAGGGTTTGAAGGATGTTCAGTCGGAATACAAGAAGGGTGTGCAGACGGCTGAACTCGGAGAGAGTGCTCGCGCCAACGAGCAAGTGGCGGTTGAAAAGAAGATTGAGCAGGCCGTGTATGAAGAATCGCCGGGAGAGAGAGGACGAAAAGAAGGCAAGCTCGGTGATGCGTATATGAAGAAGGAGGGCTTTGGTGGCGGTGCTGGTGGCAAGAAATCGTTCAAGGGCGGACACAAGTTCATGGAAAAGATGGCCTATGATTCGGCCAAGGGAACATATGATACTCCCGGCCCAAAAAGCTTCAGCGGTTTTGGCGGAATGGGATTGGCAAAGAAGAATGCGACGGGTGGATATGGTTCTGTTGGGCCAAAGAACTTAGAGAACACGAAGAACATAAAACGTATCGAAGATACGTCTAGTAGCGTAGGAAGTCTGGACAAGACAGTCAAAGATCAAGTAGGTGCTCATTCATTCGCAACTTACGATGCCACATCTGAAAGCTTGTTGACAAACTTGATCGCCAAGTTGGACAAGAGCGCGGCATTATCGCCTGACAAGACTGCGGCAGGGCCAGCACTTCCCGAAGCGCAACCCGTGCAGGTAGGCGGGCAAGTCACGGTGCATTTCGATAACCGCATGTTTGAAGATACCGTGGTGAACATCATGGACAGACGGATGAACTCGCCACAAACAAGGAAAACGCTTGATAACGCAGGATATGTGAGCGCAAAAGCATGAGCAATCCCGTAGCAACAATAGGCAACGATATACTCGACATTTTACAGCCAGTCGTGGAACGGAAGACTTTTGCCAAAGTCGTTTATGATTCGGCGAATTTCTTCACATATGCCAATGGCGAATACGGTTCTTATAGTCCAGCGGGCAAGGGTGAGCAGTATTGTATTTTTGTTCAGATGAGTGATGCTTTGAGTGGTGCTGGAGGCCAACCTTCTTTTGTTTCGGATAGCGCATGGAAAAATTCAACGAGTGGGGATGATTCTGGGCTTAAATCTGCCGCTTCTGCTTTTGTGACTGCCGCCAATTCCGTTATGCCGAAAGTTATCATTCCAAGCACGATGCTGGTGGACAATGGTATCAAGACAACTCACAAGAATTCGTGGGCTCGTTACAATGACAGTGGAACATGGAAGGACTTGTTCAACTGGGAGTTGCTGACAGACAACGGCACACCCATTGCGGCAGGTACTGAGGGCATTTACGCCAAAGTTGCTGGCAATCATGGAACAAACTTTGTTTCCGTATTCGGCAGCAAGGACGATACATATGCTGATAATATTTTTAAGATGAAGCTTGAAAATCCTGCAAGTCCGCCTCTCGGCTCGGCTCATGGTTGGCTTAAAGACAACAGCTCGGATTTAGTTGTTGGCGGCGCGTGTGTCATCCTGCTGAGTATGATGCCATACAGAAGCTATACAAAATCTGGTTCCGATAGCGAACCTGCTCAGGTTGGCGCGGTGCAGAATGCGTCTAGTGTCACCATTGAATTTGGAGAAGTGAAAATAGTGGTTCAACCTTCTGGCGAAACAACAGTGTCTCTAGGCAATACGGGCGGTGGCGAAAAGAATACGATGAAGGTAGATTTGGCGGAAGGCAGAACGAAGAACGGGCCGCCACAACAGGAGTATATGGTTGATAAGTCACCGTTTGTCATTCTGTGTTATCCCATTTGGAACGGGATAGTTGTTGCCAGTGGCGTGCAGGACAGTAATTCGGTGGTGGCCACATCAAGCCATCTTCTCAAGAAGACCAAGGACGCCGATATTCTGGATTCGACTTATTCTCTTCCATTCCGTCCTGATGCGCCAGCGGCGATCAGGGTAAACGCCAAATCGACTTATTATCCCGAAGTGAATGTTGATTTCGGAACAACCGCGACTGTTACGGGCCGTAACTGTCATTTCGAGATAGCCTATCTGCCGTGCTTCTTTTCCAAGGAAGGTTGGTTCGACGAATATCAGACATTGAATACAAACATGCCGGGTTTTGCTACATACCAGTACAAAGTCTATCCAATATGGACAAAGGGCGGCGACGATCTTATGACTCTGAGTCCCATGCCGTCAGCTCCAACAGATACGGGAGCTGCTGGTGATGTTGCCAATACCAATTACTACAAGACACGATGGCACATGCACCAAGATGCGTTCAATCGCCGCAGTGGGGAAATATTCGGCTCATATCTTGAGACGATCCAGACGCTTATGTTTCCGATAAAGAATTTCAATGGCAGCTTCAATCTGAACTGGACAGGCGGGACTCCCGGCGACTCTGCTTCAACGGGTAATTGGAGAGATTATGTTCAGTCCATCAATGTGACGACGAATCTTGACGGCTCCAGTGGCAGTATCACTGTTGATAAATACGGTGTCGCAGGCCAGCTTGCCGAAGCGATTCAGTCCATCGGAGCGATAACGATCAATGCGAGCGGCGGATATGGAACAGATAGTGACACGCCGTTCTTTTACGGGTTCGGAATGGGAATACAGGATACTCGATCAACTGGCGACGGCGGCACATGGACGATCCCGCTCATCGGGCTCGAAAAGAAGCTTGATGATATAGCCATGCTTTTTACCCCGATTATGGACGGCGAACTGTTCGTGGTCGCCGGTAACTTTTTGTGCAAGTATGCGGGGCTCGATCCAGATTATACATGGGCTTCTCTACTTACCCCACTAGGTGTTTCTGATGATATAAATGTGGTTCGTTTCGATTGGAAGGCGGGCACCACTGTTCGCACGGCACTTGAGGAGGTAGTGGCAGATACCTTACACCATTATGTAGTTATGAGGGGCAAAATTTTCTTCTATGAACTCGATGGTTTTACGGGTTTACCGTCTGCCTTAGCCTTGGGGCCTGATTGGTCTCCCAATTATCCTACAACCAAGATAATAATGTATGATGCGGCCCCAGATTTCGAGGACATGAGAAACCAGATATTCGTATTTGCCTTGCAGCAGATGCCCGAAGGACGATGGGCCGAGATACAGGGCTTGCCGACATTTCTTCGGCAGAAATCAATTCAACAGGAGACAATTCCTGATATTCCGTGGGCCAGAACTCTTGTGAAATCTACTCCCGGTTATCTCGATCAAACCAAGATAGATTTGCTGGCGAATAGGCTTGCCATAGCTGCCAGAAAATACGAGCTGATCGGCAAAGCGACGATTCCCGGCAACGGCAGGATAAACCCGTATGATCGGTGGGGAGATATGATAATCTTCGGGGTCACGCACAATCTCGACTTCAGGAACAAGACATGGACAACTGATCTGGAATTTATGAGGAGTGCCGCTACATGAAAAATTCAGTGAGATTTCAGTCTTCGACTGGGCAGAATGTTTTTTCGCAGATGGGCAACTTGCATTCTGTTATGCGCAGTGGCGCACCGATGCCTTTCACAAAGCCGCAGGTGCTAGTGAAGAAACCAGAAGATCAATATTTTGTGGTTGGAAAGAATGTGATTGGCGGAGACGAAATAATCGGAGTGCCCAAAATATGAACAAGTATAAACAGCAGGTCAACCACCCGCAGTGACGCGGGTTTGAAGTGAGTATGTATGCCAAACAGAAAGCGACAAATTAAACAGGAGACTAGAGTGGACAAGGTTGGGGGCCATAAGGCCCACAGCCGCCCGAAGTCAACTGAACTCACTGGACGCGGCAGTCCGAAAGATGACAGGAATGCTTCCCTAGTTTCTGTCCGCTCTGTGAGTCAGTCTCGAAGGGATAGTACGAAGAAGAAGGCCGTAAGGCCGATTTCTTCAGGCGGCAGGAGTAATCCTGTCCAGTATGTTCCAGTAATCAGTAAAACAGGTAAACCGCTTATGCCGTGTTGTCCTGCGAGAGCACGGGAGTTAATCAGTAAAGGCAATGCAGTAGGCAAGTGGAAAGTAGGTATTTTCTACATCCAGTTGACACAGCGAGAAGATGGTGTTGTTCAGACCATCGCAGTTGGCATCGATCCCGGCAGCAAACGGGAAGCATTCACGGTGAAATCGGCAAAGCATACCTATCTCAATGTGCTGGCTGATGCAGTGGCATGGGTAAAAGATGCAGTAGAGACAAGGCGGATGATGAGAAAGAATCGGCGGTTTCGCAAGACTCCTTGCAGAGCGAGTAGATACAACCGAACAATCGGTGGTCTTCCCCCATCAACGAAAGCAAGATGGCAAGCAAAAATTAGGATTGTGGATATTCTTGCCAAGTTGTATCCCATCACTGACTACATCGTTGAAGACATTTCGGCTACGACAAAAGAAGGCAAACGCAAATGGAATGCTTCTTTCTCACCATTAGAAATCGGCAAGAAATGGTTTTACACCGAACTGCAAAAGCGTGGTAGTCTGACAACAAAACAAGGTTATGAAACCAAGGAACTACGAGACACGCTTGGCTTAAAGAAAACGAAGAGCAAAATGGAAGAAAAGTTCTCAGCTCACAATCTTGACTCATGGGTTTTGGCAAACTCTGTTGTCGGTGGACATGCCAAGCCAGACAACGAGGCGATATGGCGACTGATCCCGTTGAGATTTCATCGGCGACAACTTCACTATTTACAAGCAACCAAGGGCAAAAGACTACACTATGGCAGCACCATGAGTCTGGGAATCAAGCGTGGTTCTCTTGCGATGCACCCGAAATGGGGATTGTGCTATTTGAGCGGATACATGGGTGATCGGGTGAGTTTGCGTTGTTTAGCCGATGGTGTTATCTTATGCCAGAATGCTAAGAAAGAAGACTTGAAGATATTGCGGTTTAATAGTTGGAGATATAAGGCGGCTTGAAAGACGCCCTAGAAAGCGTGGTCTCAAACCGAGAAGGGAAAAGAAAATGAAATATCGGCAGCAAACGAAAATCCTGCGGTTGCCAGTGGTTGGTGACGGTGATCGGTTCGATCCCAAATTGGAACTGCGGAAGTATCAAATCATAGAGAACATGCTGCTCGCGGGAATGAAGGGAGTGCGGAATAGTCTTTAATGAAGGCGATCTGATCCTAC
>Ga0315291_10008835_pt1 | contig 12359 bp, 10 predicted proteins | sample YL17G12_20_MG_FD_203070 | JGI IMG/M metagenome (GOLD analysis project Ga0315291, IMG submission 203070) | Sediment microbial communities from Yellowstone Lake, YNP, Wyoming, USA - YL17G12_20 | ecosystem: Environmental > Aquatic > Freshwater > Lake > Sediment | place: USA: Wyoming | collected... | reverse complement strand
CTTCCCCGGTGGGGCCACAGAGCACGATAGAATTCCCTGGAACCTTTTCAGCCAAACGCTTCAAGTCCTTGGGAGCATCTTCGTACATCTGAAAATGAATCAGAGGACGAATGTTGTGAATTCCAGGTACAAGCGCAATCAATACTAATGCGATTCCACCCAGCTTCCCCACCCACTGGATTCCTTTCATAAGACCCTGTGCAGCGACTACAGACACAAAAGGAAAAACGAAGACTAACAGGCGGCGGGAAGCCCAGAACTGTCTCGTGTCGATCTTCGGGTTTTGCCCCAACACTACTAAAGTTGTGAGACCTGCTACAAGGAAGAGCGCCAGCGAAGCAGGAATCAGCGAACCTGTGCTTACCCCTTTTGACCAGGACAGCATGCCCACAAACGACAGGGCCAACGCGGGAACACCGCAGTACCACCCCAGCCAAGCCAGGGTTTTCCAGTCGTAGAAGTAGTAGCAGATTGTCAATCCCGTAGAGAGCAGAAGGGCTGCCGGAAAAAGTAAAGCCTGGCCTCGATGAATCAACGGTTCCAATGCTCGTCTAAGTGGATTGGCAGATTTCAGGGCCCACGCAAGCGCCAACAGAATCCCTGCAACGGCCAACCCGGCCACGGTGGAAAGAACGGCGTGTCGTCGCAGAAAGGGCAAAACCCCGTGTATGTCGAACACGACGTAAAAGTATGGGAAGGAATAGAAATAAGCGTGAATGAAAGTCCACAGGATGAGAATGCCAAGCGTTAAAACCCAGGTGACTGCAAGCCGGAATTTGTCCCTCCAAATAAACATCAGCCAGCCCAAAATCAACGCGGGAAACAGAAAGACGGTGTCTACGCGAGTCAAAAAGGCGCCGCCCAAGAAGGCAGCCGAGAGGACACTCCACCCCTGGGCCGCCTTAGCGGCGGCGCTGTCCTCCGCGAGGTTCAAGGCTAGCAACCCAGACAGGAAAAATTGCAGGGCCAACACTTCTGAATTGGCATACCTGGCGAACCACACGAACGAAACGTTAAATGCGAATAACACGACCGCCAAGACGGCTGTGGCCGTTCCGCCCCACCACCGTCGCACGAGCAGGAACAGACCCATGGCGTTGAGAAGGGCCAGGATGGGCGTGACGTAAAGTGCTGCTTGGAAGCCTAGCAACGAACCGGCAAACGCAAGAAGGGCGGGATATGCGTGGTAAAACTGGGGCACGACTACATCATCGAGAAGGTAAAATCCAGGCAAATACTGCCCGGCCCAGGGTAGGAATGTCTGGCTGATGGCAGGTGTTTTGGCGGCTGCGAATACGACTGGATCCTGGATAAGGATGGCCCCCGAGGCCCGGATTTGCGCTGCCGTATTTACATATGCCCCTGGATCCACCCCCCCGAGAATCATGTTGAACGGGGGGAAAAGAAGTAGCAACCCATAACCCAAGAGGCCCGCGACGAACAAGGAGGCGGCCCAAACCGGCTGGGGGGGTCTGATAGGGACCTTTCCCGTAGCGTAAAGAAAACTTCCGAGGGCTGCGAGGCCTCCCGCGCCGGCAGAATACGCATTAAAAATGCCTAACTCGGCGAGCAGCAGGCCGCAGAGAGTGACGCCGAGCAGAAACGCCGCCAAGCCGAGATACGTTCTTTCGAAGCTGTCCGTCAAGTTTATTCCTGTCTACCTTCTGCAGGAACCCAGTTCACCGCACCCATACCGGTTGCCCGTCTGAAATACTTCTAAGCCGCGCGACAGCCCCTCTCGCCCGCTTTCAGTCCCACAGCCCTCAGCGTCACGGCCGGAGGTGGAACCGGGCCATCAGCCTCTTGCGCAGGTTGCGGCCGAACAGCAATTTGCGGGCAAGCTTATTCACCGGAATCCACCGGTAGAGCCATTCCAGCTCGGTTTTTTGAACAGCACACTGCCGCTCCAGCCTCGCACTCCGCTCCTCCTGCTGTAGGATCTCTTTCTTGAGGGCGTCGATCTTCTTGCGGAGGGCTGCGACCTCCTGAGCCCGAAGTTTTGGGTCCGGTTTGGTCACAAAGTATCTATAACCAAACCAGCCGGGGCCTCCTGTGGAGTCGTCTCGAGTGTCGAGGACATCACAGCCGCTGGCGGATATCAGACTGAGGATCTCTTCTTTCGGGACTCCGTACATCTCCATGCGGGGAACAAAGGTTTCCTGGCCGCGAGTTCCTGGCGCCGACTCGTTCGCCTGTGACTGCGCGGCTGGCTTGGTGCCCTCGACTTCCACGAAGAGGCGGGCGGTGGGAGAGCCTTTGTCCTTGAACCAGCAGACGCCTTCAAGCGCCATGTCAAGCTCCAGAAGATACCCTCCGGGAGCCGAGGGTACGTTTACGGTCAGCGCGACTTCGATTTCCTCCTGAGGCTCCAGGGACTTTGCCATTGTGACCCTTCCGTCGTCGAGGGTAAGCAAAGAACCTGAAACATCTAACCAGTGATTTCCTAGATTGAATACCCCGCCTCCCTCCTCGGCCGTGTACACCGGCCAGCGGTTTGGGCTGACATTCTGAACCCTTGCACCGAGCGTCATACAACTCCCTGACTGCGCCTTGAAAGACACCTGAGGAACGGAGATCTGAGCACGAAATGCCGAATCAGGTAACGGCTCGAGGGGCATTCGCGGCCCGGAGGGGACCTGGAACACAGCACAACCTCCTGGCGCGAGTACTCTGAAAAACTCCTCGATATAACCTTTGCTGTAGTTCGGTTCCATGTGCTGCAGGACGAGCCCCGAGTAAATAAGATCAAATGTGTCATCAGGGAAGAGCTCGAGGTTCTGAGATGGGTTCAAATAGTACCGACACTTGCGCCCATGCCGATTGTATTTTTCGGCAAGCTGAATCATCGACGGAGCTATGTCGACTCCAACACATTCCTGGAAATGATTGCAGAGGGCCTGCGTGAGCCTTCCGACGCCGCAGCCAAAATCCAGGGCTTTCCCTTTTCGCAGCGTATGTCCGAGCGAACCTATGTGGTTCAGGACATCCGAGATTTCTCTTTGGCCCGTGAGGAAGAACTCGTCCAGATCCCACTTCTCGCCCCTCTTGCTGGGGTCTGTCAGAACCGCCCAGAGGGGGTCCGTTCTTCCGAGTGTGTCCCAGTGTTTCTCCAGCTCTTTAAGATCCATGACTCGGTCCAAATTGACTTCTCAAGGAAGCGCGCCGCAAGTTGACAAGAAAACTTGAGACTGATCCTGTCAAGCTCAAGATGCAACGACACAGCGAACTCCGGCAGAGCGCAATGGAATTCCTCTAAGGGGGGCGGAATATGCTCATCAATCTCCTTCGCAGGTTTCGGCCGTAGAGGAATTTCCGGGCAAGCTTGTTCACGGGAATCCACCGGTAGAGCCATTCCAGCTCGGTTCTTTGAACTGCACACTGCCCCTCCAGCCTTGTAGTCCGTTCCTCCAATTGTCGGATCACTTCCGCATGGGCGGCAAGATTGCGGGCGTATTCGCGCTCGTTCCCCTCTCGTTGGCGCAGAAGTGCTTCGATCTCCTTACGATGCGTGGCCAAATTCCTGCCGTATTCGCCCTCGTTCTCTTCTCGCTGGTGGAGAAGGGCATCGATCTCCTTACGATGCGTGGCCAAATTCCTGCCGTATTCGCGCTCGTTCTCTTCTCGCTGGTGGAGAAGGGCAATGATTTCCTTTTGAGCTTGGCGCAAGTCCTGGATGATTGCGATCTGATGTTCGATCCCTCCTACTCCCAAACTCCGGTGCCGAGAAACTGTGGCCGGTCGAGCCCCGCACACGGCTATGAAATACTTGGGCGCTGGGGCGGCCGAGAAGTCCTCCACTACCTCCACCGGGCCAGTCGTTTCCAGCGTCGGGGATTGAATACTCGAAGCACAGAGCTCGGACTGATATAGCAATTGCACTTGGTTGAAGTGACGCCGCAGGAGTTCCCTCAGTTCGTCCTCGTTGAGCTCCTTATGATGAAACGGATTTTCCTCTTCGATCACCTTGGTGGAGCGCAGGGCATTGGGAGTTGACAGGATTAAGATTCCGTCCGGCGACAAAACACGCCGGAGTTCGCCCAGGCAACGGTCCTGCTCGCGAATATGCTCCATGACTTCAAAAAACACTGCCAGTTCGAAGGACCGATCCCGGAAGGGCAGGTCGCGGCAATCGGCCAGGGTATAGGAGAGATGCGTGCGGCGATAGGCGTGGTGGGCGTAATGAACCGCTTCCGGATCGCTGTCGACGCCGATGGTGAGGCTAGCTGTTTCGGCTAGTATAGCAGTGCCGTACCCCGTGCCGCAGCCCACGTCCAACACCCTAAGCCCGTCGGAAAAGGGCGCGGCGAAACGATAGCGTAGGAGGTGCTCCAGGACGAGAAAGGGGGGCGTTTTCCCGGGCACGACCCGCTCACCCGTAAACGTCGGCTCCGGAGCCGCATTGGTACAACTCATCCGCTGACTCCAAACCCAAAATCGCCCTTAATTCGCGGTGTATCTTAGCATAATCCCGGAGCGTGGGCTCATTCTCGGGCGGAGGTGAAAACAAGTCCGCATTCGCTGAGTGGTTGCGAGCGTCGCCCAAAAAGTCGTCAAGGCCCGCTGCCGGACATGCTACGATGCTTTCCCCGGCGCGATCTCGGCAGCGCTCGGGATACGAACCTCAACAAGCAGGACCCGGCGATGGAATTCCCTCTGTGTTCGATTCTGGTCGTCAACTACAACGGGAAGAAACATCTGGATCGTTGTTTACGCTCGTTCGAACAGTTGGATTATCCCGCTGATCGGGTCGAGATTCTACTCGTGGATAACGGCTCCACCGATAACTCGGAAGTTGAGGCAGAGTCCAATCATCCCCGCGTACGTCTTATCCGGAATCCTGCAAACGGCTTCGCCGCCGCGCTGAACCTGGGGACTTCTCAGGCGAAAGGAAGTTATGTCGCGTTTGCCAACAATGACGTGTTCGCGGATCCTGCCTGGCTTACTGTGCTAGTCAGAACCCTCGAGCAGGACAGCCGTGCCGGATGCGCCGGGGGCAAAATCCTGTTCGAAAACGGACGTATTAACAGCGTCGGACACAAAGCTTTGCCTGATTTTTATTGGGAAGACGAAGGCTACGACCAAGTGGATAGCGGACAGTACGATTTCCAACGAGAGGTTGAGGGCCTTTGTTGGGCTCTGACCGTGTTCCGCAGGGCTTGCTTGGACGATGTGGGGCCCATCGACGAGGACTACGTCCTTTACTACGAGGATGTCGATACCTCCCTGCGGTGCCGCCAGCGGGGGTGGAAAATCCTGTACACGCCCGATGCGAAAGCTCAGCATGTCTTTCACGGCTCCACCGGGGGCTCGCGGCTCACTGAGTATTTTTGTGATCGAGGGCGACTCATCTATGTGGCCAAGTACCATCCTGAAAAGTTGGCCACTGCTGTGCAGACGACTCGTTTCCTGAGAAGGAGTGACCCGGAGTCGCTTTACGACACGCTCCCGGTTATTGTGAAAAAGTTGATCGACGGTCATCCCCCGGAGGTCGTCGAGCAGGTCCTGGACCAGCTATGTGACGTCTTAGTTCCCATCTTCGGCGCTCTGGCCGTGGATCACCTCTTGGGGAGGATGCAAGTTGTTCTGGGCCATCGGAAGATGTCCGTAGGTTTCTACGATCAGGCTCTTCATGTGATTGGAGGTGGACAGAAGTATGGCTGCACGCTGGCCGCTGCCTTGCAACGCAGGTTCGATGTCACGTTGTTGGCAAACCGACCCATCGGGCTGGCGGATCTGCAAGGGTGGTACGGGTTACCGCTCTCCGGTTGCCGGTTAAGAGTCATCCCTGTACCTTTCTTTGACAAGTATGGTTCTTGGGTTGATTCGGCTGTGGTCACCGACGACGTGCCCAACCCTTTCGAGGCGGTGGCCGCGCAGTCAAAGGATTTCGACATATTTGTAAATGTCAATATGCTGACGATGGTCCGCCCCTTGTCCCCTTTCTCGATCTTCGTCTGCCATTTCCCGGATACTCCTCGGAGATGCTACTTTGCAGCGCACGAATACTCTGCCCTAGTCGTGAACTCACTCTACACAGCCCAGTGGGTCAAACTCTTGTGGGGGCTCGAGCCCGACCTCCTCGTGTATCCCCCGGTGGAGATGGAAGCTTCGCCCGCAAAAAAAGAGAACCTCATTCTCTCCGTGGCGCGCTTTGAGCCGGGTGGGAGCAAGAAACAGCGGGAATTGATCCAGGCATTTGAAATGCTACGAACTTCCCACCCCGATCTACTGCGGGACTGGCGACTGGTGCTGGTTGGAGGCAGCCTCCCTCAAAATGCTTACCTCGAAGACATAGAACGCATGGCGCGAGAAAGCACGGCGCCGGTCGAAGTTCGAGTCAATGTTCCTATCTCCGAGCTGCAGGGTCTCTACGCCAAGGCCAAAATCTTCTGGCACGCCTGCGGCCTCGGTGAGAAAGATCCGCGCCTCATTGAACATTTTGGGATGACGACGGTCGAGGCCATGCAAAACCGGTGTGTGCCTGTCGTCATCGATGGAGGTGGCCAACGGGAGATCGTCGAGCACGGCCGATCCGGTTATCGCTTCAACTCGATCCATGATCTCTGCGACTATACGCTGAAGCTGATTGCGACCCCAGAATTGATGGAGCGATTTAAGGAAGCTGCGTATCAGAGGGGCCAGGAATTTACTCAGAAGCGCTTCGAGGAGGCCGTGGACCGTCTCTTTCGAGCCTTGGAGGAAGAATACCGCAGCATTCCTGTTCCCGATCCCAGCGAGATTCTACGGGATGCCCCGCGAGCTAGCCTCTTCTATAGCCCCGTGTCGCGGCGGGATTCAGCACGCCTCCAACAGATAAGACGTTAAAGAGACAAGCGGGGGCCCGATGTGCGTGGAAATGGCGACTCGAGTGGAGTCATGTTGACGGAGCTCACACCAGCGTTCCATCGCTAACCGCATTTCGGCGGCGCGGAGAATACCCCAGATGCCCGGGATGTCTATCAGCAGCTTCGCACCAGCCCGTCCGGGCCTACTTCTCATCCATCTCGGACCTGTCGGGATCGCGGACGATCAGATCCGGTCTGGCCTGGATTTGTCGGCGCAAGCCGGCCAATTCAGTTGTGAGAATTTCAATCTTCCCCTCGAGGCGGGCTAGTTGGGATTGGTCACGGCCGAGGATTTCGGCAGTTTCGTTGAGAAACTGTATTGTGGTGGCTTGAAACTCGGCGATGGGACGAGTGTACCACGTCAAAACACGCCGCAAGGACCTCTTAAACGTTTGAATCAGACTGTTGATGAGCCCTGGACGTCGAGGATTAATCACGCCGACTTGGCGGTGGGCACTCAGGATCGACGCCAATAGCCCGTGTAGAGATTCAACGTTTCCGGAGGGGGAGCCTGAGGACGGCGCGACTCGATCTCCGGGACGAAGGTCAGCCTCCACTTTCATCTGCAGCCGAGCGCGAATCCTTCCCAAGACCTCGGCAATGTCCGAGTTTCCGTCTTTTGTCATAGAGTTTCCTGGCGACCGAGGTTATGAACGTTGGACGTCTGATGCGCGACCCGGCAAACAGGATTTGCCTTCTTTCCCAGCCGTGGCGAGCTACTCCAAAGTTTTATCCTCTCGCCCGCGCGCCTTCCTGAGTTAAGTGAGGCGCCTCCTGGTGTCCCTCCAGGGACTCGATATATCTTGCCAGAACTTCTCCGGCCGGCCCGTCGGCCACGATCGTTCCACCATCCAAGAAGATCGCTCGCGGGCAAAGCTGCTGGATTGTGGCCACGGCGTGTGAGACCAGCACGATGGTTTTACCTCGTTGGCGAAAATCTTCAATCCGTGCCATGCACTTCTGTTGAAAGTCGGCGTCTCCGACCGCCAGGATCTCGTCAATCAGCAGAATATCCGGATCGACCTCAGTGGCAACGGCGAACCCCAAACGCATGTACATTCCGGAGGAGTACTGCTTGACGGGCGAATCAATAAAGTCGCCCAACCCGGAAAAAGCAACGATCCGATCTTCACGGGCCATAATCTCTCGACGAGATAATCCCAGCAGGAGCCCGTTCAGGACGATGTTTTCACGACCCGTTAAATCTCCGTGAAACCCCGCTCCGAGTTCGATCAAGGGAGCCACCTTCCCCGAAACTTCCACGCGCCCCGAAGATGGCCGATAGACCCCTGCAATGATTTTCAGGGTGGTGCTCTTACCGGAACCGTTGCGACCGACGACGCCCACGGCTTCGCCGTCTGCGATGGTGAAGCTGACTCCCTTCAGGGCGTTGAAATCATAAACTCGCGAGCCACGACGGAACACTCGCGTAAAGACCTCGCGGAGCGTGTCCGGGCGTTCTCGAATCACGCGGAAGCGCTGGACGACGTTTTCAAACCGGATCCTGGAGAGGGCCACCCCATCAACTCCTAGACGTAATAAACGAACGAATCCTCATGGCGGCGAAACACATAGTAGCCGATCCCGAGCGCCAGGACCCCTCCCCCCACCGACAGGGCTGCCGATGCGAGGGAGGGTAACTGACCGTAGTAGATGGCTAACCGAAATCCGTTCAGGATGTAGAGCATGGGATTCAGGCGAAACAAGAGCCGGAAGCGCTCGGGGATGAAGTCCAAAGAATAAATGACCGGGGAAAAATAGAACCAGGCGGACAGAACGATCTGGATGATGTGGGACATGTCTCGAAAAAAAACGTTAGCGGCCGCGCAGAAGAACCCACATCCCATCGTGAACAGCATCAGTCCCAGAAGCGGAACTGGCATGTACACCCAGGTCCAATGAAATGGAAACCGTAACACCAGCAGCACCAGCGCCAAGGGAATCAGTGACAAGAGGAAATTAATAAAGTTCGAAAGCACTGCCGCCAACGGGAAGACCGATTTGCCGATGGAGATCTTCTTCAAAAGGTCCGCGTTGGTGACGATTGACTCGACCGAGTAGGAAAGCGCCTGGGAAAAGAAGGTCCAGGGCAGGAGTGCGCTCAGCAAGAAAACTGCGTACTTATCCACGCCAATCCGCATGACGGTGGAAAAGACGATGGCGAGAATGCTCATCATCAGGAGCGGATTGAGGAGAGCCCACATAAAGCCCAGCGCCGAGCGCTTATAGCGCACGTGCAGCTCCTTCAGCGCCAGGGCCCAAATCAATTCGTGATTTTGTTGGATTTCCCGGATCAGTTGCAGCATTCGGTTAAGCGGACAGCCGACTTCGTCACCTGAGCCCCGCGACGGTAATCACTTCCGCCCTCAGTATCCAGCTTCAGATCGACGTTCGGACCGATGTTCAGCCAATTCGCCTGCCTCTCGCAGTTCTCACTTACCATACTCTCCGAGGCTGACGCCACTTGGACCTTAACAGCTTCAACAACGGATCATCGTCAAGTCACCAAAGCATTCCGTGATCCCCCTCGCCGAAGTCACAGTTTATCACTCGTGGCGCTTCCCGGTAGAACTCCTTTGGCAACCCCATGCGTCGGTCGAAGAGGGGCCGGGAAAATTCCGAGCTGCATTCCCATTCATGAAATCGCTGGCCGGCGAGCATCCTGACGTAACCCGGGAAGAGATCTTGGGCGTGGGTGAGGGCGATCCAGACCCTGGTGCAACCTGAAGATCACGGCGCTGCTTTAAGTTTTGGGCCGTTCACGAATCCCCCGCCCGGCCCATCGCTCTCAGCGGCCCATGGAGCGCGAACCTATGCAGTGAGTGGTATAATTTGCGGAATCGACCCCAGTCGAATGAGATGCGGGGTGTGACGCTGAATTCGGGGCTGAGGGCGCGCAGGAGAAGACATGAAACTCCGCATGCTGTTTGTCTCTCCCGAGTTCCCATTTCCACCTTTTAGCGGTGGTTGTCTTCGTACGCTCTCGTTGTTACGCTGCCTGGCAGAGCACTTTGACATTCATCTTGTGACGTTTGCCGAGGCTCCACCGGACGAAAAAGACCTCAAGGCGCTCCGTTCCTTAGTGGCCGAAGTGACCGCCCTGCCCTTGGAGGTTCACCATCGTACCAGACTCCGGCGTTATGCCCGGAACCTCAGGAGGGCCCTGCGGTTTGTTCCTCCGCTTGTGGACCGCTTCTCAGAGGCTTGCGTCCGCCCTGCGGTCGGCAGGTTGTTGGAGGGCAAAGTAGACTGGATTTGGCTGGAACACCTCTGGCTTGCGCCCTACGTTGCCGGAATCCGCCGCCCTTGCACGACAGTTCTGGACGTCCACAACGTGGAGTCTGATTTCTATCGCCAGCTGCGCCATTTCGCACGAAATCCTCTGGAGAAGTTGGGATACTATGTCTTCGAGCATGCTGCCAGCCGGGTTGAACGGCAGCACCTGGCTTCTTTCGATCGCGTTCTTGCCGTGTCTCCAGAGGACCGCGAACTGCTGGCACGGAATTGTGCACCTGAGAAGATCTTCATCGTGCCCAACGCTGTCGAACTCGGTCCCCCACCGGCCAACGATGGTGGACCGGGCTGCACGATGTATTTTGCTGGTCGCCTCGATTACGCTCCCAATAGAGAGGCGGTTTCGTGGTTTTATCGGCAGGTTTGGCCGCTGATTCGGAGACGGCTGCCAGATGTGCGGTGGAACATTGTCGGTGCGTACCCCGAACTGCTGGGAGAGGAGCTCCTCCGCGACCCTCAGGCCGTTTTGACTGGGTCCGTAGAGAAAACCGAACTCTATTTGCATCCGAGCTCTGTGGTCATCGTCCCGCTCAGCATCGGAGGGGGGACGCGCTTCAAGGTTTTGGAGGCCTGGTCTGCGGGCAAGGCGGTCGTCTCGACTGCGAAAGGAGCGGCCGGGCTGGCAGCGTTCCACGGTGACAACATCTGGATCGCCAATACGCCCGTCGAGTTCGCCGACGCGGTCGTTGGCCTGCTGTCGGATTCGAACCTTCGAGCCCGCTTGGGAAGGAGAGGCTGGGAAACTGTGCAAGAACGTTATTCTTGGGAACGGGCAAAAGAAAGCCTGGAAACCGCCCTTTTCTCGAGTTAAGGCCGGCCGAGCATAGCCAGAATGCGTATAGCCATCGATGCACATGCTATCGGGAGCAAGCTTACTGGGAACGAGCGCTATATCCAAAACGTCGGCGAACGCTTGCTCAAGCTGGATGACAAGAATGAATACTTCTTCTTTTTCAGCGAAGAAGAAGCCAGGCAGCGTTGGGAAGCCCGCGCACCCAATCTGCACACTCGCCTGGTTTCTCAGAATCCATACCGGCGCCTCGGCTTGGACCTTATCCTCCAGCTTCGTGCCCTTCGCCCAGACGTTTTTCATTATCAGTACACTGGACCTCTTCTCCACGTAAGTCCGGAGATCGTTACCATCCACGATGTTTCCTTTGAGCGGCACCCGGAATTTTTTGATACCGGCGAGTGCCTACGGCTTAAGGTGACGGTGCGTCGCGCGGCAAGAGCGGCCCGAAAAGTCATTACCGGGTCTGAGTTCTCCAAAGCCGAGATCGTACATTTTCTGAAAGTGCCTGAACACAAAATCAAGGTTATCTACAACGGGGTAGGTTCGGAATTTCAGCGCCTCGAAGACCTGGACGCGATCCGGACTTCCCTGGAACGATATGCGATCCGCAAGCCGTACTTGCTGGTAGTAGGGGACATCTGCCGCCGGAAGAACCAGCTGGCGATCGTACGCGGTTTTGCTCGCTGGCTGAGCCGAAATAAGGGCTGCGAGCATCGGCTCGTGATGGTGGGCAAGCGGAAAGCCTATGCTGAGGAACTTCTGGTTGAAGCGGCTCGGCTCGGTTTGGGGGACAACCGACTTCTGCTCCCCGGGTTCGTTTCCGACGAAGACCTCCCCTGCCTCTATTCGGGGGCCGAGCTTCTTCTCAACACTTCTCTCTATGAAGGCTTCGGACTACCTGTGATCGAGGCGATGCAGTGCGAGCTTCCCGTGATCGCGAGTCGGGCAAGTTGTTTTCCGGAGATTGCGGGCGCCGCCGCACGGTACGTCGACCCGGCCGACCCCGATGACATTGCCGATGCGATTGGAGAGGTTCTAGGCGATGGAGCGCTGAGGAATGAGCTGATTCGCGCTGGCTTGGCGCGCGCTCAGTGCTTTCGGTGGGACGCGACGGCCCGCGAAACACTGGAAACATATTATGAAGCGGCCAACGGGTTCGACCGCTAAAGCAATGAGCTGGTGAGATCTGGCGAAATCGCGAACTCGAAAGAGCACGGAGGTATTTCGGCAGACTTGTCTTTTGTGGCCGAGAATGAAGCCCGCAGCGGTTCGAATCGCGCGAGATTCTTGGGTCAATCCGGAGCTTGAAGTGGAGTGAACACCACACTTGACAGAGCAAAAGAAAAAACTCGATGAGCTCCGCCAGGAACTTGAGCAAGCGAACCAAGGAACGCAGGAAACTGGCGCGTCGGTCGAAGCACTGGACG
>Ga0315291_10008833_pt1 | contig 12361 bp, 21 predicted proteins | sample YL17G12_20_MG_FD_203070 | JGI IMG/M metagenome (GOLD analysis project Ga0315291, IMG submission 203070) | Sediment microbial communities from Yellowstone Lake, YNP, Wyoming, USA - YL17G12_20 | ecosystem: Environmental > Aquatic > Freshwater > Lake > Sediment | place: USA: Wyoming | collected... | reverse complement strand
TAGGCAACTCCTACGCCTGCTAGAACACCAATGAATATGCCTAATTGGTCATTCATTTATTGTCCTCGGCTTAAATAGCCAGTAGACTACATAGCCAGTGCCGCCCATAGCCGCCAGGGTGAGAATCAAGTCCATCATGTCGTTCTTGCGCTCGTGGTGGCGCTTAGGATTATCAAAATGGCCTTTGTGGCGCTCCTTCCACATCCTTATGGCCGTCTGTCTGTCTGGAGCGTGCACAGTATGATAATCAGCCATAACATCTGGGGATAACTTCTCTCTATCTATCCGCCAGTTGCCAGTTGAACGAAAGGCGCCTATTCTCTCACCTGTACTCGGATAAGGTGGCAAATCCCTGAATACTATGAAGGCTTTATCTTTTGCCATGTTCTCGTGGTGGCGCTTAGGATTACGAAGACGACGCTTGCCTAGAGGATTGCTATTGTAAGACTCGGCACAGCTTTCATCACAGAAGTACTGCCCCCGCTCTTCTGGCTTGAATAAGCGTCCACACCATTTGCATTCGCTCTTGTAATCTTTCCAAGCTTCTGGACAGCCATGTTCATGGCAGCGAACCCCATTTATATAGGAGACTTCGCAACCAGGGCAACTTCCTTTTCTTGCCATAGCCTACCTCCGGAACCCCAAAATGGCTCTTTTCTTTACCAAAGCATTCAGAAAGCCCCGCACTTTAGTCACCGACCCACCCCCACGCCCACTCCATCATAGGCAAGTTTTTCGAGTGAGTCTGCTTTGAGTAACCTGGCGATATTGTCTGTTCTGTTACCCCAGCTGCCATGCATACCGTCCCTGGGCTTGAGCGTTGCCGAGGTCATGGTATTTATCACCTCTATGCCTTTTCCCCTAGCCACACCCGCCCAGAATTCCACCGCGCCACGTTCTATCGTGTAATTGGTGTAGCCCAGGCAGTCGATGCCGTACCACCAGATCTTGTCTACTTTCTCAATATAAATTGCGTAGGCCATCATGTAGCAGGTGAGGTCGCTGAAAATCTTGACACCACTCGCCTTGAGAACTTCCTCGATGGGGTAGATAGTGCCCTTCAGCCCTGGCGGAAGCGGAGTAGAGCTGATAATATCAAAGCCCTCTCTTCCCTGTCTCAGTGCTATAAGCCGCATGGTATTGGGATCATATTCGCTCCAGGAATGAACGCAGAAGATCCTGCTAATAGGGTGGCGATACTGCACTGTGTAAGGCACTGTCCAAGTTTCAAAGGGTGCCTTCAGCTCCACATGCGATGGGCCCATACCCAGTATCGCTATTTGCTTCATGGCATAACTCCATGCCCTGAAAAAACAGGCGTCTTGTATGCCGTAACAGAGTCTGCTTTGAGCAACCTGGCAATCCTGTCTGTTCTGTTACCCCAGCTGCCATACATGCCGTCCTTGGGCTTGAGCGTTGCTGAGCCAAAGGTGTTAATCACCTCAATACCGCGTCCCCGCGCTACCCCCGCCCAGAATTCCATGCCGCCACGCTCCATGGTGTAGGTGGTATAGCCCATGCAGTCAATGCCGTACCACCATATCTTATCGACTTTCTCGATATAGATTGCGTAGGCCATCATGTAGCAGATGAGGTCGCTGAAGTCCTTGCAGCCGCACTCTTTGAGGACCTGCTCAATGGGGTAAATGGTGACGTTCAAGTCAGGATGAGGCACAGGGGCAACGATTTCGCAGCCCTTAGCCTGCCACTTCTTAAACTCTTCCAGTTCTTCCTCGTCCCACTTGTGGACGGTGAACAGCTTATCTATTCTCGGGGCAAAGTCCCAACCCCAGCTTACTGTCCAGACCGGTTTGTCACTCAGGCAATCTACCCGGCTGGGGCCTCTGCCCAGCATGATGCATTCTTTCAAGAAGACCTCCTTTTTTGTTTAACAAAGGTCTGCTAAGGGCGAGCTGGCAGCGCTAGCCATTTAACTTGTCAGGCACTCGCCCATATAGCCTAGATTTCGTATCCCACGCCGGAGCAGACGGTATAGCCTGTCGCCGTACAGCCCGACTGGAGCCCTACGCAGCATCCCAGGCCGAATTCCATGCCAGGGTCTGGGAAGTCTAGCGTGGTGAGCTGGTCTGCCGAATACTCCGGCGTAACCAGGACCTTTAGGGCGGTCGTGCTGGGAGCCCCCGTGGCTGCCGCCAAATCCCAGAGGCCAATCACGCTTCCTGTGAGCGGGGACACTATGTCATTAAAGAAGTTTGCCTTGAGCAAGAAAAGCCTTCTACCCGAGGTCTTGGCAAACCCCATAAGGTTTATGCACTGCGTCGCGTCGGGCACTCCGGTGGCCTGCCCTGATTTCGGATATTTCATGTTGTGCCTCCTGTTTTTGGTTCGGCGTCAATAGGTGGTAATTTCCTGATAGCCTTTACCGCATCGGCAGACTTCTTCACCGCATCATCCAACGCCATTACCAGGTGCTCCTTTTGCGCGTCCAGTCCGCCGATTTCGGCATCGGCCTTTCGAAGTTCGTCAACAATCCCCTGAGCCCGTACCATTGCATCCAGAGCCCCTATGACGCGCTGAATGTTGGCATCATTGACATCTGTCTGCTCCAGCAACTGGACTTTCCGGGCCATTGCCGCGTTGTGCTCCGCTGAAAGTTCTTGTTTGTAGACTTCCAGCTTCATCATGATTCTTTCCATACCTCTCCTTTTCTTTTTTTGTTTGGTTTGGTATTACACTTCGTAGCCGGCGCCCCCTATGCCATTTATACCTTCGGCCGCCGTAGCTGCCATGCTCGCTATGCACCAGTTGGTAAACTTCAGCCCGGGGTCAGGTATCTCGACCTCAGCGTAGCTGCCGGCGGGAACGTGAGCCATGAACCTGGTATAGCCGGTGTTAAGGGCATTTGTGGCAGCCGGGAATCCTGTGATGGTTATGCCGGTCGCAGCCGAGGCCAGTGTTGTCGGTCCATCCCTTATGATGATGTCGTGGGCTGCTGCGCCAGTGCTCGACAACCACACCCGCTTGAGGAAAAGCACGCGGCCCGGTGTGATGGTTACCCCCAGCAGGTTTACCGCCCATGTACTGGACAGTGTGGGTTGGACTACCAATGCGGTTGGAGAACCACATACAGGGTATTTCGTATATCCTCTACTCATTTATTTCCTCCTACTCCAAATACCCACCGAAGGCGGCGTAGTATTCGGTTGCCGTTGTGCAAATTATGGGGTTGTTCATAAATTTGATGCCAGGGTCATCAAATTTGAACATCTTGGAGATGGATGACGCACCACCTGACACGGCCAATACGACTCTGATGGTAGGGCCATACCGGGGTGCATCATATGTAGTGCCCTGAAGCGTAGCGTCTCCCAAGAAGAAGCGGCTGCCGGTTACAGCGCCCTGATAGCCCAGCAAAGCATACTTCAGCCAGAAGGTCTTACCGCCGGGCAAAGTTGCGCCCATCATATTCTGGCAGTTGGTTACAGCTGCTCCTATGCCGCCCGTGACGCCTGTTGGTGATCCTGTCCATGGAGTTCTCATATCATGTCCTCCTATTCCTCGTACCCAAAGCCCCAGGCTTTGTAATAGCCCGTGGCGGAACAGGTTACGTTTCCACCCACAGATGCCAGTTTGATGATGCTGACGTAACCTGAGGTAAATTTAAGTCCTGGTTCGGCAAACTTAAAGATGTCGCATGCGCCTCCATTAGCATTGGTAATTGTTGCTCCCTGCATCACATACTTGAGTTCGGTCGATGTAGGCGAAATCGTGGTTACGCCAGGAGCTGCGTCAATAAGCGCCACGCCACCTGCACTCCTCGTCGCTGCACTGCCAATAACGAACCCGCACTCCCTCAGCCAGAAAACCCGGCCTGGTGTGATGGTGGTACCCAGCAGTGAGTAGCTCCGCGTTACTTCCAGATGATCCCCAATAGTTGCGGCAGTTCCGCCTATTGTGGTGCTTCCAAAAACCGGATATTTCATATCCTCCTCCTTGATATGGATTTAGCCTTGCACCCGAGGCCGAACTTCAACCACTCCATTCCGGATGCAAGGCCCCACTGCGCTATTCAGTATGAACTCCTAAGCGACGCTCGCTTACGGGCTGAGTCTCTTACCCCTGGGTTCGATCACAAAGCCTTTTAGTACCAGGTGCGTTGGTGAGTTTATCGACCTCACATAGCGCGAAATGGTATAAGGCGCGTTGGGCGGAATAACCACTCCGCCGGGGCTCACGCCTGCGTAGCCTTCCTCGACATTGAGCTGCTGCAGAGTCCAGATGACTCTATCTGCCCCGCCTATGTTGAACTTGAGCTCCGTGCAGCTGTTCATGCCGTCCTCGTCCTTGATCCCATAGATGACGATCCAGCGCTGGTCGACGTTGGTGCCTGTGTCCATTGTCTCCCAGGTAGCGGTAGCGCCGGTCTGCTCGAACCAGTCCGCGTAGGTAAAGTTCATGTCCCCGGTGGTTACCAGGGGGTCAATGTCGCGGACCACGAGGCGGTCTACGGGCATCTGAAGCTCAGTGCTAGCCTGTTGCAGCACTGCGGTTTTGAGCTGGTTCCTGATAGCTGCCTGCTGTCCTGGGGCCAACTCACCCACAGGTATCAGCATGATTTCTGCTTGTCCTGCCATTTCCTTTTCCTCCTTGGCTTTATTTGGCCGGTTCTACGGCCTCTTGCCTTGGGATATTTTGTTTTTGTTTTTCAATTACGGAGATACCACAATGCCTCTTGGCTCGACACAAATTCCCATTAGCACTATTCGAGCTACCGTGCTGTTAACTGCAATCATCTTGTAGTAGTAGATGTTGTAGGTTGCCAGCTGCGGTATGATAACCGCGGACATCGCAATGCCTGCAGGGTCAACAGCCATCCCGCCACCCTGAACCTTGCAGAGGTCCCAGATAGCCCGGGTTCCCCCGCCGACGTCTATTTTTATTTGAGAGACGCACTGGGGGATTGTCGTGGTATAGGGGTTAGTTGTGACCGAGGCCTGGCTGCCATAAGTTAATCTCAGGTCTCGCGCTCCATAGAGCGCCAAATAGCGGTTCTGGGCCATGCGCCGGTCGCCTGTAACGGTGACAAAGCCCGTAGTGGCCGATGCCGCCGTAGTGAACGTCCAGTCATTGACAGTCGCTGTCACGCCAGCCGAGGCAAGTCCCACAATGTCTTCCACCCACCTGATGTCCCTGATGATAAACTGATTCGGCCTCAGGTTCAGGTCTTTGCCTGCAATCGCTACAAGCATGTCTCTGATCTTATTCCTGTGGGCAGTTATCGCACCTGGCGCCAGCTCATATACCGGGATAAGCAGCGTATTTGCAACTTCCTGTGTAATTACAGCCATTAGTACACCTCCTTAATCCACCCTAATGGCTCAGGGTGATATCACAAGTCCTCTGGGTTCCACTACCATTCCCATCAGAACGACCCTTGCGATAACGCTGGCTACTCCTAGGCTCTTGTAGAAGTAGATGTTAAACAAGACGTTCTGTGGGATGATTACCGCCGAGGGGCTTACACCCGCCAGCTCGCCAACCAGTGTGCCTTCGACCTTACTCAAGTCCCACTGAGCTCGGGTGCCACCGCCGACATCAATCTTTACCAGAGAAACCGCCTGAGGAATCGCAGCCAGCACTGTGGCAGCCGCCTGCTGAGTACCATAGGTCAACCGCAAGTCCCTGACACCGTAGAGGGCTACAAAGCGCTGGTTACCCATCTGTTTATCACCGGTGATGGTGATAAAACCCGTTGTCGCCGTCCCTGCGGTGGTAAATGTCCAGTCGTTGATAGTCGCAGCGGTCGTGCCCACAGAGTAGGCTTGCAGGTCTTCGACCCACCGAAGGTCCCTGATGATGAGGTCTTTGGTGGCTATCTTCAATTCAGGTTGAGCAATAGCCAAAAGCTGGTCCTTGACCTGGTTCCTGATTTGCGAAATAGAGCCGGGGGGCATCTCGCAAACCGGGATGAGCAACGTGCTCGTTGGTTCATTACTTACGTTTACTGCCATTAGTACACCTCCTTAATCCACCCTAATGGCTTAGGGTTTAATCGTTGTTCCTTGATTTCCTTGACCCTGCTGGGCTGGTTTAGCTCCCGCTATCTGCCGGGGCTCGCCAATGGTGATTCCCCCCCATATGCCAATGGCCTGAATGCCCAACGCCATCAGGCCTCCTATAAAAGCGGCCCGTCCTGCTTTTTCACCGATTTGTCCGCAAAGAAGCATGGCCGCAATTCCGCCGCCGGCAGTCGCCAGCATCTTCGTGGTCCTGTAACTCGTTCCCTTGGTTGCAGGAGAAACAGGCGTTTTCACGAGCACATGGGCTAACGCAAGGGAAATGCCCAGCCCCAGGGCAGTGCCAGTTAGCTCAGAGGCACCGTCCTTTGTGAATAGGCTCTTGGTGAAGCCCCATACGTCGCTACCGAGATTCGGGTTACGTCTGGCCATTGGATTCCTCCTTTATGGCCTGATCAACGTTACGTTCTCTCCCTCACGGGTAAACGCAGGGCCCACTGTCATCGACTCGCCTAGTCTCCGCTGCACCGGCGCCATTAGCTGCCGCTGCCCACCAGCTCCACCAGAAATTGTGCCCGGGCGCAGGGTATTGACCACTGTGATTGCTACGCCGGATAGTCCGCCTACGATAGCGGCTCGGCCTGCCCTCTGGTCCCACTTGCCAAAGATGTAGCCCACAGCCAGGGTAGACAGCACAGACAATCCGATTTTTATTGCCTTGTCCGTGGTCGTCACTGCCGCGGTCTTAATCATGGCGTTGGGGATCATTGAGGAGCCGGCCAGGCCCGCAGCGCCGCCGATGATTTCCTTGGCTCCTATGCCACCGGTCAGTTTGGTCACGCTAGGTATCATTGCCATTGGATTCCTCCTTCTTTTCCTCGGAGAACTTGCTGAAATTACAACAGGGCGGCCAAACTGGTCTACGGCCACCGGGTTGTACCTCCGGGGATTCTCTTCGAGAATCATCTTCATTCTCGACCTCCAACTGCCCTTTTCGGGTAAAAGAAAAGGGCTAAGCCTTTTGGCTTGCCCTCGCCTCGTTTGTGTTTATATAGCAAAGAGGCAAGCCTCAAATTGCCCCTAGAAGATTCCTTCTTAGGCAGTCAAAGCTTGCCCTATGAGTTGGCCTCACTCAGGCGGTACCCTATAACATTATCACAGTGGAACGAGTTCTGTCAAAGTAGCGATTGATTTAGATATTTCTCCCTCATCAAATTCCACTCTAGGTCTGTCATGGAAAAGAAAGTGCTGCCATACCACTGGCCGTTATACCAGTAAGTGTCGCGCATCTTCGCTTCAATGAAAAAACCTAGATGTTCGTATACCTTGGGTAGGTCGGTATTATTGTAGCATTCTCCAAAGATCCTATGCAGGCCCAGCTCAAGGAATCCGTAGTTATTCAACAGGGAAATGATATGTCTGCCCAGCTTCTTTCCTCTGAAATTCTTATCGCCGATGTACCAGGACAGCTCAGCGCTGCGGTTACTCCAGTCTATGTGAGTAAGGCCACAGACACCAATGGGAAGGTACGCCTCTATCAACTCGGCAGGAAAGGAAATGAGGAACATTATATTCTTTCTGTCCCTGAGTCCCTCCCACCACTTCTCCTGGTCAAGTAGGTTGAGCGGGAACCTCTCCCTAGTGCGCTGACGAATTTCAGGGTCATTGCGCCAACCACGCAGCATGGCCAGGTCATCTCGTTCGATAGGGCGGAAGGAGATTTTATCAGTGCTTAGAAACATCCTGCTTCTCCTCTATCCAATATGGGCATTTAGCTAAGTTGGCAATGTCAATCTGCCTCGAATCCTTCCTTCACGTTCTTAATCACCTCTTTGATTTCCTCTGGCAGCCAGCAGTGGCCATAGTGGTACTCCCAGCCCTGGCCGTCCTCAAGGTCAAGGTGAAATTCGACTACCTTGGCTAGATGCTCAAAGACAGCCTTGTAAATCACGCCTGGTTTGCGGCTATGGTCAGACCAACCGTCAAGATTTCTGAGTTGCTTTAAGTGAATATACTCAAGTGGAGTTGGGTATTCAGGAATAGCAAGCAAGGAAAATTGAACCGAATGATTGGATTTTGGTCTGTCTATCCATACCCCATCCTCGTAAAACATGCTTGGAGGATAAGAAGCATATACTGGAATGCCAGTGGTGGTAAGAACATAATCCTTGTATTTGGTCAGACTCAATATCTTCTGTATCAGCTTTTCTCTTAGCCCATAATTGCTGGTCACCTTAATAAAATCCACGTATGGCCTTACCTCGTCCACCGCAGTCTCATAAAATACTGAGCAGCCAAATTGCATCCCATAGTAATGAGCCTGCTTCGAAAGAGGATCCAGCCAGTCGGGATTAAGCCACTCGCGCTCTGGCTTATTCGGCAATTCTGAGTTGAACATCTGGAACTTGACGCCCCAGCAGCCAGCTTCTTTCGCTTGGTAGATTAGCTCGTTGGCTCTGCCAATGTTGCCGTCGTGGTTACTTCCGATGTCGGCAATGAATCTCACGGACAATCCTTTGCTCCCTTCAAGTCAGCGATGATGCGGTTCAGGTCTTTCAGGCATTCCAGCACGGTCTTATCAGGGTCCTGCCACACGGCAATCACGTCTGTCAGCAACCTCTCAGCTGTCTCAAGGAGAACGCAGACAGGCGCCATGAGCCCTTCGGTTCGGGAATGAAGCTTGATAGATCGCTTAGCCATGCTTACCTCGCAGTGTTAGCTCGTTGAATTCGTCTTCTGTCATGTCTATATCTTTAAGAAAATCTGCCATGTTATCCGGCTTCTGACCCTGGTAGCGCCAGACAAGCTCTATCGCGCTGTTCCGAGTCATTCGCCCCTCACGAATATCGATACTGGCACGAAATGAGTAGTGGTCAAAACCTAGCTTCAATATTTTTGACCATTGCCTGTTTTTTTCGAACTCGCAGTCGAGTTTGTTCCACGGCCAGGGGTTCTCCGGAGTTGCCTCAGGGCATTTCCAGCCAAGAGCTTTGATATACTCTACATGCTCAACTTGATTCCACGGGCCAATGAAATGACCCAAGTATATCGATTTCAGGCCAGAGCTATCTTCTGGCCAGTCAAGCATCCATGTGTCCCGTTTAGTAAATCCCTGGGGCACGATGTTCAACTTGCCAGCAAAAACATCTTCAAAGTGACGCCTGTCGTTTTCTTCCCGGTCAGAGAGCTTATATGTGCCAGTAGTGGAGTAGAGTGCTGTCGGCTCTCCAAAAATCATCAGGTTTATATTGAGCGCCTTTGCCATATTAACGATGCCAGCGCCAACCCCTCTATGACATGGCAAGCACCAATCCTGAATTTGCTCCATCCCTATACGGCAGATGGCATTACGCAACTCGTTCCCAAGGGTAAAACGAAGATGGTCAACGCCCAGCACCTTCGGAAATTCGTTCAAGTTCCAATCGCCCTCAGGAACTAGAGGATGCCCATGGTCGTATGTAAATGCTAGAATTCTGACCCCTAGCTCTTTTGCAAGATAAGCAATCGTCCAGGCCGTGTCCTTTCCGCCACTGTATCCCGCGATTGCCGTATAAGGGCTTCCTGCCTTAATCGACTGCTTGTAAGATTCATTCAAGATACCAATTAGCTCCTTTTTCCGCGCCTCCCAGTCAATCTTCTGCTCCTCATCATAGGCTTTGCACAGCGAGCAGACTCCCTCCTGGTCAAAGGTGATTCCTGGCCAGGTCTCAGGCATCACACATCTAGTGCATCTTTTGAGTGCCATTTTTCTCCTTACTCTTTTTCTCAGGTGTGCTCAGCCAGATACAGGTCACAAAGAAACCTAGAATGTCTAGCCAGAATACGATGCTAAGCACAAACATAGCCGCCATGCCGGAGAGAAACCATGTCCACCAGGTCATGATGGCTCTGCCTTCTTGTAGCTCTCCATGTTTGTCACTGTCACCGTCACCGGAGTCGGGTCTGCCAAGTGCTTGATAGCGCAGCGCTCGTGTCTGGTGCCGCCTATATCATCGTAGACTGTCCACCAGGCACATTCGGCTTGCTCGCACTCCCAAGCACCACTGATGCCTAAATTGAACTTCATCGGACAGAACATTGCGGCCTCCTTAAAGTCGCCTAAATGACATTTTAGCTGGTGGGCCAGAAAGTGCAACTTTACCTTCCCTTATCAGCGTCATGGATTCCTCAACCGCTTCCACTGTCCTCTTGATATCCTCAACTGTATGGGAGTAGCAGAGGTTCCAGGCTCCAGAGTGAATTAAGAAGCCCCGCTTTGCCATTTCCTGCATGAACATCGACCTCAGCTCTGGCGTCTCGTCGTCAATGAGAATATAAGGGCGGCAGGTGTAGCCGCTGTATTTTATCCCCAGGCTGGTCAAAGCATCTATCCTGTTCATCAACGCCGTGCCAATCTCGTTCTTAATCTTGGTGAAATAGTCTGAGTCACGCATGAACTCAATAGTTGCCTTGGCAGCGGCCAGGCTCAACGTCTCCCCGCCAAACGTAGTGCTGAAGAATATGTTTTCGCACTCTTTCATCACATCGGCCCGGCCACATACAGCCGCTATCGGCATGCCGTTGGCCATACCTTTCCCGAAGGTTGCCAGGTCCGGGGTAACATCGAAATACTCCTGAGCACCGCCCAATGACCACCTGAAGCCAGTCACCATCTCGTCGAAGATAAGTAAAGCGCCGTGCTCGTGGCACAATTCCTTGACCTTCTGTAGATAGCCCGGGAACGGCGGGGTAAACGTCACTGGCTCCATGAACACACAGGCAATCTGGTTTGGATACTGGTCGAACAGGTCAAAAAGGGGCTGCAGGTCGTTATAGGGGAATTCAATCATGTAGTCCTTAAACACAGGGGGGATGCCCTTGGCCCTATCGGTATTCACCGAGAAGTGGTCATGCCAGCCGTGGTAGCTCCATGAAAGCACAATATTTCTGCCCGTATAGGCTCTGGCTATCTTGATTGCTGCAGCACATACTTCGCTTCCTGTCTTGGAAAACCGTACCATCTCAGCACAGGGAATGACTTCGCGGAGCAACTCGGAGACTTCAACCTCAAGGCGATGAGGATGGGAGAAGATAATGCCATTTTGGTACATTTGATTAAAAATTGCTCGGGCTACTGGTGAAAAACAGTGGCCTAATGTAACGCACCCTAGCCCTAAAATATAGTCGATATATTCATTCCCGTCCACATCCCAGACCTTGGCACCATAGCCAGATTCAATATACGCCGGCTGCACACCCTGGACATAGTAACAGGGCGCCTTGCTCATCGTCTGACTAAGTTGAGGTATCAGGCCAGTGGCTCGTTCCAGTAGTGCCTTAGATTTTGATTGGTTCATGGCTGTGCTTGTATTATTTGATGAGGTGGGTAGTCCACTAGGTGACTGCTTGGGGTAGTATGACAAAGCTAAGCGTGATTTCATTTCGCTTTCCAGCATCGCTGCAATAATAGTCATGGGTTTTACCTCCGAGTTTCGTTTACTCAGAGAATACCATCGTCTAGGAGGGCATGTCAACACAGGTGTTAAAGAACCTCTGAAACCACTCCCCAATCCAGCTAGACATAAAAGTATCTTGTCGTCATGCGCGTATATCATTTTGGCTGCCCTTTCAGGTAGTCCAGCAGGTAAGGTGCAAGGATAGGCGCCAGCTCCTTCATCAGCGTAGAGAGGACATTTTCTGTAGACTCGGAAGGCAAATGTTCAATAATAGAATCTTGAAAACCCTGAATAGACCACCAACCACTATCTTCTTCCACCATTGAAGCTTTAATCTTCACATACCCCCCCGATGGAGCAACTTCAAGAATAAGGCAATCATCAAAGTCTGTGTTATCGTTAGCCACCGCGCTAATCAGGAACCTTTGGCCGGGCTTAATCTCGATCTCCATATCGCCTCCCTTTTTAACAGTTTGAATATATCCTGATAATGAAACCTGTTGCCCAGTTTCATATACACGTACCGCACAAACTCAAGGTCTTCTGCGGTGTCGACAGACCAGTGGAAATACATATCTTTCTTCTCCAAGCGCGGTAGAAACCCCCCTATGAAATGTTCTTTAATCCACGGCATAACGTGTTCCCGGTCATAGGATAAAGTGGCTTTCTTGGTTGCTTCCTCTAGCGCTTTGAATGAAACCACCTCTACATCAAGACCGTCAGGAAGAAATCCCATCCATGCATATCCTGCTCCATGCGCCGTTTGTTCATAGCATTCAACACACTGGTCAATTACCTCCGGGTCTACCAATGGACAGTCAGAGGTAATGCGCACTATCGGGTCTGCTTCGAACATCTTGGCAGCACGATAGTATCTGTCCAGCACATCAGGCTCAGAGCCACAGAAACAGCGAACCTTGAGCATCATGCACAAGTCCACGATAGGTT
>Ga0315291_10008832_pt1 | contig 12362 bp, 22 predicted proteins | sample YL17G12_20_MG_FD_203070 | JGI IMG/M metagenome (GOLD analysis project Ga0315291, IMG submission 203070) | Sediment microbial communities from Yellowstone Lake, YNP, Wyoming, USA - YL17G12_20 | ecosystem: Environmental > Aquatic > Freshwater > Lake > Sediment | place: USA: Wyoming | collected... | reverse complement strand
GTTTTTATTTCATCATTCCCAAGACGGCAATCAAGATACTTCCAGAAAAGGGTTATAGTTACATTAAGGCTGAAATCAATGGAGTCAAAGTTTCGTTTAATGTAAGTGGCGGCGGTGGAAGTGGAGTATGGACTGATTATCTTGGCAACTCTACTCAAATTAGTGTTGGGCATAAACTTGCTGATTTGAAAAAGTTGGCAGAAGTAGCGATAAGAAATCCAGAGCTTGAATCCAAAATCAAGTTTGAAAAGCTAGACGAAAATGAATTGAAAAGATGGAGCGAACTCAAGATAAGCAGCGATTCCAAGTTGAAGGAAACAATCGGCAAGCTAGTAGAAGAAGGCTTGAAACCCGTTATTCAATTAGGTGATCGTTGGTCTTATTGCGGAAGGAAGCAAGGAATCGGCGTAAGTGTAAATAGGCGTTGCAAGAAAACGAATGTCGAAAAAATGGAAAATGGCACTACTCACTATAATCTTGAGTGGATAGGAGCGTTAAGGAACATTACTATTGCTTTGGGTGATTCTGCCTATGAACGTTGCAGGCTTAAGCTATCTCAAATTGATTGGAGCGAGACGGCAAAACTAAATCATCTTGTGTGAAAATAATGGTTGATATTTCTTTTAATCTATGAGATAATGCTTTCAAACATAGGAGAAAAAGCAATGATGATTACTGATTACGATGTTAAAAATAATCCCTCTAAGGCTGTTAAAACGTTACATGAAGCCGTAGATATGTTTGAAAAAGAAATGAATAATCTTCAAACAGCCGCTGATACTAATACTGGCAAAATTCAAAAGATTAAGCAGTGTGGTAGTATGAACGGAGTAATGTGTGCAATAGCTTCGTATGACCGCACAACTTCCGTATTTGATTCTGCTCCTACTTGTGAAACCGTTTGTAAAAAGGCAATGGAAGATGCAGACAAAAGACTTGCGGAAAGTAGAGAAATACATGAGGCAAATATTCCTCTTATCGAATCTAATATCAAGTTACGCCAGCAAATTCAGCTTATTATGAGAAATGCTGGAATTCCGTCTAGTTACAACGAAAGTTTTTACAAAAGCACTCGTTCTCATAGTCTTTCGTATAGAGAAATTCAATCTGGCTGGACACAAGATTTGAATAGGTATGTTTTAATAAATGACAACTGGGAAGCTGAACAAAAAGCATACGAAAATTTCAAGCGCAAGGTAGAGGAATATCGTAAGCAAGAAACAGCTAAAGAGCAAGCCAAGATACAAGAAAAGGAAATGGCAGAAAAGAAATTAGTCGAACAGAGAGAGCTTGCTGTATTTGTTGTGAAGTATGGCTTGGCTCCTGCTTCTACTTGGGAAAATTTACTTGAGCATATAGTGACTAAGAATAAATATCTAAGACTTGCTCATTACTTGTCGTTGAATCGCGGCGATTGGAATGACGGCTGTGATTATGCTGAAACCGGGATCAGTGGTTTTACTATTGAGACCGACATAGACCGTGAAATTTCTGATAATATCAATTCTTGCATGGGAGAAAACTGGGACGGCGATGGCAGAGTTTTCAGAGATTGCGAGTGGAATTATGATAGGATATTTGGTCTTGTTACCGACAGTGATTTGCTAAAAGATTATCACGTCATAAATAGTCATATTAGTTATTGACATCTTGTTCAAAGGAAAAAGTATTGACTAAGTAACGCCTTTGTGATACGCTTGACGAAAATAAAGAAAGGGTAATCATGACAGAAGAAATTAAGCAGGAAATGAAGACAGAAATCAAGCCGGTAGAAACGCCAGTAATTCAGCCGGTAGAAATTAAGCCTGTAGTAGCAGAGCCAGTGGTAGCAGTAGTGGCAGAAGTTAAGCCCGTAGAAGTGCCTGTAGTTGCTCCCGTAGTTATTCCGGTGGCAGTAAAGCCAGTGGTAGCAATTCCAGTAGTCAAGCCTGTAGTAACCGTAGCAGTCAAGCCCGTAGAGCCCGTAGAGCCAGTAGAGCCAGAGAAGAAGAATAAGAAGGTTGCCAGGATGAATCTTACAGAAGTCCAGCAACTAATGAAGAAGATGAAGACGGAGAATCAACAGGGAAGTAAGAAGTACGAGCATCTTCAAGTCAGAGAACAAGAGCTTACGCATTACTCTATTTGAAAATAAGGCTTGCTTTGTAATTCTATTCGTGGTATCATTCTTTCAAACAATAGAGAAAGAACATGATGGAAAATATCTCAAGACTTGTTTCTGCGGGTAATTGGAAACTTCCTAATACTACGGCTATCTTCAATATGGGTGAGGCTCGTACTTGCCCTTCATCGAAACTAGGTTTGTGTCAAGCATATGTAAAGGGCAAGTGTGTTTGTTATGCAAGGAAAGCCGAAATTCAATATTGGACAATCGTTCCTTTTTACCGACAACGGCAAGAAAGATATTGGAAAGCTGTAACTGCGGAACAATTTACATCTGAACTTCTAGCCTTCAATAAGCGAAAGAGAAATAAGTTTACTGCATTACGTTTGAATGAAGCTGGCGATTTTTGGAGTCAAGTCTGCGTTGATAAGGCTGAAAAAATAGCTGGCATTCTTTCCAAATACAAAATCAAGACGTATAGTTATTCAGCCAGACGTGATCTTGATTTTTCTAAGTGCAAATATCTTGTTGTTAGTGGTTCTGGTTTCAAGACTTCGGGGATGAAGGGAATTTTTACTATGGTCACTGATTTGAAAGATAAGCCTAAAGGATGGGGCACTTGTTGCGGTCATTGTGGCGTATGGGGTGGAAAAGGTTGTAAGCGTTGTCTTGTTGGTTCTAAGACAGTAATTCTTAAGCATTAAAATTAGCTTGACTATCCACTGAATACATGATAATATGTACGCATAAACAATAAGGAAAGAACTCAAATGAAACTGATAGCTGACAATATCGGAGTGGATGCAGGGATGATTATGGTAGCAGATATGGATTATCTCAAAGATGTTCCTCGCAGAGCTACTCCCAAAAAGTTAGGCAAGATTTTCAAGGGTATCAAAAAGGGTGTGTATAAGGTTAATTGGTCTATTCCAGATACTTGCATGGGAGACATAGAGGGACATAACGAAACCCTAATTGTCACTTCTGGTACTATTTTTATTTGTGATCCTTGTTATATTATTGGGGACAAGGACGATAAGATAATTAAGAAAACTAAGAAGAATAAAGACTCATGGCTAGAGTGGCTAGAGAAAACCGATTATGGAAGGGACATTAAGGATGACAGAGCATTTATCATAGACTCAATGGGCGGCGATGGATGTTTTGATGTCACACTTAAATTGGAACAGATAAAGAAGTAGCTTGACTATCCACTAAATACATGATAATATGTTAGTTAAACAATAAGAAAAGGTAGAACTCAATGTATATATTCGGCAAAGTAAATCAAGCGCAATACGACGAAATTAAGGCACAGGGTTGGGAAATTCTAAGGCGTCCACTTATAAGGGAAGTAGATCAATTCTGCGAACCTTCTTATGCCGGAATTAGCGAGAAAGATCAAGACGCAGATGATTTTTTCGTTTTGGTTTGGATTGATAACGATATTTCTAATGCTCTTACGACATGGTTCAATCAAGATAAGAGTGCGAAAGAATCATATACAAAAATAGAGCTAGAAGAAAAAAGACGTATTCATGCCGACGATGCTTTGGGAACTTTTAATTTTCATAAGGGCGCAAATCCAATAGGCGATGACGAAGAAATAGAAGAAACGGGTCATTGGGAAACAGATGGTCCTAATCGTCTTATTTGTCCTATCTATTATGGTGATTCGACTTCTCGTAAACAATCTAAAATGGGTTCTTTCATTGTCGAATTCAAGCCTAACTCAACAGAAATCATTGATAAGCACGCAAATCCTTAATAGGTAATTTATGGCTCTATGTCCAAAAATCAAAAAGAAGATTTATAAGAGAGATAATAATACCTGTTTCTATTGTGGCAAGAAAATGGAAGAAGTAGAGTCAGTAGAATCTCCAGACCATAGAACCTTAGACCATGTGTTTCCTAAGACTTTCGGCGGTACAAATAGAAAGGGTAATTTGGTTTGTTGCTGTCTTGAATGTAATGACTTGAAAGGTGTTTTGCCACCATTTTTCTTTATGAAGCATCGGGAAGAAATCAAACAAGCAATAGAAACTGAAAAAGACATTTTCTTGATAGATAAGCTGGAATATCACTTGATTAAGCCGTAATTGAAAGGAAAATATGAATACAAAAAATAATGAATTTGATACTCAAGACGTTTTCTTTAAACCGCCTCCAATTGAAAACACAAAAAGTCTTGATAACGCTAGCGCAGAAGAAATGAATACAACGGCTTGCTTGAATTTTGTAGAGAAGCAAATAATTCAAGAAGCAATCTATGACTACAAAATGCTTGAGAAAAAGGGGATTGTGAAACTAGGTAAGATGATTCGACCGCCAAGAAGTCCAGTAGAGGTTTTGAACTATCCTAATGAACATTCCGTAAAACACTTGCTTGCCTGGTTTCAAAATAAAACCGAAATGGCTTACTGGTTAGACCTTGCTAGAATTCAATTGGCTCCGGAAGCAATTCTTAAGGGACTTGGTTTTCCTTGTTGATAATTTGCTTAAAATAGTGATTGACAAAAACTCCGTTCTATGAGATAATTGACTTCAAACAATAAGGAGTAAGAAATGATCTGCAAATGTGGTAGCGATAGGATTATAACGGTTAGTGGCAAAACTTCCGATATGTTTGGTTGCGACTATGGAACTATTCAGTATAACGGATATGTGCCTGAAAAAATAGGAATTACAGACGGCGAAGGATGCGGAGACTATATCGGGTTTTCCTACTGTCTTGAATGTGGTAAAATACAGGGCAATTTTCCTATTAGCGACAAACAAGTAAAAACCGCTATTCAAAAAATGAATTGACAAAAACTCAGCTCTATGATAACATGGTTTTAAACAATAAGGAAAGGTAGATAAAATGAAATACAAAGTCTCAGTTGAAAAGCGTATGTACTGTACTGGCGTTGTCGAAGTTGATTGTAAGTCTTCCAAACAAGCTATGAGTCTTGTACAAAAGCAAATTGACAAAGGAACACTTCAAACTAGCTCGGTTGAATGGAATCCGCCAGAATACGAAGACTGCTCGTTTGATGTAACTGGCGACGTAGATTAAAACAAGTTGTCTTAAATAATAAGGAAAGCGTAAAATGAATGACCTGGTTAAAACTGCGATTCAAAAAATGACAGATGAAAATGGATTTGGTAAGAATCGGGTTAAGATTTATTATATCAAGAATCCGAAAAATGGAGTCATAACTGCTGCTACTCAAGTTATGGACGATGGCAGTCTTCATGTCGGCGTAGCGTATTGTTCCCCCAAGGATAGGTTTGTAAAGGCTCGCGGTAGAAAAATAGCCATAGGACGATTGCTTACAGATAGCGATTATCATTATCAAACTGATTTTACTGGTCATTCTTCCGAAGACTTTTTGAGAATCTTCAACGCTGGATATGATGATTTTGGTAAGATTATTTTGAAGCCAACAAAATTTCAAGACTGGGTGCTTTACTTAGATAACAATTTTTCTTGGGTTATTGATGATTGATGTTGACAAGAAGCAATTACTGTGATATCATTCTCTAAACAATAAGGAAAGGAATCAAATGAGTAAGATATTCATATACGTTCAGGGCGGTTCGGTTCAGGGTGTAAGAAGTAATGACCCTGATACTGAGATTGAAATTTTTGATGTTGATAATCTAAGGGCTGATGATGATTGCCCAAGAACAGGCGAAGAAGTCAGTAAGATGTGCGAGGAACGAGTTAAAGAATATCCTTATCCAATTCTTTGAAATAAACGAAAGATAACGAAGGAAAGGTAGGCAAACATGAGCAACGGATATTCAGCGGCTTATGATGATGTAATTGATGCTAAAAATATTGAAAAGTTTTGTAAGAAAGAATGGGATAAGTTTCAAGACGTTTTCAAAAATAACATACTATTGAATCTTGACGATTATGCAAGTCAATCAAGCCAAGGAGAAATGGAAGAAGACTATAATGAAGTAGATAAGAAATTCATAGCTCTTGCAAAACAATTCTACAAAAAAACAGGGTTGGAACTATCTATTCGTTACCATGATGCAGATAATGAAGGCGATTGCTACGATGGTGTTAATGGTGCATTCTTCGGAGTTGACGGCATGTATCAATTCACACCTGCTGGAAAACGAATGCAGAAGTATGTCCGTAGAGAAACTTATGTAATCTATGGTTGACATTCAGTAGGCTATCTGATATCATCTAGTTAAACAATAAGAAAAGGGATTACTATGAAAAGAACTACAAGAACTAAGAAAGCAAAGAGACTTGGAAGGGTAACATATTCGGCTTCTTATGTCGTTGATCTGAATAATAAGGCTATGGTAGATGAAGCCTTTGATTGTGTGCTTGAAGATATAACCAATGCCGTAAAGCTCAATGAAGTCTATGATGGCATTAAAATTAGTGAAGCAGATGAGACTTTGAAGCCTTCTGATATTCCTAGCTTTTTGAAGGAAAAAGGCGATTAAAAGCACATAGGGAAAAAAATACATGAATATTCTCTGGTTCATTATCGGAATTCCTTTTGCGGTTCTCGTGGCTATAACATTCTTGACGGGATTTGACAAGATTGCTGGTCGAGGCCCAAAACAAGTTTACGACGGCATACGGGAAGCAGAGAAAGAAGAAAATAGGGTTTCGTGCCCCATGTGCGCTGAAAAGATTCTGCCACAGGCCAAAATGTGTCCGTTCTGTAAATCCACAATTAAGGCAACGGTGTAGAGAAACTCATAGTGCTCCCAAAGCTTTTATGGTGAAGCATCGGCCTTTTAAGCCGAGGAAGCGAGTTCGATTCTCGATGGGAGTACCAAAATAAAAATGGTTTGAAAGAAAGTTGATTTTTGTTGTAGGAGAAGACTAAGTATTTATAGAATTACATCACTATGAGTAAAAAATACAAAAGACTTAATTTGGTTGTAGATGGCGAATCCTATGTTAATGCTAAGTGGATGAAGGAAAAATGCCATATTAATATTTCTTCCTTGTGCCGGGAAGCGATAGAACAGAAATACAAGGAACTGTGTAAAGCTGAGAATAATAAGATCAACAAAGTGTAGCGTTAAGTTTGCTACAGACAAAAAGAAACAAGAACTACAAACTATACTTGCAGAGTATGGTAAAGTGGCTAATGTTTTTGTCGATTATTTTTGGGTTAATTCAGAGATAGATAAAACCAAATTACTTAAACCAATTGTAGATATTCCTCAAACTTGGCTATCTGCTCGATTAAGGAAAGTGGCCGCTAGAGAAGCACTAGATATGGTTAATTCTGTTAAAAATGTATTTGAATGGAACAAGGAACAAATACAAATTAATATCAAGGCTATAGAATTCAAAATAGAAGAAATTAAAACCAAACGGAAAAATAACAAACAAAATCGCAGAAAAATAAATAATCTATATAAGAAACTGAAGGCAAATAGGTTTAAGCTTTCTATGATTCAAACGCATAAGCCTAGGCATAATGGAAATACAATGCGAGTTTTTACTACTATAGCCGAACTGCAAGTTCCTAAGAAAAAAGAAACTTTTGATTCCTGGTTACACTTAGCTTCTATCGGAAATAAAATATCTCTTGACATTCCTATTAAGTTTCATAAGCACTACAATGAATTAGCAAAAAATTTTACGAGATTAAACTCCTATGTTATCACCAGTGATTCAGTACAATTTGCATTTGAAAAAGAAACTGGACCCAAGAAAGAAGTAAAAATAGTAATTGGAGTAGATACTGGAATTAACGCTTTGGCTTCTTTGTCAACAGGAGAACAATTGGGCAAAGATATTAAAGAAAAAATTGAAAAAATAAAAAGATGTAAAAAAGGAAGCAGGGGAAAGCAAAGAGCAATGTCTTGTCTTAAGCAAACAATTGATAAAATTGCCAAGGATGTTATTTCAAAATGTGATTTAATTGTAGTAGAAAAACTTAGTAATTTGAATAATAATTCAAAACTCAAAGGACGATTGAGTAAAAATATTCGTTCTTCTATCGGAAGCTGGAATTACTCTTATTGGCTTAATAGAGTAGAACTGTGCAGTCAAGCTAACCGTGTTAGCTTTAGAACTGTACAACCCTATTACACTAGTCAGAAGTGTCCCGTTTGTTGCCATACCGATAGTAAGAATCGCTGCGGGGAATTGTTCAAATGTCAGAAGTGTGGTTACTCTGGCAACGCTGACCTCACGGCAGCTTTGAACATTCGGGAGCGATTCTTAACAGGAAAGTACGGTTCCTGTTACAAACTAGAAAATCAACAAGAGACAAACAAGCTTAACTGTTTGTAGGTTTTTGTAGATTTGAAGGAACGGTAGTGGGTTCGACTCTCACCGGACCTACCATTTAAACTTGAAAATAGTTATTGACTTCAAATCAAATCCATGTTATCATTCTCTAAACAATAAAGAAAGGGACTACAATGGCTAAGAAAGCAAATAAGAAATCGAAGTTTGAAATAGCAAAGATTATTCTCGCGGTTAATGGAGGCGTAGTTTCTGGAGTTAAGATTCCTCATGGTGTAACTGTTGAAATCCGAGATTACGACGTTGAAGGCTATGAAGGAAACATGCTCTCTATTGATGTTGATGGAGACTCTTATAAACCTATTATCTTCTTTGGCTAACTTATCCACTGAATACGTGCGTAAGGTTGGATTCATGTTCGCATAGCCAGTTAGATTATTAAAACCTTTGATCTTAGACGGGTTCGGCATGTTACTTCATAGCCTTACTCGTTGAATGAAGCGACAAATACTAGTACAAAACGCTTATTGCTCTGCTTATAGGAACGACAAAAGGATAGGTTCGAGCCAGCTTATCTCACAAATCGTTCGCTCGGCTCAGAGAAACCGGACATGTTTTGAATATGTTCGGGCAGAGCTTCTAAATTCTAGGTTGCCTTTGAAAAGACTTGGGAGCGGGTGGAGGCAATCATATAAAACTCCTAATATTTAGTTGACTTTATTCGAGTAATATGATAACATGTTCTTGTGAAAATAAAGAAGCCCAAAATCATTTCTAGTCTCGACATATTCAGGCTATTAAGAAAGCCTATGCCGCCTCCAACCCAAGTAACGCCTTCAAAGAAAAAGTATAGTAGAAAAAACAAGTCGTGGAAAAAGGAGCAAAACAATGGACAATAGACCAATAATCAATGTAGGTGGTGGCTTAAGCAATATGGTATTTATAACCTTTCTCGTACTCAAATTGACAAAGGTTATTGATTGGTCTTGGTGGTGGGTTACTGCTCCTTTGTGGATTGGATTAGTAGTGGTTTTGGCAATAGTTATCGTAATTGCCTTGGTTTGTGTTATTGCAGAAATGCTCAAATAGCAAATTTCTTGTTGACTTCAAATCATTCTTGTGCTATCATTCTCTTTTAACAATAAAGAAAGGCAAGCAATGATATCTTTGATTAAGACTAATGTTGTCGGCATTCCTTGTTATGAGCTTAAATCTGGAAAAAAGATATTGCTGTATTTCAAGACTCCGACAAAAATGAAACAATTTGCTTTCATAGATATAGGCTTCACTACTTATGCTACTCCCGATATTTCTTCTCCTGAACTTCGTGAAATAGCTAAAGAGTATCATTGCAATAAGGTTGAGTTTGTAACAGATAAGTTTTTTGAAAATTCCTTTATTGGTGATTGACAAACGCGAAACAATGTGCTATCATTCTCTCTAAACAATAAAGAAAGGAAGGCGAAATGAAGATTAGTACGGTAAATGTGATTGAGTATGATGTTGATACGGTTCATAGTGTTACTTCTTTTGCTGATAACGACGAAGGAAACAAGGAAGCAGAAGTCCTTTTTTCCGAGATTGCTAAGAAACAAGGTGCAGAAGATAGCGAAATGGATTTGTTTCTTGAAGACGGTTATTACGAGCAAGGAACCTATCAGTTGTTTCTGGCTCATTCTGCTTGATGTCAAGGCCCGAATTCTTGGAGAGTAAGGCAATCGGCAAAGGTATGGCGGGTAGGGAGGCTTAACTTAGTGTTCCCTCCCTACCCGCCGCAAAGGTAAAATGAAAATAATAGTAGCAATATTTATTCTTATTTGTGTTATTATGGGAACTGGCTATAGTAATTATGAAATAAAACTAAAAAATCAAGAAAAAAGAATAAATATAAGAAAATTAGAAATCCAAATAATAAAAAACACCAAAGAACTTGAAAAATATGAAAAACTATATGGCAAACCAATAGGCACAACTGATTTAGAAACCCTAGCAATAAATCTTGAATATGAAAATTTTGTAAGGGCTAAATGGGTTGCTGAAGATTTGACAAATAGTATCAAACAAAACTAACGAACTGCCCACTGAATAATGCGCATAGAGGTAAGTATGGCTTTGATAAAATGTCCAGACCGGTAAACTTCTTGAAAGTGGCGAAGTAGATTATAAGGCTTGGCGTCATTGTGATTTAGGTAGTGGCCCTCCGAAAACAGCCTGCGATAGCTATAAGAAATAAGGCTTGCTTATTTTCTGTGCCTATGCTATCATGTCTCTTATGAAAATCAATATCCAAGAACTAATCCCCAAGCTAGAACAACAGCAATTTCTAGTCAAAGAAAACCGAATTGCTAGGGATACGGTTTATCTCGTCAATCCCCGGCATATGGGAGTTATTTGGACGCCTGATAACTTGATATTCCGTTCTTCTATTTGGACTAAAGATGGCGTTCCTGTTTCTTTGGGCTTCAAAAAATTCTTTAACCTGACTGAACAACCTAACCTGATTCCTGACCCCGTAGATGTTAAGAAAGCCTCTATAAGGGAGAAAATAGATGGAAGTTGCATTTTAGTTTCCAGATACAAGGGAGAACTCATTGTTAGAACCAGGGGCACTTTAGACGCTCATACTTTAGACAATGGGTACGAAATAGATTACCTTATCAAGAAATACCCCCTAGCTTTCTTAAATGACTTTATTGCCAGAGGTGAATATACGCTAATATTTGAATGGGTATCACCTTTTAACGTCATTGTATTAAATTATGGCGATGAACCCGATATGTATTTGACCGGCATTGTAAAGCACGAAGACTACAGCTACGCAACTCAAAAAGAATTGGAACATATTGGAACTGTTTTGAATGTAAAAACTACTGGGCTCTATACCTTTGAAAACATGACGGAACTAATCAAGACAGTCGAAGTATTTAAGGGCAAAGAAGGCGTCTGTATCTACTACAATAATGACCAAGACATAAAGAAGGTCAAGGGTATTGAGTATCTTACCTTACATGCTTTCAAATCCGAAATCAACTTGAAGAATATAGTTGATATGTTTTTACAATTTGATAAGCCTAACTTCAATAGCTTCTTGGATAGGATTGAAAACAATTTTGATTTTGAATGCAGGAAAATGTCTATGCCTTGTGTTTCTAAAGTATGTGACGCCTATGAAGAAGCCCTAAAACTTATTGAAGGCATTAAGAAGTTTATAGAGCCTTTGAAAACAATATCTCGAAAACTTGCTGCTGAAAAAATAATTTCTTCTTATGGAAAAACTACTAGGGCTGCTTGTGCTTTTAAGTTGTTGGAAGGCAAGAACATAGAAGACAAATTATTGAAGACATTGATATTTCAGAAGCTAGGAGAAAGTTGAAAATAGCTATTGACTTTATCCAAAACATGTGATACTATATTCTTTTCAACAATAAGAAAAGGTAAATCAAATGGCTAAAATAGAAATTCATTCTTCGTTACTGGTTGCTCATAAAGCTGTGTCGGCCTTAGAGAAAATATTACCGAAAAGTATTGCTAAAGACTTGGTTATTAAATCTTGGAGTAATGGGAGAGAGCAAGGGCTTTGTTTGGAGCGTTCTGGGTCAGTTGAAAAAATTGCTATTGATAAAATTGTTTTTTCAGAAGCCAGAAATAGTGACGAAATCTTGATAGTATATGGTTCTCGTAGTGATTTTGATTTTCAAACTAATCAACCTAATGACGAGATATGGGAAAGTCGTATGTATTTCAATCGCAATGATTATTCTAAGGCAGCCGAATATATTGCTAATCTTCTAAAAAATGATTGACAATCTCCAAACCTTGTGCTATCATTCAGTTAAACAATAAAGAAAGAAAGAAAGAAAGAAAAATGAATATTCGATTCAAACAAAATTGCGGATTTACTGTAATCGAAAGTGTTGATGATAACGGAGAGCCAACAAGCCAGTACGACGAAACTTTCATAACAGACGAAGTGCTTGAAGGTGATATTGTAGATGATGAAGGCGACTATGTTAGCTTTCAATTTGGCGA
>Ga0315291_10008829_pt1 | contig 12365 bp, 15 predicted proteins | sample YL17G12_20_MG_FD_203070 | JGI IMG/M metagenome (GOLD analysis project Ga0315291, IMG submission 203070) | Sediment microbial communities from Yellowstone Lake, YNP, Wyoming, USA - YL17G12_20 | ecosystem: Environmental > Aquatic > Freshwater > Lake > Sediment | place: USA: Wyoming | collected... | reverse complement strand
CTCGTAATCTATCTTTCACCAGGGGATCTTTCTCGTTTTTTACTAGCCTTTCAAGATATTTTACCTCTCGTACATCCCGTCCCATGACTGTAAGGTATCTCGAAAAGGCTTAAGTCATTTACTATAATTTAGATCTCTCAGTTTCACTCAAAGCAATCCTCCTCTTATGGTACGTTAACAAATATTTTTTTATTAAACTTCTTATTTTTCTGTTTTTTTGATTTTAAAGCTTTGAAAAAATTCTTTCTATATCCGCTCTCATTTGTTGTTGTGTCGGTCTGTTATAGATCATAGTCGTCCTAAAATCCTTGTGTCGTGCATGTCTTTGCACCGTAAATGGATTTACTCCTTGATTTAACAAATGCGTGATGCACGATGCGCGTAACACGTTAGGTTACCCGCTCGGAAAATTAAGGGTTATGGGACCTAAGGATAGATATGCACCCTTAGACGTAACCTGCTAATTCTGTTTCCGGTTTTAACTGTTTTGGTTGTAAATCATTCTCCAATAATCGACCTAGTTCACTACCGGATATTTCTCTCCTAAAGAATTTATCTAGAAGTTCTCGTATCCTAGTTTCATTCTTTAGTTCTGTTTTTCCTACAAAACAACTCTCGATTTCCTCCCGTATTTGTTGCTGTGTCGGACGGTTATATTTCATTGTTGTCTGAAAATCTTTATGTCTAGCATGTATCTGGACGATTAATGGATTTATTCTTTTATTTAACATATGAGTAATGCATGAAGCGCGAAGAATATGTGGATACACTCTTTGGGTAATCCCAACCTCTACAGCATATTTCTTTAAACTGTCGCGGATAAAATGTTCTCCGATTCGAATTCCATGTGAATTTACAAACAATGCTTTCTCTTTAATTTTTCTTGGTTTTCTTTCTTCAGATAGATATTCACGTATTGCATCAGAAACTCTGCTTGTGATAGCAACGATGTTATTCCCTGTTTTCGTATCATTTAAATGTATTTCATTTGATTCAAAACGAACATCATCTAAGTTGAGGTTACATACTTCGCTTCTACGGAGAGCACAATCATATAATAACAAAAACACTGCATAATGACTTTTTCGTTTATGTTTTACTAAATCGAGGATGCTTTCAACTTGCTTTGATACTAAGACATCCTTATTTATTTTATCAGATTTGGGGATCTTTAATTTTAAATCGTCCCTTCTAAGGATTTGTTTGCAAAAGATGTTGATTGCTGCAAACTGCATGCGATTAGAATTAATTTCATATTTTTTCATTAATCGTAATGCTATCTTTTCCAACTTACGTTGTGATAATGTTGCGATTTTAATCTTATAAAATGCTTCTCGGATGCTTCTGGTATATGCATCGATAGTGTTTTTACTTCTACCTTCTCTTTGTAAATAGAGTTGAAATTTATTTAAAGCATAGTTCAAGCTATTGTTTGGTTTAGTTCCTACGCTTTTATTCACCATTTCTTTCTCCTGGTGTTCCTCTGCTGGGGAGGGACCTCATTGTTTAAGTGTTTGATCGCCGACGAAATACAGAGACGATCTATGCGATTCTTCTGATATAATCCCTGTATTTTCCTTAATTTATTTAGTTGATTGAGTTCTTTTATACTCTGCAACGCGATCTGGTCGACTTGATTTTCAAGATAAATTATAAGTTCCATCACTGCCATTTTCTCAAAGCTCTTTCCCGTTAATTTTTGCATATGTTTTAGGAGTGGGTGGCAGTGGAACATATTTCCAATTATTTCCTTTTACACATTCCCTGGATTTGTCCAGCAATTTTGCATTCTGTTGAATAAGTAACAGTCTCTAGATAGCGTGTCTTGTTTTCTGTATCGGTAAGTCTTTTTACTGCTTCTACCCTTGATATGTATGATATAAAGTAACAATTTCCATCTCCCAAACGTCCTAATATTACAAAAATATCTTTCTTACACCAAACATCTGCTAACCCTCTCAGGCTTCCATCTTGAATAATCGAACCCAAGAACATCCAACCCCTTTCAGTTGCTTCATACAAGTTTTTAACCAACTTAATATCTTCTATCTTTTTCATCACATCACCTCTACAAGTTTTTCTACACTCCATCTATAACTATCTCCATTGAAAATCATATTCTCCTTCAGGATTTTTTACTAATATCCCTCTTTTTTTACATTCAGATATGAATTTTATATTGAAATTATTCTTTAAAAAATCATCATCAATCTTGTACCCAGCTTCTCTGTTCTCTTCAATGGTGTTTTTTAATTTAAGGATCTTTTCATGGAGTTTTTCTACAGGTTCTTTCCCTTTCTTATTTTCTATTTTATTATTATTTTCTTCTGTTGATTCTGTGTTTCTTTCTTGGTTTTCTTGGTTTTCTACTGATCTATCATACCAATCCTGAAAAATAGGGGTTAATCCCACTTTTTCCCTATTTTCATCAAGAATCTTCACTATCTGGAAGAAACTCTGGAAAGTCTTGAATTCCTTCTGTTGTTCCTTTTCTAACCCCTTTTGGAATTGGGTAGAAAACCAAAGGGATGATGGTAAATCATGGATCTCACAACCTTTGGTGGCTCTAACCTTTTTAATGTCTCTATTAAAATCAACTGGTTCATAGGATACTTCAATTAACCCTTTAGAAACAAATGAATCAAGATGATCATAAACCCAGGCTATACTCCTTTTTTTAAATTTCTCAACTGCATCCTTTATTGGAATGGACCCATTTTGCTCCCTTAAAAATGCAATAAATTCTTCTTCAGCACTGTTCAGGGTGACCCCTTCAACATCCTTTAATATTGTAAAAACAAACCGCGCATAATCATAGTCAAACCATGTGGCGATCAATCGTCCCTGCTCGTCTTTTTCCCTCTGCCATTGATGAAGAACCGCTGAGGCTTTAATATAATCCAGTAATTTTTTAGTCTGAGTTCTCATGATGAGATTATTTGGGAGATACGGATCCAATTCCTCAGCATAAGGAATTACGACACTATACGGTGATAAAAGGAATTTTATAGCATGACGAAACGATTCATCTTTATCATGATTATTTTTCCCACTTGCTCGTGACAGAATTTTTTTCTTGACCGCAATTGTTAATTTTTCAGAAGTGTCAATCCGTAAGGAATCCCATCGTCTTTGACCCTCCTCGTCTATTGTTGCATGTAGAGAAGTTACAATAATCACTGGTTTCCCATCAATTGTAATTGTCACAGGTACCAGATTAATTACCTTTGTAACTTCTGTTCCTCCCGATGCCATTACCCGAAAGGATTGTCCAGTTAAGGCATCATCTTTTGGGTCTTCAAGGTGAATAACGTGTCCATTCCAAGAATCTTTGATAGGGATTTTTTTCCCATTATCATCTACTTCCCATCTTATAATTGGTTGCCAATAATCGAATGCTTTATCTGAAATATCAGTCCGATGGTGATAATGATTTTCTGGAAGAATCGTAATGCATACACAAAATACAATGACATCCTTGCCCGATCCCGTTTTATCTGACACTAAGATATTTGAACTCGTTGCAGAGGCATTTATTACTAGCCTGAGAAATATTTTAATGATTAAAACAAGAGTGCTCTTTTCCTCATTAACCAGCCCTTCTTTGTGTACTTCATTGACGATTCTAACCAGGAGATTCTCATCTCTTAGTATTTCTTGTTCTAGTTTTTCTTGTTCAATTGCATTCTCCAGTGAATTTTTATCATTCATAGTTGATTCATTGGAAATTTCTGTTTTTTCTTCAAGAGGATCTTCATCACCCATGTACTACTCCTCTGGAACGTAGATTTTAAAATTATGGCAGGGATGTTCTTTCCCCGTCGCAGTATCTTGTATTCGTTCGATTTTAATCGGCTTACCAACTTCTTTATCCGACATTGCCTGATCAAGAAGCGTTGTCCCGACCAAGACTTTGATTTTGTCGCTCTTAAATGGTTTAATCCGATAGATATGCCGATTTTCCCATTTTTTTGATGGGTATTTTGCTATGAGAATTCCTTCAATTGATTCACCGATCTTCAATTTTAAAATTTCTCCGCCTAAGGATTCATCTACTTTCCATTTCATGTTACTCCTCCTGAGAAATTGTGTCGATGATCTTCCTGAAAAAGAGGCGGTAATCATTCCGGTAGGCATTGATCGTGCTCTTCCCAATACCTTTGAAAGCTTCACTGAGCACATCATCGATAGCTTGCTTCAAAGGTATTCCTTTGTATATTTGTAGGCAAATTTTCGACAAAGTTATGACGTGAATTACAGAGGAACCAACCGGTTTTTCGTATCGCATGTTGATTAGAACATCCATATTGTCGTGGTTCTTTCTGATCTCTTCTGTTGCATTCATGATGATTGACAAAAAATGTTCAATATCAGATTTCATTACATCCCTCCTAGAAATTTTAATTTTCCATTGCTGTCAAATAATAGTTCTCGGTCGTGTTCGAGCACTGTGATCCTACCTACTTTTTCTTCTTTCTCTTCTTTTTTGATGTTTTTATTAATCGCTAACTGATCATCTCCAGTCAAGGTTGCAGAGTCTGATTTTTCATTCTTCGAGATTTGGACCGAACCATACCTATTCCGTTTGCACCAGAAATGTTTCTTCTCCTGGTATCCCTCGTTAATAAGTTTTTGTTTGCTCAAGGTGTTGTCTCCAGCATCTTGTTTTTCAATAAATTTTTTCATAATATTTTTATTTTTTATTTTGCCTTTATTAATAGAGTTCACCTCCTAAAAATTTAATTATTTTAATTCACTTTGTTCTGCACAGTATCTTAAAATTAATATTCTTAGGGCAGCTGATTTCGATATGTGCATTGATCTTGCGTAATTGTCGAGAAGTTCCAGCGTTTTTTCATCCAACGAGAATGTCGCTGGATGTGCCTGATTAATATGCTTATTTTTCATATTTTGTCCTCAATATCGAATATAAAATGAGGCTTTGCACTTTTAATCATGTCTGCACTTTTAATGCCATTTCTGCACTTTTAATCATCTTTTCCAACCAAATTAAGTGAGAGCGTATATTGTCGTAACCATTTTAAAAGAAGTTGTATGAGAACCCTTTATCAATTTAAGGTAAAATATAAATGGATTTAAACCAAGATGATGAGATGGAAATCTTAACCCTTCTGATTTCACTTCCGAGGCTTTCGGATTTTAAAGATGTAATTCATCTGACCGAGTAACCCGTCTTTACCAAGTTCACGAAATGCCAAGGTTACATCATGTGTTCCGATGTTCTTCGGGAACTTCACTATGAAGCGGATATCTATCTTGTCGTTCTCTCCTGTGGTGAGACCAGCAAGGCGTACTACCTTAACCGGAGATACGTGTAATGGGCGCCATTTTGATAGTTCCTTAGCTTCCATTTTCCGAAGTATTACCGTGTCAATGTGACGGATCTCGGTCAACTCACTCATTGGGACAACACGTACAGGAATTTTACCAGCCGGTAAATCTTCCAGCGTACCTGCGATCTTCGCAACCCGGAGCTTTCCTGGAATTGTACGAACCTCGAATGCTTTGAGACCATAGAATTTTGTCTCGGGAATCCACAGGATGAGTTGCGTACCCTCAGGTAGATCCCGTGTATCGATCTCTAAATCCCTCGGGTAATTTTTACGACCAAAACCGTTTATCTGGAAATTACGTTTAATCGCGTCAAACTCCCCTGACTCTCCTGGAGTAATGTCGGATACAATATTGCAGTTTCGCCAAGCATAGTTGTTGCTTTTACTGATGAATGAGTGAAACTCCGAGACGTTGTCGATCAGCATCCAGTCCGGTGCAGGATCATCGTTGCTCTCGATGACGCCAATAAAGCAATAATGTCCAATGCCCAGGTCATTGATGAGTGTCGCCGACAAGGTGATACATTGGTCTGCGGCAGTCGGTATCCACGTTCCCCCAGCTATCGGAACGTTTGGAAAGTCATAGTGGCCGACTTCATGCCACGTACCCGGAGTTGGGAAGGTTGACACGGGGGAGATGAACAGGCGTAATGTTCCAGAGGCGGGCATTGATCCACGGTTGAATATACGGAAATATACATAGTGATCGTGAGGTGCAACACCTAATTCGATGTCTTCGCAAAGCGAAGCATTGTTCAGGTCACTAATGAGCGTCAATGTGGCAGTGTCTGCCTGCTGTCGCCGCACGATAATATCGGGACTCATGCAGCTTAGGGTGCCCGGTTCCACACCTTGGTCAATCAGTTGGTCGCGGATGTACAAGTCGGGTCCGATGCCAACTGCGTGAAAAGCTGTCTTGACCGTTGCCAAATAATCCAGGTTATCTGGATACAATGTCTGACAGGCTTCGATGAAGGCAAGGCGTAAATCCGCAAAATCTGAGTTGTTGTTGAGCAGAATAGTCGAAATTGCTTCATAAAGCATCTGTTCAACTGGCGCAACACCGATGCCAGGGACTGTGACACTCGAAAGGCGATGGGTTCCGCCGTTCACCATCAGGTAGATCGCGTGGCTGATGATTAGACTGTTAATATGAACACCATGGTAGTCCATTGTACCGGTATAGCGGATGCTGTAGTGATCTGGATAAAAGCCGTTCTGATAGCTAGCATATTTCATAGCATCGCTGGTGGCGTCATATTGCACAATACCAGCCGCGTCGCGGCTTGGATCAATCATATTACGACCAACGGTTCCGTCCAGTCGGTATTGCCGGCCGTGTTGCCATGGCCACGGGTCGTCTGCTGGATGAAGCTGAGCAATAAAACATCCAAAGAGATCAGCTAGTGCTTCATTCGCGGCACCAGTTTCTCCATCGTAAGTCTGGAGTATATTGAAGCCGTTAATGACACCGTGCGTAAATTCATGCCCTGTTACGCTCAAGGCGGTAAAGAAGTCGTACGTAGTACCGTTACCATCACCGAAGTACATCTCATGCCCGCCTGAATCCCAGAAAGCGTTGTTCGGCATGTATGGGAAATAATGATTGTGAGCGTGCCCTCTCATATCCGCGCCAGCGCTATCCCAGCTGTTGTGTCCGTGCGTGAGGTAGTAGTAGTTCAGGACGTAGCTCAAGAACCGGTGGAGGTCCACTTCTGCTCTTTGATCGTCAAAACGATTTGCAGGAATCACTCCTCCGTTGTCCCAGTTGTCATCGAGATCTTCCGAGTAATTCCTCAAACCCAGACTTCCGGAATTTGCATCATCATACGTATGGATGGCAGGCCGAATGGCTTCAGGCCATGCTGCCGATGTCACAGTATCGAGAAGTCGGAAGGTTCCACCAGCAGCCTGGGAGTTCAGAGTACTGCCGACCGAGTAGTACCCCGTTCCTACGGTTTGTAGCGCAGAGTACCTCAGAAGCACTTCTCCATTGAGAGCGTCAACAAAATAGATCATATCTGGTTCTCGGCTGTTTTTTGGCGGGACGATCCTCATCTGCCAGCAAAGGTAGTATCTCTGCGACTTCTCCTCTTGATGAAGTGTCTTTGCATCGACCACGATAAGGATTGGTTTCATTTTCTTATAGAGTGATGCTCCGGCGCCTGCGTGTTTCTTCGCGACTTCTACGGCACGGGTAGCCAGTATTTTGGGTTTCTTTGGTACATCAATCCCAGAAGCGAGTGTGGAATTAACGAGGTATACTACTCCATCCATGCCGTAGTGAACTGAAAGGTCGCCTCCCAATACCAAAGCCTCACCGTATTTCTGATGGAAGACAACATGCGTCATCCCCCGACGGTTTGTTATTGCCCTTCCAGCGACTAGTGCTTTCGCCACGTCGATATCCCCGACTATCAACTTATTCTCTTCGATGAATCGACGTGCATACTTATGAGGTGCCTTTCTGAGTTCGGTGACGTTCACCGGGGTCGCCAGATTGCCACGGACTATAGCTATTGCAGATCGTTCTTGATTCAGAGTGATTGTGACCTTTGGATCTCGGGTGCGCAATTTTTTAATAAACTCGTCCAATCTGTTCATTGTATCCCTCTATTAAAAATCTGGGAGATGTATTTCTTCACGCAATACCCTTTACAACCTCCCTTTTGTAAAAGGGCTCCTTTTTTATTTAACATATACTTATCACCTTCTTTCCCCCACCCATAATGAGCAAATAACAAGTTAAATCTGAACTTGCTTTGCACATCATTCAAAAATAGTATTATATATGAACTATATGTAGTTTATGATTGCACTTTTAATCTCGATTCTGCACTTAAAATCAAATTATTACATATAATAAAAGGAACGCCCACATAATAAAATAAATCAATGGTAAATAAAGTCCTAATGATTTTCTTGAAGGGGAATCAAGTAATTTAATATCATGTTCTTTATCAAAATTTGAGAGTATCTCTTCTTTATCTTTACTTTTTTGCCATTTTTTAAAAACAACAAATGGTTTATTATTTTCATCTTGAGTTAATGTTTCGTTATTTTCAATTTTAATTAATTGCATGTGACAATAACTTACATCAAATCCTCTATGTTTAGAAATGCTATACCAGAGATAAAGTAAAATTAATCCGATAAACAACAAAGGAAATATTATCCATTTATTGGGAGTTATTGAAACTATCAATGTAGCTATTGAAATTACAATTGTTTGTGAAGATATAAAAATTAATCGATAGTTTTGTAATAGATTGTCTTGATAGTTAGCCAGAGTGATATAGAAATCTTTATTTGTCATTTTTTCTCACCTACATCAATTCTTGAAGGAAGATTATGGCTTATTGCTAGATGATTTTATATCAAATCCTAATTTGTTGACTCTTCTCGATTGTGTGACAGTGCACATCATATAAAGGCCGCCATCAATTAATTTTAATATCGATAAATTCATTTTTTGTTCAAAATCATCTAACGATTTAGGATCATATTTTTTTAAAAATTCCTTCAGAAAGTTCATCCAAATCATATACTTATTTATATCTAATTTATCTGTGTCGGGGTAAGATCTTTTTTCTTTGAGTTTTACTACTTTTGCAATTGGGTTATCAATAAGGGGAAAGTAATATGGTGCCATCATATGTAAAACTTTAGATGTGCCAACTGGCTCGTTATTTCCCGATCCCAGTTGACTTAATTTGCTGTTCACCGCTGAATATAATTTGCGACTTGCATCTTCATTGAATTGATCCGTGTATAATTTTTTCCAATGAAATGTATCAAAATCTTTTTTTAAGCTTTTCAGAGATTCTCCTAATTCAAGGAAATGCTTGTCCAAATCAAAATCACTTTGTTTTTTAATATGCGAAAATAAATATTCTTTATATCGTCTGAAATTCCAAGTGAATAGATATGTCGATATGCCAAAACCAATATTGTCGCATTGTCCTTCGGACAAATGTTTGGTCACGATATATCCTATTTTTTCATTAGCGGTTTTTTTTAATAAATCCCATTCTTTATCGTTTTTTATATTTCCTCGAAACATATCATAATTATGCTTATCCAAGTTTATGAATATGCTTTTTAAATCATCTTGCTCGATCGTGAAGTATCCTTTTTTATACCATTCATCAACCCATTTTCTGCATATAGGATAAACATCGTGTCTTCCTTCAAAAATTATTCCAATATGATAGAATGATTCAGCCCATTTGAAGAAATCATCTTGCTCTAACATTTTTTTCTCTCCTCAATCAATTATTATGTTAAACTGGCAAGGATACTATAAAATCCGGCGGCTATATAAAAGAACAAACCCGCCATTAAATACGATTGAAAATAAACACGTTTTTGAATATTTTCAACTTTTCCTGCTGCAATCAATCCCCAAGAGATTGTTATTATTAAGAGAAAACCAGTGAAAAGCACACCCAACATATTGAGAATATTGGTTCTAATAAGCTGGCTGTCATCTCCAAAAATTATTTTTACAACATTATTTTGGCTCATTAAAATAAAAATTGCAAAAAACCCTATAAAAATCACTATTGATGTCATTGGTGGAAGAGGTAAATTTTTTAATTTTTTTAATTTACGATGATAGTAATACCAGAAAATACAAGCAAATAAACATAACACTATTCCATAAAATAATACTATTTGTTTTATGAAAGTTGATGTGATTTCGATCATGATTATTCTTCCTCCATTACTAATGCCCAGATTCTCTTTAGAGGTAATTCAGCTTTTAATTCATCATCAAATTTATCATAGTATTTAAAAACGGCATTTAGGAGTTCACCCGCATCCCACATTCGTATTTCAAAAAAATCATCCCTGGCTTCCTTCAATGCAATAGTATTGAAACCACCCCATGCAACTAATAAACCCTGCGATGCTTTAAACTTCGACATTATACCTCGAAGTTCTCTAAAAATCCTTACATCTATAGGATTAGATGAAGATTTTACTTGAACACAAATCTTTGGATGATCTAAACCAAGAGGACCAGAAGAAGCAAGTATATCTACACCACCATCAGGACCTGGTGGAGACATCTGAGTCGTGTATCCTTGCGCCTTTAAGACAGCATCCACTAATCTTGCGAGCTTATGACTCTTGAATTTTCTGTCAATAAACTTCATAAGTTCGTCTTTAGCATAAGATTCAATATCTATCTTTTCTTCAATTTCTTTTGATACTTTAACAGAGGGTTCATAGGTTTCTTTTTCCAAGAGTTTCTTTACCCGCGCCTCAGCATCATTTCTCTCAATCTGACAGACAGTCATATATGCCCCAAAAGAAAACAGCAAATCTTGATCAAATGCAGACCGAGGGATTGTTTTTATCCAAGTTACATGCCTAATATGTTTAACGTTTTCAGCAATTTTTTTGTATTCATATTTGTTTTTCACTTTACCAATAATAATGGCTGACTGTTTTTTCAAAGGAAGAGCAACTAGATCATTAACCTGTATCTCATGAATAAATCTCCATAATTGTCCGACTTCATTTGCAGCTGTCATTTTTTTTGCATCTGGATAAGTTTTTAAATAAAGATCCTTTAATTCATCTCTTGTATGAATCGCTGATAAATCTGGTAAATCTTCCCAGCCTATAGTTACTACATTTTCATTAATTGCCGTATTCTCCTGTTCACCATATTCTCCTGCTCTTACCATCCATAAAGTCATTTTATCAACCTTGCCCCAATATTTTGTAACATCTCTTCCTTTAAAAAGCCAACCATCATGATTTTGTATAGAATAGGGGATGTAGAAAAACGACTATTTTTAACAGATTGCAATCTTTTTTATAGGAAAGCAGAATACTTTAAGGATTTGATATATTCTTCTATAAAATCCCAGTCAGGTTTTCTTTTATCATCCACAGGTAGAGATATTTTAGATTCTTCCATTCGTTCTTTGTGCCATTTCCTCCCATAGTTGAAGCGATACTTTTCCAATCGTATTAGTGTAATCAGGAACATGGCTGAATAAACGTTCATCTTTAAGTCAACGTAAAAAATAGATATAGCCCTTGCCACCATACAAGCCAAGAAAATAACATTAGAGCTTTGTTTGAATTTAACGATAATAATGGGGTTCCCTGCACCCCCTTCTTTTATCTCCATTGTAAAAGAATGTTCTTTTTTTCCGTTCTTATTTGATTCCTTCTCCATAGCTGTTTAATTTGGGTTATAAGTCTATTTGAAGTTTTGGAGATATTTTTACGTTTTGAAATAATAAAAGGTTTTTTAAGATAGTAATTGTTACGAAACTATAAGGTAGGGGAAAAATATGCAAGAATTAACTAAAGAACATTTAATGTTGGCGGGAGAGTATGCAGTAGCATCAGAGTTATGCAAAAGGAATGCGTATGCACAAATAACGTTGGGACATCATAAAAGTACAGACATTCTTCTAGAGACAGAAAATACTGTGATGAAGATACAAGTTAAAACAAAACAAGGTAGGGAATGGCCTGGAATATCAGGAATAAGTAGACCATCTGATTATTTAATTTTAGTTGATTTGGAAAAAAAGAACGAAAACGAAAGACCGGATTTTTATATATTAAATGTTACTGATTGGAAAAAATTTATAGAGGGCGAAAAAGAGAAATTTCCAGGAGTGGAAATCGATAACAAATTGAGGATAAAATATCCCGATGGCTGGAAAGGATTGAATTTAAAGCCAAATCAGATAGAATCATGCAAAGAAAAATGGGATAAGATTTTTACTGAAATATCAAAATAACCCTTATTTCTCATATTTTTAAGTAAAAATCTATAGAAGAACCCAAGTCCTTTTATGCATTTTCCTCCTGTTGGAACCTCATTCTTTCTCATTTTTTTACCTTTGGAACTACTGCATTAATCTAAACAATATAGAGGACTTTGAATAACCCTCTTGTATTTTGCTTTTGCTGTTTTCAGTCATGAAAACAGCTGGAATTACTGTTTTCGCTAATGTTTTTACCTAATTTTTGTTA
>Ga0315291_10008825_pt1 | contig 12372 bp, 12 predicted proteins | sample YL17G12_20_MG_FD_203070 | JGI IMG/M metagenome (GOLD analysis project Ga0315291, IMG submission 203070) | Sediment microbial communities from Yellowstone Lake, YNP, Wyoming, USA - YL17G12_20 | ecosystem: Environmental > Aquatic > Freshwater > Lake > Sediment | place: USA: Wyoming | collected... | reverse complement strand
TTGATAAACAAAGTAAAGGTATTCTATTAGACGGAATTGATGAAAGTGTATTTATTTTTATAAAGCAACTTATTATTCGTTACCTCAAACAATACTCCGAAGCGGTGAAATTAGAAATAGATGCCACTGTTCCAAATAATGCTTATAGTGCTGGTTGGAATACCGCAGTAGATGAACAAAGGCGAAAAGATAAAAAGTTTTGGGAGGAAAAATATATGAACCAAAATACAACAATCATAACAAAACAAGGATTTGTCGGAGTATTCGGGAATGAAAAAGTAGAACTCAATAATGAACTTGAAATAGTTTCTATGATTTCTATGAACCAAAAAACAACAAGTGAGGAGTGGAGTAAAGAATTAAGAGATTTGTTTTTGACTGTAAAATTAAAAATGCTAAAATAAAAAATCAAAACAAAAATGCCTAAAATTTCAATCGTAATAATGGCGCATTCAAGTCGCGCGAAATACTTCCCCTATTTGAAATTAAAACTTGGCGACATTCCTTTTAGCATAGACCGGGCAGAGAAAGAAATTGGTATCTGGCAAAATTGTCGGCGAGCGTGGCTTATGCACGACATGACATCAGATTATGCGATTACCATACAAGACGACGCCATTATCGGAAATGATTTTATAAAAAGAGCCGAAAAAATCATGACAAAAGACATGGTTTATAATTTCTATTTAGGCCGTCCAAGATTCAAAAAAATAGTTAATGAAGCGAGAAAAAGAGGAAAAGAGTATATTATTAAAAAAAATATACATCACGAGATAGCGTTGGGATTTCCTACAAAACGAGTAAAAGAGATGGTGGAATTCTGCGACCGATTCAACCCGACGCACGACAGATACATAAACCGATATGTCAACGAAAAAGCACTAAAAGTTTACTTCCCAATGCCGAGCCTAATAGACCACCGGGCAGGAAAATCACTCCACAAATTAAATAAAGGTCATTACATCGCAAAAGCAACATGGTTTATAGGGGAATGAAATTATATTTTGGACAAATAAATATAGGGAACGCCGAATTTTTCAAACAATCAGGAAAAGAATACCACAGCATAGAGATTGAAAAATCTCCTCATTTTCAATTATTAAAAGGCGACGAAAAAGCGTATAAATACTATTTAGAAAAATCGTGGGGATCAGTCAGGCCGAAACAAAATTCAGAAAAAGACAGAGATAATCAGGTTAAAAAATTCAAAAATCTTTTCAAAGAGATAAAAGAAAACGGAACGAAAAAGCCGATAGTAGTATGCGAATACAAAGACAGAAAAATTATAGTGGACGGCAATCACCGGGCGGCAATTAACGCATTTCTAAAAAAAGAAGCGCCCGAGATAAAAATATCTGTGATTGACTACATAAAAAAGATTACCGAAAACAGCGCCGAATTTTACGGAACCAAAAACAAAGGAATCCCATACCAAACCATATCAGACGGCGGAAATATCTTATTAAAAGGCAGGCGGAGCGATCTTGCAGACAGAATGAAACTTATTGATAAAAAAGACATGGCCGGCAAGATAGTGGCCGACATAGGTTGCAACATTGGCATGGCGGCATTTATGGCCGTAGACAATGGAGCTAAAGAATCCGTTGGATTAGATGTGAGCGGAAAATTAGTAACCGCGGCATTAAGGATCAATGTTTTATTCGGAAAACCCTGTGAATTTATAAAAGCAGATTTTTCAAAAAAACAAGAAATTAAAGCAGATACGGCTTTTGCATTTTCAATAAACGCCCACATAAACAATAATAAAATGCTGGCAGAAAATCTGAAAAATTTTAATGTAGTATACTTTGAAACACACCAAGGATCTGAAATCCCGAGAGAAGTAGTGGCCGAATTTGAGCAGGAATTCAGGGGCGCGATAGGCGAGAGAAAATTATATCGATTATTAAAAAAATGAGATTATTTTGGTATAAAAGAGTAAGAAACTTCGGCGACGAAATATCACCAGTAATAGTGGGATACTTCTTAAAAGAAAAAATAGAATTTGCCGATAGCAACGAGCAAGGCAAAATGCTGGCCATAGGTAGTATTCTTTCTTCATTAAGGGAAAACGATGTGATATGGGGATCAGGAATGATAAAAAGCCGTATTCAAAAGATGCCAGCCGGAGCGAGGGCGCTGGCCGTAAGGGGGCCATTGACCAGAGCGAGGATAACCGGCGCGAGCGTGCCCGAGATTTACGGCGATCCGGCCATTTTGCTTCCATTAATTTATCAACCCAAGATTGAAAAAAAATATAAAGTTGGGTATATTCCCCATTATGTTGATAAAATAGAATGTAGAATACGGCACGACAAAGATTTGAAACAGGACGCAATTTTGATAGACATTCAGGCCAACTGGAAAATGATTATTAATGAGATAGTATCGTGCGAAAAAATCATCGCTTCATCGCTTCACGCGATTATTGCGGCCGAGGCATACGGCATTCCTGTCGTTTGGGCGAAATACAGCGACAAGATTATAGGCGGCCAACTTAAATATCAGGATTACTTTCTTGGCACCGGTCGCAACAAACAGGCATACGGCGAACTTCCACCATTGGAAAACTTAAAAGAAAAACAGGATATCTTAATTAAAGTATTGAAAAAACACTATGAAAAAAATTGATTTAGTTTACATTTTAGGAAACGGATCTCGCTGGCGAAATAATGAAATCAGGTATTCACTCCGAAGCGTAGAAAAAAATCTAAACATTGGAAAAATTTTTATAGTTGGCGAATATCCGTCATGGATAACCGGCGCCATTCACATTCCGGCCGCGGACATAGATAAAAACAAGCAAATAAACGCCCGGGCTAAATACTTAGTAGCGGCAAAAGACAAACGGATCAGCGAGGATTTTATTTTAATGAACGATGACTTTTTTATCTTAAAACCTATCCAAGCAATCCCTTATTACAGCCGAGGAACCATTGAGCACATGATGAACCAGCACCCGACAAAAGGTGGGTATTATTACAACTCGCTAAAAGACACAAAAGAAGTCCTAAACGAGATGGGCGTAGTATTCCCGATAGATTTTGAGATCCACGCCCCGATAATTTTCAACAAAGATAAATTAATTTCAACCATAGAAATGATCGGCACCAAAAAAGCGTATTCATTTCGTAGTTGTTATGGGAACCTGCAAAATGTTGAGGCGAAAAAAACTATTGATTTCAAGGCCGCCAATTTAGCGGAATTTACTTATCAAACGAACAGAAGCCCGGCATATTTATCGATTACCGATTCGCTCGTGGCCGCGCCAGAATTTAGAAACTGGATCCGCCGGACATTCCCCAACCCGAGCAAATATGAAACAGACCGAGGATTGGGCTCAGACATATTGCCCGGCGGCCCGATGTGTTCTCTGAAATATTATGTAAAAAAAACATTCATTTACTTTGGCAAAACACATTGCATCGGCGAGATTATTCCCTGCGAAGTAATGGACGAAATTAGAAACAATCCTAATATGAAAGATGTATGGGAATTTAAGTAAAATGTGGTATAATAAATTATGACGAAAGAACCAAAATCAAATTGTTGTCAGGCTGGCCTTGAATTTAATGACAATAACGAATCAACAGGCCCAATACACAGATGCGCTAAATGTAAAAAATTGCGCGGTTTTATTTACCCATTGGCCGGGAAAATAACCGAATCGCCCCGGGATAAAATGATTCGGAGCAAAAACGAAAATATAAAATAACACCATGGAAAAACTAATTTGGAAAACAGAGCGACGAAAAGTTAAGGACTTAATTCCCGCCGATTACAATCCTCGCAAAATTTCCGATAAAGAACGGCAAGATTTAACGGAATCAATCAAGGAGTTTTCGGAGGTAGAGCCCATAGTCATTAACACAAATAATCACCTAATAGGCGGACATCAGCGACTTGGGATTTATGCTGACCTTGCCATAGAGGAGGTTGACGCGAGAGTGCCGAATAGAGAACTGACTCTCGAGGAAGAAATTCGGTTGAATTTAAGATTAAATAAAAACACCGGATCTTGGGACACGGAAAAATTGCATGATTTGAATGTCGATATGCTTTTGGATGTCGGATTCGGCGACGAGGAATTATCGAGCATGTGGGATAATGTGGAAATGGGCGATGATGGATTCAAGTCCGACGAGGCCATAGAAAAAGCCAAGACAACCGAAATTAAACTGGGCGACATTTTTCAATTAGGGGATCACCGATTGATGTGCGGTGATTCTACCAAGGCCGAGGATGTAGAAAAATTGATGGCCGGAGCAAAAGCGGATATGATTTATTCAGATCCGCCTTATAATATCAAATTGAATTACGGAACAGGCATAGGCACACAAAATAAATATCAGGGCGAATATCAAGATAATAAAACTGATAAAAATTACGAAACATTTATTTTTGAAACTCTCAAAAACGCTCTCAAAAACGCTCTCAAAAACGCTCATTTCTTTTATTGGTGTGATGAAAAATACATAGGAATGATTCAGAAATTATATTCAGATTTGGATATCAATAATAAGAGGGTTTGTTTTTGGATTAAAAATAATCAGAATCCCACTCCACAAATTGCATTTAATAAAGTTTGCGAGGCCTGCGTTTATGGCACAATAGGCCGGCCATTTTTGAATCCAAACTATAGGGCATTTAATGAAATAATGAATAAAGAAGTCGGCACTGGAAATCAACTAATAGATGACATTTTGGATTTGATAAATTTATGGATAGTCAAAAGAGATACGGCGCAGGATTACGAACACCCCACCCAAAAACCAATAACCTTGCACGAAAAGCCATTGAAGCGATGCACCGGGCCAGGAGCTATAGTGATTGATTTATTCGGGGGAAGCGGAAGTACCTTAATGGCCTGTGAGCAATTAAAACGAAAAGCTTATTTAATGGAAATTGATCCAATTTTTTGTCAGGTAATTATTAACAGATGGCAGGATTATGCAGGAAATAAAGTCAAAAAAATTAATTAGCCCGGGCGAAGTTTGGCAATTAGGAAATCATAGAATTGCCTGTGGGGACGCGGCCGATCCTGAAATAGTCAAAAAGGCCGTGGGGGGGGGCATTATTAGAGAGATACTTACCGATCCGCCCTATGGAGTGGCCTATGTAGAAAACAAGGCGCACTTTGGCGCGAACTTGTCAAATACGACAATAATTCAAGGTGATCAATTACAGACAGAGGAAGCATACGCGATATTTACAAAGAATTGGCTCAAGGCGGCCATTCCATATTTGGATAGTTATAACACGGCATATATTTTTAATTCGGATGTGATGATTTGCGCTTTGAGGCAAGGAATGAAAGCAACTGGATTTTATTACAGCCAAACGATAATTTGGATTAAGAATACCATCGTAGTTGGCCGAAAAGATTATTTGCCGCAACATGAACTTATTGCCTATGGCTGGCACGGCCGGCACAAAATGGAGAGAAGCAAAGCCAAAAGTGTGCTATTTTATCCCAAGCCGCACAGAAGCGCACTTCACCCGACCATGAAGCCAATCGGATTATTAAGACAACTGATATTAAACAGCACTAAAATGGGCGAGGTGATATATGACCCATTCGGTGGTTCCGGAAGTACGCTGATAGCCTGTGAACATACTGGACGGAAATGCGTAATGATAGAACTGGCTCCCGAATATGTGGCCACCACAATAATGCGCTGGGAAATTTTAACCGGCAAAGAAGCTATAAAACTATGAACTACGAAATTGAAAAAACAGAAAAGAATATAGACATCGAGGCGACCAACCAAGACGGCAAAACGATAACGGTTAAAGGAACTCGTTATATTATCAAAATAGAGGGCACAGAGCGGCGCCTTATTATTGAGGGCGTGGGTAAAATTCCCAAAGAGCAAATCGAGGAAACAATGAGGCAAGCATTAAGCGATGAGGAAATATTAAAGAAGCAAAATGAAAAAGAGATATGACGAATGGGAAACAACTAAAATACGACATTGACACGGTAATCAAGCCGTATGTTATTATTGAGGGAAATCCGACAGAAATCACGAAAATCACGGAATTGAGTACAGGACAGCCGTCAAAAGGGGCACTAGACGCACAAAACGGAGCCACAACAAACGGAAAAGAGAAAGTGGAACAAGAACGCACTGAGATTATGAAACGACTGTTTTTGGAGCATTTTGTAAATTATCGGGTCATCGAAGTTGTTTGTAAAAAATTAGGACTTAATTCAAGTACTGTTCGGAAATGGCGAAAGGCCGATACGGATTTTGCGGCCGCGATGATTGAAGTTGAAATCAATAGAGTGGATGACGCGGTTGATGTTTTAATGGGTAAGGTTTTTGTTGAGCACGATGGGCCGTGCGTGCGTTATTTTCTTGATAGAAAAAACCCTGATTTCAAACCTCATACTGTTACAGAAATAATAACTGGTTCAAAATCAATGAAAAAAATAATAGACGAGGATGCCGAGGAGTTAAATAAAAAAGATGACGCAAATAATCAACAATCAAATATGGCGAACGAACATGGAAATAATCGAGGCGCTCCTGCGGATCAAAAACAAGAGGGGACAAATGGTGAAGTTCAAATTGAACATAGCGCAGAATTATTATTGGAAAAGAAAAACGAGACGAAACCTAATACTGAAAGCCCGGCAAAAAGGGTTAAGTAAAATTATTGACGCTGATCAATTAATTGATTGTGTAAGAAAACCGACCAGCGCCGTAGTTATCAGCCACGAGAGAGAGGCCACCGTCCGATTATTCGGGGCGGTGCGTTCGTTCATTGAAACATCATTATATCCGCCATTAACATCCATCGACTCCAAAAGCGAAATAAGATTCCCTGAAACAGATAGCTCTTATTTTATTGGAACGGCCGGACAAAAAGCATTCGGCCGAGGTGATACGGTGGACAGGGCGCATTTATCTGAGGCGGCTTTTTATGATGATTTAGAACGGATACTCGGAGGAATTGCCGAGGCGGCCGAATACGGACAGATAGATATTGAGACCACGCCAAACGGACGCGAGCAATTTTATGACTTATGGCAAAAAGCCAAGGCCGGGCAAAGCTCATATACTCCGATTTTTATTCCGTGGTTTATTGACAGAGAATACAGCATCGACAATATGACCGAGGACGAAAAGCAAGGATTGTCCGCTGGATTTCAAGAGATGATCACGATCTCCGATAAAGATTTTATGGGATCACTGAACGACGAGGAAAAAAGAATGTTAGGGCGAACCGAAAAAGAGTGGGGAATTATTTTGACAGCCGGGCAAATGAAATGGCGCAAGTATAAACTATGGGATAAAGGCCAGATGTTTTTTCAAGAATACCCCGAGGACGATGTAAGTTGTTTTTTACAATCAGGCCGGACAGTTTTCTCGCAGATAATCTTAGAGCCGGGCCGCAAAATTCCGTTAGATAACTTTGACCAATGGAACCAAAGCAAAGAAATCAAGGACGCATTATTAAAGCGCAGACTTTACGGCGGCGTTGACGGAGCCGAGGGAACGCCCACCGGCGACGCGCATTGTTTTGCAGTGATAGACATTCAAAAAGAAAAGGGCGTGGTAATCTACGAATACGCCAGCAACGAACCGATCGATGTTTTTTGGCAAAAGATAAAAAAAATAACCGATAAATTTAATATATTCTTAGGCATAGAAAAAAACGGAGTAGGCGTAGCCCACACACAAAAAGCAAAACAACTCGGAATTAGATTTATTGACTGGGAAACCACCGGAGCCAGCCGGCCAGTAATGATCACCGATCTTGAGGAAGCATACCGCAAGGGTGATCTAATCGAAACATATACGGCCGCAGAAAACGAGTTAAGAGATATGACATACAGCGAGAGCAATAGACCCGAACACAAAAAAGGAAAACACGACGACCGAGTATTCGCCAGAGCCGTAGCGTGGCAAATTCACAAAGGCCCAATCCCCGGCGTTAGTTTCATTTAGTTGTTGACAACTTAAATTGTGCTATAATATAAAAAACTTATGAATTGGAAAAAACTTTTTGACAATAAAAAGGAAAAGGACTACGGATCAACCGTCATGCAGGGCGGACTAGATGTTATTTCTAAACTAATCGCTCCGTCATTTTCAAAGACAGGAATGCTCGAGCAATACGGAAAATCACTTTATGTTTTTGCTTGCATTTCAAAGATTGCAACCAAGACCGCCAGCATTGATTTTCATCTCTACAGAATAACCAACAGCCAAGGCAACACCAAAGAGATATTCACCCACCCAGCCCTAGATCTTTTATACAAAATAAATCCATTTCAAACCAAGGCGGAATTCATAGAATTAACAATTATAAATCTAAAATGCACGGGTAGCGCCTTTTGGTTTAAGGTGAGGAACTCCGCCGGCCAAGTCGTTGAACTTTGGAACCTGCGGCCAGACCTAATGACCATCGTATCAGATCCAGTCAGTTTTATAAAAGGATATGAGTTAGCAAAATCAGACGGCACGACTTCAAAATTCGCGCCCGAGGACATCGTGCATATTAAATATCCCGATCCATTAAGCCAATATCTCGGACTAAGTCCATTGTTCGCCGCCCAAAAAAGAGTGCAGACCGAGGAATTCGCGACAGAATGGCAAAGGGATTTTTTCTTAAACAGCGCCCGACCGGACGCCTTAATTAAAAACCCACAGTCAACCCTAACACCTGATCAAAAAGACGACATCAGAGAAAGCTGGAATAAACGACACCGAGGCGCGGGCAACAGCTCAAAGATTGCTATTTTAGAGGGCGGCCTCGAATATCAATTAATTTCATTAACCCAAAAGGAAATGGATTATATTGAATCGATGAAATTTACGCGCGACGATATTCTCGTGGCCTTTCAAGTGCCTAAACCAATACTATCAATTATTGAGGATGTAAACCGGGCCAACAGCAAAACCGCCATGGCGATCTTTCTGGGTGAAACAATCAAGCCCGAGATCGCAAGGATAGTAGAAAAAATAAACGAGCAATTAATCTACCCCGATTTTGGCGATGAGTTTTATATTGACTTTGACGATCCCACACCACAGAACCGCGAACTAAAACTAAAAGAATACGAATCAGGAATTAAAAATAATTATCTTTTAATTAACGAAGTCAGAAGCCAAGAGGGATTGCCGCCAGTAAAGGGCGGCTGGAGTTTTTACATGCCATTGAGCGCCGTGCCGGTCGGTGGATTAAACGGACAGGAAAGCAAAAATTTAATTAAAAGAATAGTTGAACAGAGCGACGAAAACGGAAAAATAATTGAGGCGGCCAAAAAAGAAAAGTTATATGACTTCAAAGGCAGGTATTGGTTGAAACAAAAGTTTGAAATTTACGAGGCAACCGAAAAGGTAGTTAATGAATCGTTGAGCGAAAAAAAGATAAAGCCCAAGAAAAAGAAAAAAGTATGGGTGGCATTGATCAAGGATGAGGAAGTCAGAAACAACTACGCAGACATGATAAATAAAAAGATAGACGATCAAAGCGCGAAACTGAAAAACTCCTCAAGTATTTTTTTCAAAGGGCAAATGCACAGGGTGCTTGGTGAACTGGCCAAAAAGAAAAGCAAGACGATGAGGGATAAATTAACCGCCCGAAGTATCTTGAAATACGACAAAGAGGTGGGCCTATCAATAGATTTTATAATTCCTTATATTGAGCAATACTTAAAAGACGCAGGCATAGAGGCGTTAAATATGCTTGCCCCGCAAATTGAATTTAACGAAACGGCAAGAATTCAATCAACAATTCAAAAGAGGGCTCAATTTTTCGCTGAGTCGGTAAACAATACGACCTTAGAAAAGCTCGACGCCACCCTGGCCGAGGGCATAAGCTCAGGCGAGGGCATAAGGGAACTTAGCGATCGCGTAGAAGCAATCTACGAGGACTTCCCAGCATACAGAAGCGAACTGATCGCCCGGACAGAAGCCACGGCGGCCAATGCCGAGGGAGCCCTCGAGGGATACAGACAATCGGATGTAGCCACCGGCAAAGAATGGATCAACGCCGGGGATTCTCGGGTGAGAGATGAGCACGAAAACGGCATAGGCGTAGGCGGTGAAATTGTAGGTATCGAGGAAAACTTCTCAAACGGACTGCCATACCCCAGCGAGCCGAATTGCAGATGTGTTTTAGGCCCGGCATTTTTAGAATAGTATTGACATCTAAATTTGTGCTATAATAATTTTGACAAATATATGGAACCAAAAAAAGAAACAATTCTAAGACAAAAATTATTCTTCCGAGTGAAATCCATTGACGAGGATAATTTTATTATTGCAGGGACATTTTCAACCGGCGGCGAGGACAGACAAGGCGAGATCATAGATCAGAATGGTTGGAAAATAGACGAATTCATGCAAAACCCGGTAGTTCTTTTCGCTCACGATCACTACCAGCCGGCGGTAGGCAAGGTAATTGAACTAGCCAAAGACGGAAACGGAAACTTGGTGGGATCGATTCAATTCGCGGCCAAAGAGTATGAATTCGCAAATACACTTTTCAAACTATACTCGGCCGGATTTATGAGAGCATTCAGTGTAGGATTTATGAATGAAATATACGAGATAGATCAGGCAAACGACACAGTTATTCTTAAAGAAAATAATTTATACGAAATTTCCTGCGTGAATGTTGGAGCCAACGCCATGGCACTGGCCGCCAGCAAGGGCATCGACACGAACCCAATAAAAGAATATCTGAAATTACAGAAAAAGCCGAAAGAAGCACCCGAGGAAATTCAAAAAGACGCGATCAAGGACGCAACGGAAACGATCGCCCAATCAACAAAAGAAACCATACGCTCCGTTATCAGGGCCTTGAACGAGGCGCTGAAAGCGGCGACGGAAGCCGATAACCAAGTTGGTAAAGAGGTCGAACACCCCGAGAAATCGGGCGGCAACAAAAAAATACCGTTCAACATCATCAACAGGGCCGTAAGGGAACTGTTGGCGATAAAAAAAAGTCAATAACCTTAATTTAACTTTTTATATATGACCAAAGAGGAATACGAAGCGCTAAAAGCAAAAGAGCAGTCAGAATTGACTGACGACGAAAAAGCTCAAATCGAGACCTACGAAGCGGACGGCGACAAGGGCATGGATGTGGAAGCGGTAAAGCAATTAGTTTCAAAACATGTCCAAGACGCCCTAGCCAAGAAAGTAGACGAAATCTCAAGCGAGATTGTATCTAAATTTATGAAAGGCGCCGCCGAGCAGAGAGCCAAAGCCATCGACACAGGCAAACCGGCCGAGGATAAAAACCGCAACACCACCAAGATATTTATGAGAGCCCTATTGGCCGGCGACAAAGCAACTTGCAAAGCGTTGACCACAGAGCAATCAGGCCAATCGCCCGATGACGCGCAAGCAGGTTTGTTAATTCCAGTTGAATTGCGCAACGAAGTATTAAGAATCAAAGAAACTCAATACGGCCTAGCCCGACGGGATATGTTCTATCTTCCGTTTAGCGGCCCGGGCAATTCTCGTGTAATTCCTTCATTGGGAACCTCAGTAAGCGTTTATTGGACTGAAGAGGGAGCCAAAAAGAAATCCACCCAGCCCAAGTTTTCAATCGTTACCCAAACATTGAAAAAGTTAGCCGCGATTGTTCCGATGACTGAGGAAATTATTGAGGATTCGGCCATTAATTTGACCACCTTAATTGCTACATTGTTTGCCGAAGCGACCGCCAAAGAGGAGGATTTACAATTCTTTGCGGGTATCGGCAACCCTTGGACTGGTATCTTGAACAACGGCTCAGTCAACATCATATTGCAAGCGACCGGCGATGTTAACCAATTAACCGCCGATGATTTGCTCGATATGATCGACGGCACCCCAAGCGGCGCGTTAGTTGGAGCCAAGTTTTATATGCACCGAACGATCTTGTCAATTTTGAGAAAGTTGAAAGACATCGACGGCAATTATATCTTTCAAGCTCCGACCGCTGGATTACCCGGCACCGTTTGGAACTATCCCTACGAAACCTCGGACGCATTCCCCGATAAGGCAAGCGTTGGCGTAGGCGATCCTTATATTTTATTTTCTAACTTAAAGCAGGCCGCCGTATTTGGCGACAAGCAACAGTTGAGAGTAAAACTTTTGGATCAGGCGACGATTACCGATGTCGACGACTCAACAGTTATCAATCTTGCCGAGCAAGATATGATTGCATTGAGAGTAGTCGAGCGCGTCGGTTATGTTTTAGCCCTACCGAAAGCCGCAACCGTTCTGAAAGCGCAAGCTCACGAATCTTAAATTTTGATTGGGGGAGCCCGGGCAACCGGGCTCCTATCCAAAGAAGCAGAGGCGCAGTCGGGCCAGCGATAAAATTTTATTCTTAAAGGAATGGCGATACCAAATATTCAAA
>Ga0315291_10008824_pt1 | contig 12372 bp, 7 predicted proteins | sample YL17G12_20_MG_FD_203070 | JGI IMG/M metagenome (GOLD analysis project Ga0315291, IMG submission 203070) | Sediment microbial communities from Yellowstone Lake, YNP, Wyoming, USA - YL17G12_20 | ecosystem: Environmental > Aquatic > Freshwater > Lake > Sediment | place: USA: Wyoming | collected... | reverse complement strand
CCAAAACGACCCTTCCACAAATAGCCCACAGGGGCGACGAATGCTGTCACTCCGTCATTCCTTTGTCACCCAGGGGGGCGACGGGTGCTGACACTCGGCCACTGAGAACTGAATGGCAGGTTACCTCCACTCAAGCCCCTCGTGAAGGCTGTTGAGATTCTCACAACCGTTCTCGGTTACGACGACCATGTCCTCGACGCGAACGCCGCCGAGGTCCTTGCGATAAAGTCCCGGCTCGATCGTGATCACGTCGCCCAGGACCAGCTCGGGTCCCTTGAGGTTCAACAGCGGCGGCTCGTGCACGTCGAGGCCCACGCCGTGGCCCGTACCGTGCGTGATCGCACAGTAGCAGTCGGGTGCCTGATCGTCGGGAAGACCGACGGCGTAGCCCAGGTCGGTGATCACCCCCGTGGTTGCCGCGTGCACGGCCTCGCCGGTCACGCCCGGTCTGACTGCGGCGATGGCGGCCGCCTTGGCGCGGCGGACCGCGGCGTGCATCTTGACGATTTCGTCGGCAATCGCGCCGTGCACGACCGTGCGGGTGCAATCGCCGTAGTAGTGGGTCTCGCGGTTGCGGGGAAAGATGTCGATGATCACCGGCTCGCCGGTCCGCAACAAGCCGTGGCCCAGGTTATGGCAGTCGGCGCCGCCCGGCCCGCCGGCCACAATCGACGGCGGGTTGGCGTATCCGCGATCCAAGAGCCAATGGTCGATGGCGGCGCGAACCCGCTCGCAGCTAAGCGGCTCACCGTCGCGGACCAGGACGCCGTCGCGCCGTGCGCCGGCCGAGGCGACCAGCTCGCAGGCCATTTTCATCGCGCCCTCGGTGGTGGCTTGTGACTCACGTAGCCAGCGGATTTCCTGTTGGTCTTTGGAGCGGCGCTCGAGAACCCCCATCTCCGGGTCGCAATCCACGGCGATTCCGGCCTGCCGCACGATTTCGGCGAAGATCAGCGGCAGGGTGCGGTCGGCGATTACCCTCGTTACGCCCGCCCGGCGGAGACACTCGGCGGCCGCTTGGGCCGTGGCGGTTTCGCGGTCGCCGGAGAGCCCTCCCGCAGGGGCAAAATCCGCCGGACATGCCACACGGTCGGCCCGCGCCTGCGCTCGCGCCCGGACCATCTCGATGTCGCGCAAGATCAGGACGGACGCTATGTGGCAGTCGTCGACGGGCAACTCGATGAAGGCCACAGGATCGCCCACCGAAAAGCGGATCCGCCAATACAGGGCGCCGTTGGTTCCAGGAATCCCGGCCATGAGCGTGGGATATCGCGTCTGGCGTGAAGGCGAGGCGGGCATGACTGGGCTCCCTTGTCGGTTCTCAGTGGTCAGTTGTCAGTTGTCAGTTGTCAGTTTTCAGTCATCAGCTCTCAGCCCGTGACCGCGGACAACGGAAGGGCGACAAGCCGGAACTGAGAGACTGAGAACTGATGACTGACAACTGAAAACTGACAACTGACCACTGGAAACTGACAACTGAGAACTGACAACTGATGACTTCATCTAGCGGCCGGCAGGCGGGAGGTTTTGCAGGAGATACCGCGTCAGCAGCTCGCGCAGGTGGAGCGTGGTATTGGCCCCTTCCCCGATCCCGTGGCTGCGATTCGGATAGGCCATCATGGTGAAAGGCTTGTTGTGCCGGACCAAATCGTTGATCAGGGCCTCGGTGCCCTGGTAGTGACAGTTGTCGTCTCCGGTGCCGTGCACGATCAGCAGGTTGCCTTTGAGCTGACGGGCGTAATTGATGGGCGACCCCTTCTGGTACCCCTCCACGTTGTCGCCGGGCAGGCCCATGTACCGCTCTTGGTAGATGGTATCGTAATACCGCTGGTTGGCGACCGGGGCGACGGCCATGGCCGTCTTGTACAGATCGGGATACTGCAAGATGGCGTTGAGCGTCATCGAGCCGCCGCCGCTCCAGCCCCAGACGCCGATCCGCTCGGCGTCGACGTAGCTTCTCTCGGCGATGACCTTCTTGAGCGCCGCGGCCTGATCGGCCGGGGCGAGGATGCCGACCTGCCGATAGACGATCTTCCGCCACGCCCGGCCGCGCGGGGCGGACGTGCCACGATTGTCGAAACTCATCACTAGGTAGCCGCGCTGCGCGAGCATCAGGTGCCAGAGGTAACCCTTGCCTCCCCAGTGGTCGAGCACCGTCTGCCCCGCCGGCTCTCCGTAGACGTACACCAGCAGCGGATACTTCTTCTGCGGATCGAGATCGGGCGGCTTGATGCACCAGCCGTCCAGCAACACTCCCTGGCCGATGTCGACGCGGAAGAACTCAGCGGGCTGCCGTTTCAGCTCGGCCAGCTTCTTGCGCAAGGCTTGATTGTCGGCAAACGTGCGGACGTTCGTGTGGCCGGGCAGTTCCACCAGCTCCACCAGCGGCGGCGAGTCGAACGAAGACTCGGTGTGGATTGCCCAGCGGCCGTCGGGCGAGATCTGATAGCTGTGAGTGCCGCTGCGCCCCTCCGGGGTCAGCCGCTCCCTGCCCGTCCCGTCCAGCCGGACGCGGTAGAGGTATCTCTGCGTGGGATTGTCGGGCGAGGCCAGGAAGTAGAGCCAACCCTGTTGCTGGTCGATGTGCAGCAGGTCGACGACGTCGTAATCCCCCGGCGTAACCAGCCGGAACTGCTCGCCAGAGCGCGAGGCCAGATACACGTGCCGCCAGCCGTCGCGCTCGCTTAGCCAGGTGAACTGCTTGCCGTCCGAAAGCCACTTCAGCTCGTCGTGTACGTCCACCCAGGCGTCGTCGCGCTCGGTGAGCACGGTCTTGACCTCGCCGGTGCGGGCGTTGGCGAGCATCACGCGGCAGGTGTTTTGCAGCCGATTGAGTTGCTGGAGCACGATCTCTTCGGAGCTTGCTGCCCAGTCCATGCGGGCGATGTAATGATTGCGCGGATCGCCCGGGACCCGCATCCACCGCGTCTTGGCGGGTGCCGGCGATAGACTAGCTGTCCCTGCCACCACCTCGACCACGCCCACCCGGCAGGCCGAGTTCGTCTCGCCGACCTTGGGATACTTGATGGAGGTGACGCGGGGGTAGAGGGAGTCGGTATCGTTGATCAGCGAGAACTCGGGCACTCCACTCGTGTTGAGTTGCCAGTAGGCGATCGACTTGCCGTCCGGGCTCCAGCGGAACCCGTCCCGCAGATCGAGTTCCTCCTCGTAGACCCAGTCAAACGTGCCGTTGACGACGTTGGCCGAGCCGGACTTCGTCAGGGCGGTGATCCGGCGGTCGCGCAGGTCCTCGACGTAGATGTTGTTCTCCCGCACGTAGGCCACATAGCGTGGCACTGGCGTCTCGCCAGTGGTACCCGGCGAGAACTTGGCGAACATCAGCCAGCCCGGCTGGGCGTCGCCCCCGAGCTTGCGCAGCTCGCGGCTGGCCCGATCCAGCACCCAATAGTCGCCGCGGGTGTTTCGCCTCCAGACGCGATTCGCGTTGGTGTAGATCAACAGCAGCGAGCGATCGTCGGAGAAGGCGTAACCGTCGATCTTCAGCGGCGACGATTGCCCCGGCGGGATGAGATGCGCGGCGGGAACCAGGACCTCGCGTTTCCCCGTGCCGGGAGCATAGCAGACGATGTCTTGCCCGCCGGTCGAGTCTTCGGACCTCTCCAGCTTGAGATATCCGCTGCCGTCCGGCAGCCAACGCGCCGAGAACCCCTGCGCATCGAATTCGCCCGAGGCAAAGATCCTCGCCACCGTCAGCAGCGACGGGTCCTTCTCTTCGGCGCCGCACAGAGCAGCACCAACGAGAACAGTCAGCAGAACACAGGTCGTGCGGACGGCAAATCTCATCTTCAAAACCAAGGTGGCACTAAAAGCTCATCCCAGAACCATACGGAACGCCCAGGGTGGCCGGGGTCGAGTGTAGCGAGCCCCCGGAATCTCGCGGCTGGGGGCGGCCTCCGGCCGACCGCCAGCCACCCCTGCGCGCAGAAAACCAGTGGGATTCCGAAAGCTGAAACTGGTGATTACTCACCTGGCCATTATCTTTGCACCCAGTGCCGATGTCAAGCTCAAAGTGGGGTGCCTTGCCCGTCAGTGGAGTTGCTCCGTGGACCCTACCTGCCTGGCGTGCCACTGGCGTGACGCCAGTGCCACTCGGCCACTTGCGAACCGGTCGCCGCTATCGCACAATGTCAGGGTGCCACTGGTGGCCTGCCCAGCAGTGCGCGGTTGGACAAGCCGGGCACCGACCGAAGGTTGGTCGTGGCACCCATCGATGCCGGTTCCGGTTCCTTTACATTCCTGGAGACGCAACCATGCGAACTGCGAATTTCCTGCCGACGTTGGCGCTGATCCTGATGCCGGTGTTTTTTGCCTCGACGGCTGAGAAGCCCCGGACAGTCTTCACCGATCCGAAGGAGGCGGGCCCCGACTTCGCCCTCCAAGGCGAATACCTCGGTCAGGTGAAGACCGACGAGGGTGAATCCACTGAGGGCGTCCAGGTCATCGCCCTGGGCGACGGCAAATTCCGCGCCGTGGCCTACCACGGCGGACTGCCCGGCGCCGGATGGGACAAGAGCCAGACGATCCAAGTCGACGGAAAAAGCGCCGACGGTACAGCCACCTTTGCCGTCGAGGACGCGGGCGTCAGCGGCATCCTCAAAGACGGCGTACTCATCGTCCGTGGTGCGGACGGCCAGACGATCGGCAAGCTGAAAAAGGTGCCGCGCAAGAGCCCCACGCTGGGGGCCAAGCCGCCGGCGGGCGCGGTCGTGCTCTTCGACGGCAAGACCGCCGAGAATTTCCAAGGCGGCCGCATGACCAAGGACGGCCTCTTGAGGGAAGGGGCCACCAGCAAGCAGCAGTTCGGCAGCTTCACCCTGCACCTGGAATTCCAGACGCCGTTCATGCCTTCTGCCCGAGACCAAGGCCGCGGCAACAGCGGCTTCTATGCCCAGGGCCGCTACGAAGTGCAGATCCTCGACTCCTTCGGCCTGGAAGGCCTGGACAACGAATGCGGCGGGATGTACGGGGTCGCTCGGCCGAAGGTCAATATGTGCTTTCCGCCCTTGTCTTGGCAGACCTACGACGTCGATTACACTGCCGCCGAGTATAAGGACGGCAAGAAAGTCCGCGGCGCCAAGATGACCGTGCGGCACAACGGGGTGGAGATTCACAAGGACGTTGAGCTCCCCCACGCCACCACGGCCGCCCCAGTCGCCGAAGGCCCCGAGCTCGGCCCGATCTTCCTCCAAGATCACGGCTGCCCGGTCCGCTTCCGCAACATCTGGGTCGTGGAGAAGAAGTGACCCCTGCGTTAATGGAGTACGGTGCGTACGACACGCCACGGCTGGCGAAATGGAAAGGAGGGTTTCCAATGAAGCTGGCAAGATTTTGGCTCGCGGCTATGGCCATTAGTTTGGCCTGGCCCACACCGCTTTTTGCTCAGGTGACACAGGTCTATCATCATTACGATGGCGGCTTTGTCGGAGGGATTCGTTTCCTGGGGTGGTCGTTCATCATTGGCTGCGCGATCTTGGGGGCCAGTGTGATCTACTGCTGCCTGACAGTGACAAACAAGGCACCGTGGCCGCGGCCGAGGGAGCGGCATCCTCCCGGCGCCAAAGAGTAGTTGCCCTCCGTGTTCGTTTCCAGGCAAATCGTAACAACGGGGTGAACCAGGCGAACTGGAAAGGACTCACTACATGAGTTGGCCATTTGGGGTGCGTGCGTACTTGGTGCCGGTTCTCGCCGCGGGCCTTGCACTGCAGGCGGCAGTCTCGGCTCCCCAAGCCGCTGCCGCCGAGGCGACGTCGCTGCAAACAATGGTCGAGGCCGATTGGGCCGCCCAGGAGCAGCGCAAGGGCCGGCAGACGGGGGCGCCCGAGGCGATCCGCGAGGCCCTCTCGCGGGCCGACCGCCTGCTGGAGGATCTGCGGCGGATGCCCGGCGCCCCGGACCTGCATTCGGAGGCTGCGGCGCTCGAGCGCCTGCGCTGGCAGGTCGATCAGATAGAATCCCTGGACGAGGCCGCACGAGGGGACCTCTATCGCCGGCTCCGCTCCGTCACGCGCGAGATGGCGCTGAAGAATCCGCTGCTGGCTTCCAAGCCGGTGGTGTTTCTGAAGCGCCGCCGCTTCATCTGCCAGATGCTCCACGAGTACATCGGCTATTACTACAACTATGCCGACGTCGCCGGCGGCGGCGTCTACGTACTGGAACAGCCGGGCAGGTCGCTGCAACTGCGGGATCTCGTCGCCGGTCGTCTGCCGCGGGGCAACTATGCCACCCTGACCGTCTCCTACGACGCCAAGACGGTCTACTTCGCGTTCGCCGAGACCCGCCCGTTCGACCGCCGCTACCCACTTCGCGCCGAGTGGACGATCCTGCCTGCTGCCGACCGGGTGCCGAAGGAGCTCAACTACTACGGCCCCGGGCGGTCGTCTTTTCATATCTTCGCCGTGGACGCCGACGGCCAGAACCTCCGCCAGTTGACCGAGGGTCTGGAGGATGACTTCGACCCCTGTCCCTTGCCCGACGGCGACGTCGCGTTCATGTCTTCGCGCCGCGGGGGTTTTTGCCGCTGCGATAACCCGTTCGAGCCGATCCCCACACACACCCTGCACCGCATGGACCCGTCGGGCAAGAACGTGCAGGTCCTGTCGCTCCACGAGACCAACGAGTGGCACCCGGCCGTCTTGAACGACGGGCGGATCGTTTACTGCCGCTGGGACTACGTCGATCGTTCGGCGGCCCACTTCCACGGCCTCTGGGTGAGCAACCCCGACGGCAGCAACCCGGCCATCCTCTTCGGCAACTACACCATGCGGATCAGCACGTGTTTTCAGCCCCGGGCGATTCCGGGCTCGAACCGGATCGCCTTCATCGCCGGGGCCCATCATGCCAACGTGGGCGGGTCACTGGTGCTCTTCGACCCCACCCGCACCCGGCTGGACCCCGACACCGGCGAGGACCGCTTCGAGTCCCTCGAAAGGCTGACCCCCGAGGTCTGCTTCCCTGAGACCCCCGACTGCTGGCCGAAAAGCTACTTCGCCAGCCCGTGCCCGCTTTCGGAAAACTACTACCTCGTGGCCTTCAGCTTCGAGCCCTTGCCGGGGATGGGCTCCGGGGTGAAGCGCGACACGGAGACGGGCATTTACTACTTCGATCGGTTTGGCAACCTCGAGTTGCTCTACCGCGACCCGGGCATCTGCTCGATGGACGCCGCCCCACTGGCCCCCCGCACGCCGCCGCCCGTTGTGCCCAGCGCACTCGATCCTCGGCTTGGCGACCAGGGGGAGTTCATCCTCTCGAACGTCACCTGGAGCCTGCTGCCGTTTCCCGGCGCTCGGCCCATCCGCGAGCTTCGCGTCTTCCAGGTCCTTCCCAAGCAGGCCACGCACATCGCCAACCAGCCGCGGATCGGCTACGCCAACGCCGAGAGCGCCCGGATGCTGCTGGGCACGGTCCCGGTCGAGGCCGACGGCTCGGCCTACTTCCGTGCCCCAGCCCGCAAGCCGCTCTATTTCCAGGCGGTCGACGACAAGGGCCGTGCCGTGCAGATCATGCGGAGCGTGACGTACTTGCAGCCGGGGGAGCGTCGGGGCTGCGTGGGGTGTCACGAGCGGCCCGGCACGCCGCCGCCCCCGCAGCAACTCCTGGCCACCACCCGCCCGCCCTCGGAAATCCAGCCTGGCCCGGACGGCACTCGACCGCTGAGCTACCCGCGGCTGATCCAGCCGGTGCTCGACCGCCATTGCGTGGCCTGCCACGACGGCACCGAGGGGCCGCGGAAGAGCCCGCTGGTCTTGACCGGCGAGCCGGCGGGCAGTTTCACCCGATCCTACGAGAGCCTCCGGCCCTACGTCCGCTGGTACGAGTGGGGCGGGGCCAGCATCACGCAGACGGTCACCCGGCCGGGCCGCGGCGGTGCCGACGAGAGCCCGTTGAGCAAGATCCTCGACGATCCCACGCACGCCGAGCACGTCAAACTCCCCGAGGCAGACCGGCTGCGGTTCTACGTCTGGCTCGACGGCAACGCGCCGTTCTACGGCACCTACCGCCCGGCAGCCCAAGCCGCCCAGCGCAGCGGAGAACCCGTTTCGCCGCCGGAACTTCAGTAGCAGGGCAATCACGTCACGCTCACGCGACAAGCCCCTCGATTCGCTGGAACGCCTTCCCCACTTGCTCGCCCGGATCGAAGCCGCCGCAACGCTCGGCAAACCGGCGGGCCGCCTCGGCGTGCGTGTCCGAGCACAGTAGTGCCATCAGCTTGACGGCGATTTCCTCCGGCCGATTGATCGCTGCGCTCAGTCCGGCGCCCAGTCGGACTGTGGTCAAACAGGATCAGATCCGGCTGCACGTAGTCATAGAGGTTTCTCCACGCCTCGGCCAAGGTGCGGAGCTCCTCGGCATCGGCGAAGCCGACGTTGTGCAGGATATGGGCGAACGTTCGCGGCCGCGGGATATGATTGCCCACCTGTCCCAGCCGAAAGGGCGCCTGCAAGTAGGACACGCCGTCTCGGCCGAATACGGCAGCCGCCCGAGAGAGATCTTTCAGCGCCGCGAACACACGGTGCCCGCGCCGGCAAAGGCCGTGGACCAAGGGCAGCAACGGGACCAAATGCCCCAGCCCGCCGCCCAATTCCCAGGTGACCAGGATGGTTGCCATCGGTTCTGCAGGGCGAGCTTCTATGGTTACAGACGGAGTTATCAGTGGTCAGTTTTCAGTGGTCAGTTCTCAGTCTTCAGTCTTTCAGTTTTCGCTTGTCGATTTTCCGTTGTCCGCGGTCACGGACTGAGAGCTGATGACTGACAACTGATAACTGAGAACCGCTGGCCGCAAGTGGTGTGGCGGCCGCGTGCTGCGACAAGTGACCACACACGCCGCTCACGACGCCTTGCGCTTCTTGTCCCACTCCAGGTAGAACCAGAGCAGCTCCCGCCACAACTGCAGGCTTTTCTGGTCCTGCAAGGCGGCGTAGATCGACTCCTCGGCCGTCAGTGGGTACCCATCGGCGGCGGCGGCCCGGCGGGCGCCCTCGCCGTATTCGTACACCTCTTCGGCGTCCATCACATCGCCGTAATCGCCATAGGCGTAGTCGTAGCCGTAGCCGCCGTAGGCCGTGTCGTCGCCCTCGCCGTCAAACACGCTGAGGTAGTCGTCACCCTCCTCGCCCCAGAGGTCATCCACACCGTAGCCGCTCTCGAGATAGTCGCCGCCTTCACCCCCGTAGACTTCATCGTCGCCGTCGTCACCGGAGAGCACGTCAGCGCCGCCATAGCCGTAGAGGTTGTCGTTGCCGGCCCCGCCCAAGACGTGGTCGTCACCTGCACCGGCGTAGACGCTGTCGTGACCTGCGCCGCCGTAGACCGTGTCGTTACCTGCACCGGCATGGATGGTGTCGTTACCTGCGCCGCCGTCGAGGTAGTCGTTGGCGGCACCACCTTGGAGCCAATCATTCCCGTCCCCGCCGAAGGCGTGCAGCGCTATGGCCAGCGCGGCGTCTGCACTGATGGTATCGTTGCCACCCAGCCCATACGCATCAATCCTGGTCAGGGAAGTCTCTTTTACGGAGCCGGTGAAGCCGTTGAGCACGATGTCGACGAGGTCTGGGTTGAGGCCGTTTTCGGCGATGGTGATCGCATCGCTCTGCCCGGAGGTGGCATGGTCGCCGGTGACCTTCAGCACGCCGCCGCTCACCGCCACCAGGGCCTCCAGCGCGTGGACCAGTCCGTACCCCGTCAAGTAGTCATAGTCGTCACTCGCCATATCGACGGCGGTGGACTCCAGCGCGTCATAGATCTGCTGCGGGGTTGCCGTGGGAACCGCTTCCAGCATCAGGGCGGCCACGGCGGCAACGTGCGGCGCCGCGGCAGAAGTCCCGAAGAAGTTGGGGATTTCATCTTCTTCCGGGTCCGCCGAGTCAGGGCGAAAGAAGGTCGTATTCACGCCGTCCGGGCCCACAACGTCTGGCTTCATTCGATCCTCGGGCGTTTCCAGCCGGTCGCCGTCGGTGTCGAAGAGGATCTGCGTGCCGCCCAGAGCAGTGAAGGATTCACCTACTGGGGGGCTTGTGCCAAATTCCGGGGTGTCGCCGTAAAACGCGGCGCCGACTGCGAGGGCCTCAACGGTGTTTGCATGGCCAAACAACGTCGAGCTGTTGGTGACGTACTCGCTGAACTGCGCACTCCCGAAATCGACATACTTCATGAGTTCCGGATAATCCCCGACCGGCTCCCAGGTGATGATTAGGTTGTAGGTACATTCCTCCTCCGAGGGGTTTTGATAAATGACGCCCTCCAACGGGTCGTGAGAAACGTTATTGTCGTCACTCCAAGCGAGTATATTCTCGCACGCCTCGTCCAGCACGAAGATGTTCAGGTCGTTGCTGCATGCCGGTCCCTGGGGCGGGGTGACCGACTCAAAGGGTTCGTCCCATTGGAACGACAGGTAGATGTTCTCGCCAGAACTCAAAGTGAACTCCTGGAAGACATCTGCTGTTCCCGCGGCCGGATCGAAATCGTGGAGCCAGTTAACGACGTTGTTCCACACGAAGTAGAATCCCGAATTCCGGAAGGCACTCTCGTAGGAATTGTCAGCACAGTTTCCGGCCGCAGAGAAGTAAGCGACCCCATCGCCGACTACATCCTGAACAGCTTGCGCAATGACACCATCCATGAACATTGGCTCCGCCAGATACAACAAATCGTCGACAATAATGTCCGCCGGTGCGTGGGTCTCTGGCTCCGGATCGGCCAGAGCGAGAATGGCCGCTGCCATAGCGGCTTGGCCGCCATATCCTGTATGGAAGACCAGGTCTGCTCCGGGGGCAACATCGTGCACAATCTGGAGCATGGCGCGACCTTCGTCTGTGCCGGAATGATCTTCGACAACGTAAACGTCGTCTGGCAGATCGCCGTTTTCCACGTTGTCTTCTGCATGATCCGTGGCCCCAGCCCAGGTGTCATAACTGTCGGAAATCACCGCAATCGTTACTCCGCTCCCGTCAAACTCGCTCAGGCCGCGGACGCTGTCCGACCATTGCGATTCATCCCCCTGCGAATCGACGTCGCCCGTGTTTGTGACCGCAAGCGGCACTCTCGCGCAAGAGACACTGGGGAGGGCAGCAAGCTCGTCAATTGGCACCCACCGGCAACCACCCATCCACCAACACTCCCCATGTTGCCGAGACTTCGATGCCGAGCCTTCCGAGGTCTTCGACGGCCCTGGAGGTGTCCCCGGCGGCGACCACTTCAACGGCCACGCGGTCACCTCGCAGCATTACCGGCAAATCGGGGTAGAGCACCACGTCCTCGATTCGTCCGCCGGCTTCTTCATAGAGGGCGTGCAATTCGGCAAGTTGCGTCCCCACAACACTGGACAAGTCCTGGTCGATTGTCGACATCCGTTGAGAAAGCATGAGGTGCAGCTCAATTCCATCCGGTTGGTCGCCTAGCAGCGCACCCCCCGACAAGAGCGTCCGATCCTCCAGCACTTCGACGCGCAGACAACGCGCAGACTCTTTGGCGCGGCCGCGGCGCTTGGACGAAGTCCGATCAGGCCGAAGCCCCGTTACCCTCCTCAGCCAATTACGGTTGATCATCACCAGATCCTCCTGGGCAATTCTGCGCCCCGTAAACTGTTCCATGCGAACCCTGCAACACACACTCACGCCCGGTTGGGCCTTGCAGTTCACGCGCCCCCTGCGGTGGATCCACTGCGCCAAGTATGGGCTCTGATTCGCCTGCCCAGAAGCACCGCAAACGAAACGAGCGCGCCGGCCGAGACGAGTCCGACGGTGCATGGCTCCAGGATCGCTAACCGATAGATCCTCGCGGGGACGAAAGACGGAGACTCCACCGTTCCATAGCCAAGCAGCCCGGTCTGTACCCAAAAGTCCTGTCCGTCGAATGCAAGCCCGACCGGCGCGGCCTCTGCGACCACACCTGGAAGGGACCACGCTTCCAGGACGGTTCCGGACGGGCTGACCCGATAAACGACCCGGTCGGGCGCACAGAGGCACCAGAGCGAAGTACCATCCCACGTCAAACCGCCAAGTCCGAACGCAGGCGCGGAAAACGAGGTAATCACACTCATGTCGGTGGGGTCAACTTCGATGATTCGCCGGTATGCCAAGGCACTGTCTGCGAGCCAGAGATGGCTTCCGTCCCACGCCGCTGCGGTGTAGTGCGCGTCTGGGCTGTTCGGCGCCAGGAAAGAAGCCGCGATGCTTCCTCCGGGCGAGACCTTCTCGAGGTAATCCTCGCCGGTGGGGGCTGCTGCTGTAAGAGGTGGCCCCATTTGGCTGGACCACGAATCACGGTTTCTTAGATAGAGGGGACTAGCGGCCCGCGAGACCCTTCCCAGGTCTCGCGCGGCCGCTGAAGCGTATCCCCCACTATGAGTACAGAGAG
>Ga0315291_10008820_pt1 | contig 12374 bp, 7 predicted proteins | sample YL17G12_20_MG_FD_203070 | JGI IMG/M metagenome (GOLD analysis project Ga0315291, IMG submission 203070) | Sediment microbial communities from Yellowstone Lake, YNP, Wyoming, USA - YL17G12_20 | ecosystem: Environmental > Aquatic > Freshwater > Lake > Sediment | place: USA: Wyoming | collected... | reverse complement strand
TTCAAACCACTGACCATCGTGATCGTCCTCCCGATGTCGACCTTCATGAGATACAGCTTGTCAGCGTTCGGATGTGGCTGGACATCCACCACCTTGCCTATCTTAAGGTTGAGCGCAGCGTATTGCTGGAACTCGCCCGCACTCGCGACCTCGATCTTGGCGAACTGAGGGGCGGGCTTCTCGAGCTTGATGCCTTCCTTGAGGGGGATATCGACGCCTTTCCACCCGACCTCTTCGATCTTACCCTCCATCCCGAGCTGCTTCCACACGCTCTCCGATGAGAAGGGCAGGAACGGAAACGCGAGCACCGACAACGCCTTGCATATCGTTAGGCTGACATTTAGAACGGTACCGCACTTCACCTTGTCCGTGCCGACAAGGGACCAAGGCGCAACCGCGTCGAAGTACTGGTTTCCAAACTGCGCAAGGTCCATCACGCCCTTGAGAGCTTTTCGGAACTCGCAGTTTGAGAGGGATGTCCTGACCTCGTCTGCCGCGACGGAAATCCTTGTCAGAGCCTGCTTGTCGCGCTCGTCCAGCTCACCCCGGGCCGGGATCTCTCCGAAGTTCTTGAAGGTGAACGAAAGCGCCCGGTGCAGGAAATTCCCGTAGGTCGCCACCAATTCGTTGTTCACCCGCTGAGCGAAATCCTCCCACGAGAACTCACTGTCCTTCAGCTCCGGCATGTTCGCCGCCAAGTAGTATCGGATAATGTCGGGCTTGAACCGAGTCAGCATCTCCGGAATGTCGATGCTCACGCCCATGCTCTTCGAGAACTTCTGGCCCTCGATAACCATGTACTGGTTCGCAGGCACATCGTAGGGCAGGTTCAGACCTCTGTGCCCGAGCAGGATTGCCGGCCAAATGATGGTGTGGAACACGATGTTGTCCTTTCCAAGGAAGTAGTAGCTCCTGCACGCGGGGTCGGTCCAGAACTTCTTCCAGTCGTCTGGCCTGCCCTCGAGCATCGCCCACTCCTTCGTGGCCGACAAGTATCCGATGACCGCCTCGAACCACACGTAGATGCGCTTGCTCTCGAACCCCTTCACAGGGACTGGGACGCCCCAGGAAATGTCCCTGGTGATAGGTCTGTCCCTGAGACCTTCCTTCAACACATTGAGAGTGAACGCTTTCACGTGTGGGCGCCAGTGCGTGTTCTTCTCCACATAGTCCATCAAGCCTTGCTCGAAGTGAGAGAGCTTGATGAAGAAGTGTTCCGTGTCCTTGAGCACGGGCACGCTCCCGCACAGCTGGCACCTCGCGTCTATCAGCTCGGGCGCGTTCAGATCGTTCCCGCAGGAATCGCACTGGTCCCCGCGCGCGCGCTCGTAACCGCAATGCGGACACTTCCCTTCGACATATCGATCCGGCAAGAAGCGCTTGCAGCTCTCGCAGTAGAACTGAGGCGTGACCTTCCTATCGAGATGACCGCCCGCCAGGAGCTTGCTGAAGATCTCGTGAGTGACCTGCTCGTGGTTCTTCGTGTGAGTGCTGGTGTAGAGGTCGTACTCGAAGCCCATGTCGGCGAGTGCTTTCGAGTGCATCTCGTGGTACTTGTTCGCGATGGTCTCCGGGGGGACCTTCGCCTTGTCGGCGCTCACGGTGATAGGCGCGCCGTGCATGTCGGACCCGGACACCATGACGGTCTCGTTCCCGATCATCCGGTTGAACCTCGCGAAGATGTCCGCGGGGAGTATCGAGCCCGTCACATGGCCGACATGAAGCGGGCCGTTGGCGTACGGCCAAGCCACACACACCAATATTCTATCCATCTCGAACAGCCGCCCTTCATAGAATGCGCCACACTTAAAGCTAGCGTGGTATGGCCACTCATTCAGACATGCCAGATTGGGGCGCGAGGGGGCTGATACGTTTTTATGTGTCGCATCCATTGACCAGGACGATGAGGATAGCAGTCCTTCTGAAGGACCGATGCCAGCCGAAGAAGTGCAACCTCGAGTGCATACACTATTGCCCTCCCGTCAGGACAGGCGTCGACGCCATCGTCATGGGCGATAAGGGCAAGCCATTCATCTCCGAGGAGCTGTGCGTCGGGTGCGGCATCTGCGTGCATAAGTGCCCGTTCGAGGCAATCAAGATCATAGGACTACCCAAGGAGCTCGAGGGGGAGCTCGTCCATCAGTATGGCAAGAACAGCTTCAGACTCTACCGGCTGCCCGTGCCCAGGAAGGGTCGTGTCATCGGGCTTCTCGGGCCGAACGGCATCGGGAAGACGACCGCGATGTCGATCCTGTCGGGCCAGATAGTGCCGAACCTGGGGGACTTCGAGCATCCCGCAGACTGGGACAAGGTACTTGACAAGTACTCTGGGACCGAGCTGCGCGACTATCTGGCTCCCTTGTCCGAGGGCAGGATCAAGACAGCCATGAAACCCCAGTACGTTGACAGGCTCCCCGCGGTGCACAAGGGTCTTGTCAAAGAACTCCTGAAGAAGGTGGACGACAAGAAGCAGATCAAGGACGTGTCCCACCGGCTGGGCATATCGGGCGTCCTGGAAAGGGATATCGCAAAGCTCTCCGGCGGAGAGCTGCAGAGAGTGGCCATCGCGGCCACCATGCTAAAGGACGTAGACGTGTACTTTTTCGACGAGCCGTCCTCGTACCTGGACATATACCAGAGGCTGGAGATCGCGAAGGTCATCCAAGAACTGAGCGAGCACAAGCAGGTCATGGTGATCGAGCACGACCTCGCCGTGATGGACTTTCTCGCGGACCTGGTGCACATCATGTACGGCGATGAGGGGGCGTACGGTGTGATGGCGCAGCCTCGCGCTGTCAGGACCGCCATCAACGTGTACCTGGATGGATACCTCAGAGAGGAGAACATAAGGTTCAGGAACACGCACATCAAGTTCGAGAAGAGGCCTCCGAGGAGCGACTGGCAGTCCGAGGTGCTTGTCAGGTTCCCGGCCCTCACGAAGAGGTTCAAGACCTTCTCGCTCCACGTGTCCGAAGGTGCCATCAAGAAGGGGGAGGTCGTCGGTGCGGTTGGCCCGAACGCCACGGGCAAGACCACATTCGTGAAGATGCTCGCTGGTGAGGTCAAGCCCACCGCTGGCGAGGTCGAGGGAGAATTCTCGATAAGCTACAAGCCCCAGTACATCAAGCCCGAGTTCGATGGCACGGTCAGGGAAATGCTGACTGCGAACATCGGAAAGGACTTCGAGTCTAGGTTCTTCCAGGCGGAGGTCGAGCACCCGCTCAACCTGAAGTACCTGATGGACAAGGAGGTCCAGAACCTGTCGGGCGGGGAGCTGCAGCGGGTGGCGATCGCAGAGTGCCTGGGAAAGCAGGCGGACATATACTTGATAGATGAACCGTCAGCCTACCTCGACTCGTCTCAGAGGATGGTCGCCTCGAAGACTATTAGGCGCGCGATCGAGAAGATCGGCAGGTCGGCCGTCGTCGTCGACCACGATGTCTACATGATTGACCTGATCTCGGATTCCATCATCGTCTTCTCGGGAAGACCTTCTGAGACCGGCAAAACGAAGGGCCCCATGGATATGCGGGACGGCATGAACAGCTTCCTAAAGGATGTCGAGATCACTTTCCGGCGCGACCAGGACTCCGGCAGGCCGAGGATCAACAAGAAGGACTCGAGGCTGGATAGGGAGCAAAAGGCGAGGGGCGAGTACTACTACGGCTGAGCGGCCCTGTTCTTGTTCTTCTCGCCCCTCAACCGCAGGACGTACCAGACAATTATGCCCACGGCCGCGGCGACCACCAGAACGTCAAGGCCTCTGAAGACCCCGACGACGTCCTCCCAATTGGGCCCTAGCCAGAAGCCGACATACGCGAGCATCAGAGTCCAGGGAACCGACCCGACGAAGCTGTAGAACACGAATTTCTTGAAGTTCATCTTGGCTATGCCGGCAGGGAGGGAGATGACGGTCCTCACCACGGGTAGCAGCCTCGCGATGAATGTGGCCTTGTCACCGTACTTCTCGAACCATTTCTCAGCGCTGACCAGATGCTTCTCCCTGATCAGGATGTACTTGCCGTAGCGGAGGATCAATGGCCGACCCGCATAGTACCCGAAAGCGTAGGCCGCGACGGACCCGACGGTGCATCCGAGCGAGCCGACCAGCACGACCCCCCAGAAGCTCATGCTCGTGTTGCCTTCCCACACGAGGTAGCCGGCGAAGGGCATCACGATCTCGCTCGGCACGGGCATGCACGCGCTCTCCAAGGCCATCAGGAAGAGTATGCCAGGATATCCCATATCCGAGATCCAGTCAAGTATGAGGTTCGTGCCCCATTCGACCAGGCCCATGGCCGACTGTAAGATTGGAGACGCTAAAAAAGCTTGGGTCAGGGCTCAGAGCATTGGCTTCGTCTGGCTCGTTCCTCGGAAGTCAGAAGCCTATTAGGTCAGAAGCCTATTAGGAAGCCTATTAGTAGTCAGGCAATGCTTCGAGCGGTCGATGCGGCCAGCGCAGATACTCGGAAGCTACTCCATCATGATGGTCCTCGGGCTGGTTCTGGGCCTTGTCACCGGGGGTTCGCCATGGCTCACCAAGGAGATCTCGATGGTCTCGTTGGCCGTTCTGATGACCTTCTCGCTGTCGACCGTCAGCCTCAGGGAAGCGAAAGGTAGGGACCACTACAGACACGCCGTCGTCGCCCTGATCATCAACTATGTTGCGTTGACAGCGATCATACTCGCCATCGGCCTGTTCTTCTCGAACGATCTCTGGCCTGGTTGGGTTCTGATGGCCGCCGCCCCCTCCGCGATATCCGTCGTGCCCTTCACGGCTGTGCTCGGAGGGAAGACAACGAAGGCGCTTTTCTCGACCGCGGTGAACTATCTTGTGGCGCTCGCACTCATGCCAGCAATGACCTTGCTTCTGATCGGTTCATCCGTCTCGGCCACCAGCCTCGTGTACTCCCTGCTGCTGCTAATCGTGCTCCCTATGGCCGCGTCTCGAGCTGTCATGAAGCTCTCCATCGGGAAAGAGACGAACACAGTGCTGATGAACATCTGCTTCGCGCTGCTCATATTCGCTGTCGCCGGGTCGAACAGGGACGCATTCTTCGGGGATCCGATGCTCGTGCTGGCGATATCCCTAGCATGCCTGGTAAGGACCTTCGGGACAGGACTAACGATGGAGTTCGCTTTGACCAAAATCCACATGGAGAAAAGCGAGAGGATCTCGTACGTCCTGTTCTCGAGCTACAAGAACCTCGGCCTGACAGCGACCCTCGCGATCGCGCTCTTCGAGCCCGTCGTCGCCGTGCCAGCGACGATATGCATCGTCTTCGAGGTGGTCTGGGTCATCTTCCTCATCAGATGGTACCCTCAGAGGGCGGCTGGGGGACAGAGCGCGCAGTCAGAGCACTCCTGATCCTCCCCTTGACGTAGAGCATGAACTGCTGGAAATCACCTTCTGGCTCGAGCTCCAACCATCTTCTGTAGCCAAGCATGAGGATGCTCCCGATGACTGCTGAAAGGAAGACCGACTCGATGATGGTGGAATGCTCGAGCGTGGCCAGCTGAAATTCGTCTATAACGACATGCGACCCCCAGAACAGCAGTGGGATCAAGAATCGCCAGCCGATCGCCAGGTATCCCACCACAAACGCTCCCTCAGGGTGGTGGAATGACGACTTCCAGGGAAGCCCGGACCCGTCATCCCACGTGGGGCTTAGTATCGCCCCGGCACCGTTGTCTGACACGTATCTCGGCAGCGCGAACAGGTGGTCCGCATCGATGACCACTCCGAATGTGATCGCGGCGAACCACTCCTGCCTGTCGAGGTTAAGGAGCATGCCTAGAAGGATGGCGAACGCGAAGTGCGTCGTTGTTAGCGAATGATCACCTCAGGTGCAAGCAGTTCGGGGTCTCTTGTGTTTGATACGCACTTGCATCTATCTTTGGGTTTCGTTGCGGTTTCGATAATCGAGAACCACGGCTCGACCCTGTTATTAACCCCTAATCGGCCAGCACACGCCATTATTAAGGAGGGCGATATTCTTATTAACCGATTCGTGCCCTTGAAAGGCGGTCGCAGATGGCCCACATACACCTAGAGGACGGAGCGTTCACTCCGTTTTGGATCATAGTCTGGTCGCTCATAGCGGCGGGCTTGATAGGAGCAATCCTCCTCGTGATCCGAAGACATAAGGTGCCTCCGAGGCTGATCGCCATCGCGGCCATGTGTGCATCCGTGGGATTCGCCGTGTTCCAGGTCGAGATCCCGACGCCCATCGGCCCGGTCCACATGAACTTCACCCCGCTCATCGGGATCCTTGTCGGACCCGGCCTTGGGGGTCTGGTCGTCCTTGTGATCAACATGTTCAGTGCGGCGATAGGGCACGGCGGGTGGGGGATGATCGGCGCGAACACGCTGGTCAACATTATGGAGGTATCGCTCGCCTACTACTCCTTCAGGTTCTTCAAGATGAAGCTCAGACGAGGCAACTACTGGTCTGGGTTCAGCGCGACTGCGATCGCCCTCACCGCGAGCGCGCTCTTCGTCGTGCTGATAGTGGCCGTCTCGGAGATACAAGGCTCCCAGCTGACCAAGGAAGAGATGATAAGCAACCTGCTTGTACTCGCGGCGCTCAACACCGCCGCCGGTGTGATCGAGGGCGTCGTCACCGGATACGTGGTGTCGTTCCTCGGCAGGGTGAGGCCAGACCTCCTGGAACGACACGTTAGAAGGACCGCGCAGGAGTCAGTTCCTGCCGTTGCGATGGAGGCCACATAGCATGTCCAGGCGGGCATACTCGAAGCATATTCCTGATTTCAGGTACGTTACGTACCTCGCCGAAGGAGGCACGAGCGCGATACATCGCGCGAACCCTTGGACGAAGCTCGCGCTTCTTGCCCTGGTGGTGGGGCTCGTCACCGTCCTCATGGATCCCTACTTGCTCCTTGTGCTGCTCTGCCTCACCGTCGTGTTCTACGCTGTGGCGCGACTCCCGCTTGGACTCCTGCTAGGGTGGTGGACACTGCCTGTGTTCTTCGTCCTGTCGCTATCCGTGATCTTCATCTTCACAGAACCGGGAGACCGGCTTGCCGGTCTCGACATCAGTGGATTCAGGATAGCAGTGACGGATAACGGCCTCGTCTTGACGGTCAATCTACTCATGCGGGCGCTGGCCGTCGTAACGTTCTCTCTTGCGGTCTTCATGACGACGAGGTACAACCACATCGTGCACATAGCCTACCGGTCAATGCCTAGGACGCTCGCCAGCATCTTCCTGCTGAGTTACAGGTTCATGTACGAGACCTCTGACGAGTTCTCGAACATCCTCGACGCAATGAACTCACGCAGCGGCAGCCTCGCACGAGGCGTGACGAGGCAATCAAAGATCTACGCAGGCATCTTCGGGCTGGCGTTCGTGCATGCTTTCGAGAGGGCCGAGACAATCTCCAAGGCGATGGAGGCTAGGGGTTTCTCGGGAGACCTTCCCATCTCCGACCGAGTGCCTCGCCCGACTGCAGGGGGATATATGGCTGTCGGACTGGGTCTTGCGGCCCTGGCTTTCGCGGTCTACTCAAGATATTTCGATACTGGTCTGTCAGGATGGTGAGCAATATGGCTTCAGAAGCTTCGTTTGTGAGATGTCCGGATACCGAGAACGCGATTGTCCACGTCGACTGCGTGACGCACAGGTATCCTGACGGAACCGAAGGAATACACAACATGTGCTTTAGGGTGTACCCGAGGGAAATCGTCGCTCTCTGCGGGCCCAACGGAGCGGGCAAGTCGACCCTGATAGAGCACATCAACGGGCTGATGATGCCCGATGTTGGCCGGGTGAAGGTTTTCGACAAGGATATCGACAAGAGCAACGTTTCATCGATCCGGAAGATGGTTGGCCTCGTTTTTCAGAACGCCGACTCGCAGCTCTTCTCCCCGACGGTCTTGGACGACGTGATGTTTGGCCCTCTCAACCTCGGCATGTCGCCGGAGGCGGCGAGAGAGCGTGCGGAATGGGCCCTCGATGTCGTGGGAATGAAGGAGGTCAACAAGATCCCCCATTACCTGAGCGGAGGACAGAAGAGGCTCGTCGCGATCGCTGGTGTGCTCGCCATGCAGCCCAAGATCCTGGTCGCCGACGAACCGACGGGCGACCTCGACCCGTCGAACGCCAAGAGGATAGAGGAGCTTCTCAAGTCTCTCAGGGACGAGCACGGGATGAGCGTTGTCGTGGCCATGCACGACATGGACATGGCCGCCAGGCTCGCTGACAGGATCTGCATCGTCAAGAACGGCTCGATCATTGCGGAGGGCAGGCCTGAGGACATACTCTATGACGAGGCTCTTCTGAAGTCAGCGGGGTTGCAGCTGCCAATGATCGCCCAACTGTTCAACGAACTCGGCCTCGACCGCAGCATGGACAAGAGACCTCTCACCTTAGGTGAGCTGGTCTCGATGGTCAAGGCAAAGGCAGTCGTACGAAAGAAACCAGGAAAATCGAAAACAGAATAGGATGTAAGAGGTTTGAGGGGGAGCTCCTAGAGCTCCTCGTCCTTGATCTCCTTCTCCAGCGACTCGAACTCGCGCTCGACCTCGGTGGGCCCCTCGACTTCTTCGAGGGCGTTTGCGGGCGGGCCTGCTCCGCCTCGGCCGAGCTTCTTGCTCGTCAGGTACCAGACGAGGCCGACCATGATGGCCGCGATCGCGAAGAGTATCAGCGTGAGATACATCAGCATTCTCGCGAACGAGTCCGTATCCTTGGCCTTCTCGTCGACGTCCTGGGTCGTCTGATTGAGCTCGTCTATCTGCTGCTGCAGGTCGGCGAGATCCGTCTGCATCGAGTCGATCGCCTGATCCATCTGGTTCTGCGCGGAGGTGAGGGTGCTGTTCACGGCCGCGAGTTCAGATTGCAGGTCGCCGATGTCCTGGTCGAGCGTGTCGATCAGCCCATCGAGCGCGGTCACGTTCTCACCTAGAGCCGCGGTCAGCGCGGTCACATTCGCCTGGAGGGCCGAGCGCAGAGCAGCTATCTGAGACTGCAACGTGGTCACGTTCTGTGCAAGGGCCTGCTGAAGCGCGGTGACGTTCTGAGACAGAGCCAGCTGAAGCGCCGTTATGTTGGCCTGTAGATCGGCTTCAAGCGCGGCGATATCGCTCTGGAGAGCAGTGACGTTCTCGGCCAAGGCAATCTGCAGAGCCGCGATGTCGAGCACCGCGGCATTGATCTGGTTCTGCAAGGCAGTAACGTTGTCCATCAAGGCGGTCTCAAGGGCCACGATGTCGGCCATAGCCGCGGTGATCTGCGTCTGCAAGGCGGTCACGTTTTCCAGCAACGACGCCTGCAGTCCCGCTATGTCCGCCATGGCCGTGTTAATCTGGTCCTGGAGAGCGGTGACGTTCTCGGCGACCGACGCTTGGAGCGCGGCTATGTCGTCCATGGCCGCGTCGATCTGAGTCTGCAAGGCAGTGATGTTCTCAGCCAGGGAGGTCTGCAGAGCGAGGATCTCGTCCATTGCGAAATCGATCTGAGCCTGGAGGGCGCTGATGTTCTCCGCGAGCGACGTCTGAAGCGCTGTGATCTCGCCCATGGCCGTGTCTATCTGGTCCTGGAGGGCTGAGACGTTCTCCTGGAGAGACGCCGAGAGGTTGCTGATCTCGCCGAGCAACTCTGCCCGCAGAGCAGCGAGCTGCGCTGGGGTGACATACACAGGTGGCACGTAGTTCACTACGACAGTCTCGATGGCAGTGTTCCCAACCGAGTCCATCGCAGTCACCACAATCGTGTTCGCACCTTCGACCAAGGAGACCGTAGCGGACCAATCTGCTCCACCTTCCGTAAGCACACCGTTGACGCGCACGACAGCCCCTGACTCAACAGTGCCATAGACCAACACGTTTGGCTGATCCACTTGCAGTGCATTCGTAGGCCAAGTGATGACAAGGGTTGGTGGCGTCGTGTCGAGCTCGATTGCGACCTCTGCCCAGTTCATGTTGCCAACAGAGTCGACAGCTGTGACATTGACAATGTTCACGCCTTCGGATAGCGTGACATCGGTTCCGAACGTTCCGTCAAACCCTACTGCAACGGGAACGCCGTCCACTGTCACATCCGCGTCGGAGTCGGTCCATCCGCTAATGTGCGCCATCGCATCGGGGGTAGGCGATTCTGGCGAATCCACCCACAGCAGACAATGTGTGTCGGACTGAATCATCTTGAACAGAGAGACGACCATCCCCCAGTCGTCTGAATAGGTCACAATCGTCACGATGTTGAGTCCCTCTGACAGTTGCACTGGGTCCTGCTCGAAATACCCGTCTGCATCCGCGTAGACCTGATACACGGCGATCGGAGTGATTATGTCGACCTCTTCAAATGAGTCCGTGTAGCCCCTTAGTACAGCATGATCGAGAGAAATCCTGGCGCCGTCCACGAGAGTCTCGCCCGTCCTTGGGTCGACCCACCAAGCTGAGGGGACTATTACGACTGTCAAGACCATGCTGCTGGTGCCCTCGAGCCCGCCCGTGTCCCTCACAGTGAGGTCAACAGTGTAGATCCCAGGAATCCGGAACTCAAACCACGGGGTTATTCCGGTCAGCTCGACGGGCGAACCGGCGTACTCAAATGTCCACGTGAACTCCAACTCCCACCACTGATCCAGGTCGTCCCAAGACCCCCAACCGTTGAACCAGACCCAGTCGCCCGCATAGGCGAGTTGGTCGCCACCCGCGTCGGCCACGGGTGGGCCATTCACAGTGACCTGCATTTGGTCAATCGCCCAGTTACCCCCAGCATCGGTCACATTCAGAGTGACCAGGTAGGGACCGAGAGCGCTGAACGTGTAGTCGACCGTCATGCCGTGAAGTTCCACGGATACCACGTCGACGAACGTCCAATTGAAGTCGATCATGACGCCATTGTCCGTCGACGCTGACCCGTCGAGGGTCGCGGGAGTACCGATGTTCACTCGCTGGTCTAGCCCCGCCTCCGCGGTCGGCGGCGTCAAGTCGTTGACAGTGACGATCATCTCGTCGGGGTCAGAGAGCTGGCCGACCGTGTCCGTGACGACCAACCACACGTGGTAGATGCCTGGGTCCGCGAATGTGTACTGAGGAGCGACATCATACATCTCAACAGACAGCTCTAGTATAGTCCATGTGTAGTCGACAACCCCATGGTCATCTGAGCCAGAACCATCGAAGGTGACAACAGTGTCCTCATCGACCGTCTGGTCCGGCCCGGCATTCGCCACCGGCGGAGCGTCGACGAAAACGGAGACAGTCAGAGTATCGGTGGACCAGTGCCCCGCGCCATCCGAGACCCGCAACGTGACATCATAGCTTCCAGAGTATTCGAAAGAGTACGTCACCACATCGCCCGTGAGGACAGTCCACACGTCGGTCGCGTTGTAGAACTCCCAGACATAGGATACTATGCCCACATTGTCCGAGGATCCCCTGCCATCAAGGGTTACGATCGCATTCTCGGGAACGTTCTGGTCGGATCCTGCATAGGCCACTGGCAGATCATTGTCAACAGTCAAATCGTTCAAGGAGACATTCCCCTGGTTGCCCCAGTCGGACACAAAGAATTCCGTCTTGTAGTTCCCGCTCGGCACCTTTGGCTCAAAGGCGAACATCAGCCCGTTGACATCCCACACGCCCAGGGATCTCCACTCAGCGCGCGTGAAGATACCGCCATCGTACTCGATGACGAAATCCATGGGCTCGAACACGCCCGTAGGATCAGGGGCTTGGACCGGAGGCGCCATTCCGTAGGGCTTGAACGCCATGAATCCCCCTGTAGAAACGTTGAACAACCCTACGCCCGTAGTCGTTGGCATAGTCCCGTTCGTGTAGGCCCCGCTAAGCGCATAGGCTGGCTCCATCCACCACGGCCAGAAGCTCGCCGGGAGGTAAGCCTGAGCTGTTCCGTTCCACAGCCATCCACCAGAGACCGACCCATCCCACATCTCGTTCACCGAGTAGTTGCCGTCCACGATCGAATAGGGCAGGCTCGACTCCGGGTTCCATGGATCGAATGAGGTCCTGCTCCAGGCAATCATCGTCCAGTTCGAATCGAGGCCCGACGAATTCCATTCCATGAAATGGATCAGAGTCATGTCCCTGAGGTACTGCTCCTCGACCATCACGTCGATCAGAGAAGGATTCGTCCAAGAAACGTTCTCGAGAGGTGACTGGCTGTATGTCAAGTTCGGCTCGTATCGGTCCCGGTCGAGCACGACATCTAGCGCGTAGTCAGAGATACCAGTGAGGTCAATCTGACCGAAGTACGGAGCATGCGCGTAGGCAGTCGCCCTCACATTCAGGACCCACGGCGGCACATACATCTCGTAGTATCCTGAAGGGTCAGTCCAAGTCGAATTCTCGTACTGCCCTCCATCAAGTCGGATTCTGACTTCCG
>Ga0315291_10008818_pt1 | contig 12374 bp, 12 predicted proteins | sample YL17G12_20_MG_FD_203070 | JGI IMG/M metagenome (GOLD analysis project Ga0315291, IMG submission 203070) | Sediment microbial communities from Yellowstone Lake, YNP, Wyoming, USA - YL17G12_20 | ecosystem: Environmental > Aquatic > Freshwater > Lake > Sediment | place: USA: Wyoming | collected... | reverse complement strand
CCGCCTGGTGCAGCGTGCGCTGGGCCACAGGCACATAACAACAACCGAGATCTATGCCAGGGTTGAGAACAAGGCACTCAGGAAGGCGCTGGAAAATCTCTCTTTCTGATGGTTCGTCGTATCGGCATTATACGAAGTTGGGCCAACGGCGACTCATCTCAAGTATTTTAGGTCATCTATCAAGCCCTACGACGGGCCAGCCCGGCTGATCTACGGGTTTCGTCACAAGGCTTTTTCTCTTGAGATGGAACCCCGTCTAGTGCTATACTAAGGCTGAGAGCTGGCGGCATCCTCCTGCCCAGACAGGACAAAGGAGTTCTCCGATGAGAGCCTCCGTCATTCTGTGTTTCCTTTTCGTGCTCCTCCTTCCTGCGCGCACTGCGCAGGCCCGGACGTGGCACATCAAACCTGACGGGACAGGCGACGCCCCGACGATTCAGGCCGGCATTGATTCCGCTACTGCCGGGGATAATGTCATTCTCGAATGCGGAACCTACCACGAGTTCAACATCCAAGTGAAGTCAGGGATTCACCTCAGCAGCTCCACAGGCTTGCCAGAATGTGTGACCATAAACGGCGACGTACAGGGAACGGTTATTGTGTTGGACCACGTAGACAACTCAACAACCATAGCCGGGCTAACAATCACTCGCGGACAACCCCCATGGTACCCATATTTTGGTTCTGCAGGGGGCGGAATGTCCATCGTCGCATCCTCTCCCACTCTGGTTAATTGTAGATTCCTGGAGAACTACGCTGACCACGGCGATGCGTGGCCCGGAACTGACATGGGTGGTGGGCTCTACTGTGATTACTCTGCCCCCACACTCGTGAATTGTGCCTTCATCAGGAACTCCACGCGTGGCGTTGGAGGAGGCATGTTCTGTGACGACTCTTCCCCTACGCTCACTAACTGTACATTTTCTGAGAACTCTGCGTTGTCAGGCGGAGGTCTGGTTTGTCAACATTCCTACTATCCCAGTTCCATAACTCTCACTGACTGCGTTTTTTCTCGAAACTCGGCGAATTGGGGGGGAGCCTTGTGGTCCAACTACTCCCAAGTCTCTCTCATGCACTGCACCCTCGCCGAGAATTCCGCCAGCTTCATGGGCTCGGGCATCTACTCGGAAGGCGATACGGACGCGCCAATAACAATTGCCAACACCATTGTTGCTTTTGGCCAGTACGGAGGACGCGCCGTAGTAGAAAGTGGCTACCCCGGCTACATCACGTTGACCTGCTGTGACCTCTACGGCAACGGGGGTGGTGATTGGGCAGGCTCTATCGCCAACCAGGCCGGGAAATCTGGCAACTTCTCTGCGGATCCGCTCTTCTGTGATTTAAATGCAGACAACTACACCCTCAAGCAATGTTCCCCTTGCGCTCCAGGCAACAATCCTCAAGTCTACGACTGCGGTTTGGTGGGTGCGCTGCCTGTTGGCTGCACTGGTACTGCCATTACCGAGACCACCTGGGGCCACATCAAAGCCATGTTCCCTTGACGCGGTCAACGGCAAGGAGGTATAGATGCGAATCTTGATCTTGGTGCTGTTCATTGTCTGGGCTCTGCTCCCCATCGCCACATGGGGCCAGTCGCTACCCGTCTATTGCGGCGAGTGGGGCTGCCCAGCCGAAGCGCCAGGACAGTCCGACTTCCATCCATGGGGCATCGCCGTGGACGGGAGCGGAAATGTCTTCGTCGCTGATGTCTGGAACCACCGAATTCTGAAGTTAACTAGTAACGGCGATTATATAGCTCAGTGGGATGGTTCTGGTTCAGAGGGGCTTCTGGAAGAACCAACCGGAATCGCACTTGATGCCAGCGGCAACGTCTACGTCGCAGATCTTCAAGCTGGCAGTATAAGAGTATTCACAAATAGTGGCGACTTCCTGAGGCAGTGGAGCTTTGTTGGTCCTGGGGAAGGAATGCCCTATCATCCCCTGTCCGTCGTGGTGGACGCCAACGGGCGCGTTTATGCGACGGACAGCGACAACAACCGAATCCAAGTGTTCGACACTGACGGCCACTTCATTACTGGGTGGGGTTCCTATGGGTCAGGGCCGGGACAGTTCAATTTCCCAGGCTATATGGGGGTGGATGCCAGTGGAAACGTCTACGTCTCAGACATCTGGAACAACCGCATTCAGAAGTTCTCAAGTGGGGGCGGCTTCCTCACTCAATGGACCGTCTTTATGCCGTTAGGCATCGCGGTGGACGCCAGTGGCCACGTTTACGTGGGAGACTACAACTATCATATTCAGGAGTTCACAAGCAGTGGGGACTTCCTTGCTCAATGGAGTTCCCGCGGTGCGGGACCGGGACAGACTGAAGGGGCTCACGGCATCGCGCTGGATGCGAGTGGGAAAATCTATGTCGCCGACCTCGCAAATCACCGCGTCGAACTGTTCTGCACCGGACCGATAACTGTCGGGAACACAACCTGGGGCCGTATCAAGTCCATGTTCCGCTAGAACTCAGTGTTCGAGAAGCTCGTATACTCTATCCGCATCATACGAAGTTCACCCGTTCTCCCGAGACCGAGGAAGCGTCCTCTGCATTGTGGGAAGCCCACGCGAAGCCCGCTCGGCCTCGACAGCCTTCTCCGCTCGAGCAATCTCGTCAATGATGCTGATGTAGCCGGTGTGCTCATGCTTCTCCGTGAAAGCTCCTAGAATGTTGCCAATGCGTTCCAGGATTTCCCGAGCCTCTCTCAGAAGCACAGCCTGCCCATAGGGATCGGGTAGCTTGCTGCCATCATTGTATTTTCGTTCAGCCTTAGAATAAGCCGCCAGGGCCAGGTTAAACAATCCCTCAAGGCTCACAATCAACTTTCCGGTTTCCTCAGCAGAATCAATCAGATTCGCCCGATCTGCCAGGTACTGCTGATAGTCACGCCAAGCACGTTCTGGACGAACCCTGTTGAACCCCAACTCGGGAAGCTTCTCTGCGATCTCACGGAACTTAAGGTTGTAGATCACGCGAAGAGTTGTGACCATCCTCCGCCGTTCCTCAAGATATACCCTCCGACCGTTCGGCTCATGCTCAGCCTTGGGGGCCCTTTGTAATCTTCGCATATCCTCCCTCCACGAGTTTGCCGCTGCGAGACAGTACAGCGTTCTGTCCGGTGAACTTCTCCCATCTCTTAACAATAAGGTCTACATACGCCTCCGCGAGCTCGACCCCATAGCAGGTCCGCGTTGTCTGCTCTGCCGCAATCACAGCCGTCCCCGTGCCTAAGAACGGATCCAGACAAATCTCATTTGAGAGTGCGTTGTTTCTCATGGGACGAGCGAAGACTTCGACGGGTTTCTGCGTTGGGTGGAGATGGTCTGTCTGCCGGGGAACCTCCCAGACCGTTGTCTGGTTTCTGGTCCCCATGAAGCGGTGTTTCTTCCCCCAACCATAAAGACAGGGCTCATGCTGCCATTGATAGTCGGCCCTGCCGAATTGGAAGTTTTCTTTGACCCAGATGATCTCTTGATGGATTTCGATGCCTATGAGGTGAAGGGCATTGAGGAAGACGTTACGGGTTACAGAGGCATGCCACACGTACCAAGAGGCATCGGGCCTCGAGACTTCGGAGCAGCCGCGGAAAGCCGCACATAGAAACTCAAGGAATTTCGGTCCCACCAAATCATCGTTGAGGATAGGCTCGTAGATTAACCCGCCACCATGCTGGGTGGGGCTTACCTTCCGCCTGTGCTGGTTCCCATCATAGTTCACGCCGTACGGCGGGTCCGTCACCACGAGGGCCGCTCTGTGGTCCGGCCCAAAGAGTCTTCGCAGTGTCTCGGGCTTCGTCGAGTCCCCGCACATGACGCGATGACGACCAAGGAGCCAAAGATCTCCCAGGACGGATATAGGTTTCTCGGGCGGGTCGGGGCATTCGTCTGCCTCTTTTGAGGCCTCAATTGGGAACATTTTCTGGAAGTCGATCTCAAGAGCATCGAAGCTTAGCGCCCCAGAGATCTCCGGCATTTCGATCTTGAGTTCGCGCAGAATCCCGCCCAATTCAACGGTCCAATCTCCCTGTAGGTGACGGCTGTTCAAAGCTAGGTTGAGGGCCTTTTCTCTCACCGGGTCCAGATCCACCACAACCACCTTTGTGCTCTTGGTCCCGGTCTGCTCGAGCACCTTGAGCCGTTGATGTCCGCCCACAACGTGGCCAGTTCTCTCATTCCACACAATGGGCTCCACAAGCCCGAACTCACCTATGCTGTGCGAAAGCCCGTCGAGAGCTTCATCCGAGATCGCGCGCGGGTTATAAGGCGCAGGTTCAAGTTTCTCTAGGTCAACTTCGCGAATTTCCATTTCCATCTTCCTACCCATCCTCCCTTGTTGGCGGCGCGGGCAGTCTCCGCTTCCCATTCCACCACATTACCTTCACGCCATCACCGTGAGACTCGGGGCACCCGCGCCTTGGTAGCTACAAATCAATCTATGATCTCCCATTGAAAGTCTTCTTTATCCGGTGCACGTTCCTGATGTCGTCCTTCGTACTCCCTTTGAGAGCCCTAAGCTCCTCGGCCGTGTAGACCGCAAAACCATCGGGCACCTCGTTAAATAGCTTCTCATTTGAGACGAAGTAGATATCCTCGCCCAAAAGATGGCTTCTCACTTTGACCACGTACTTCCCACTTTCAAACTCACTCAGGCTAAGCGCCATAAGTGACCGTGTTTCCTCCGAGGGGAAGTTGCTCAAGATGGTCCCTAATGGTCCTTGGCACGGGTGGCACGGGTAGTTCTCTACTCTTTTCTCCATATCTCCTCTATCTTCTTTATTCATCACTCACTTCTCCTATGTACAAGAGATCCCGATTTACCTGTGACACCCGTGACACCTGTGACACCCCCTGGGTCCTCCATGGAAAACCTGACCCCTTGATAGAATCTACACCTGCGTCCGTCCATTCGCCGTTGGACAAGTTCAGGCCCCCGTTGGCCCGCCGCCTCGTGGAACCAGCGTCCTACCTCCTTGCCAAACTGTGACTCACCCAAGGGACTATAGCCATTCTGCTGGCAGTACTCCCTGTACTCTGAGTAAAGGTCAGCAGTGCCCACCTCTGCCCCTTCGTAGAGCTCGCAGCGATCCAACAAAAACGCCCTTGCAGGATTCGCCTCTGTTCTGTAGTCCTCCTTAACCTCAACGCATACACGTGGTTCAACAAACCGGCCTCGCTTGCGCAGTTTGAATAGTCCAGCGACTCCCCAGTCGAATATCCCGGGAAGCTCTTTGCATAACTTCCAGGCAAGGTCAGTATCCCGTTTCTCTTCAGGGATATACACGGGGAAAGGCACAAGGATGAGTCTTTCCCATATGCCCTTTGACCTGTCTGCAAAGCGGGGTCGTGTGTTCGTGGCGAACACCAACCGGGCTGTTGGCCTCACGGTCACTGCGTCTTTGTGCTTGCGATCCAAAGTCATCGCGCCACCTCCAACAAAGATCTTCAGGTTACCCTCAGCAACTTTGTCCAGAGTTCCTATCTCCTCAACTACGTTCGCCAGCTTCCCGCGTGTATCTGATAGAGCGAACCTCTCTCGGAAGGCCTCAAGCGGAACTGCCGAGACGTTGTCTTCACCCAATAGAGCCCTCAGGATGTCACAGACCACGCTCTTCCCATTGCGTCCTTCTCCCTCCAGTATCAGGAACCGATGTTGCGAGGTGTCATGCGTCAGGCAATAGCCAAACCACTGACGGAGAAGTTCTCGACTTTGGGGATCGGGCAACACCTCTTCCAAAAACTTCAGCCATCCGGGGCACTCTGCGTTAGGGTCAAAGGCGTACGGTACTGCCACACAGGAGAAAAAGAGAGGCGAGTGCGGCTTGAAACAGTTTAGCTCGTCTCTGAGCAGCGTCGCCAGGTCAAGGATGCCATTCTCCACAGAGATGCAATCCGGCGCGTGTTCGGCTCCCGAAGCTAGAAGCCAGCTTGGTTGCTCAACGGAGTCTGACAGAAGACACTTGCCCTCAAGGTTCGCAACTACATCGGTCAAGAACCTTGAGCCAGCTTTCCTACGTGCGGTCTCGACTTCACCCAAGAAACCAATCGCATCAGCCTTCAGCTCTCTAGTGGCAAGCTTCACATACCTGCGTTTATCCCATCTCCACCAGTCTCCTCGCCAGTAGCGGAGCGTGAGTAGACCATCCTTCCTGTATCCTCTGTGCTCCAGATATGCCTCGGCCACATCCACTGCCAGGAGACCTTGCTTTGCCGCTCTTGCTTCCAGTTTCTCAATTGCAGTCACTCGCGCCGCGTCTTCAGTGTCCACCAAAGGTGCCGAGGCAATAAGCTCTCTCAGCGTCTCTACTCTCTTGCTACAAGAAACTAAGTAGTCGGTTACGTCTTTCTCTTCCCTCGTTCCCTTGAGCGGTAGAAGAACGTTCCTTACCGATGAGCACCCTGCGACGCTCAATACCTTAAGCACCACTTCTTCTACGGCACGTCTGCCTTCCTCATCGCAATCGTAGAGGATTACGACGTCTTTCCCTTTGAACCACCTCGTCCACTCAGGCAGAAACACCCTGCAACCATGCGTGGATGTCACCGCCATGAAACCTTCCTGCTGAAGAACGAGCCTATCCCACTCGCCCTCACAGATCACAACTTGGTTGCCTTCATACTTCACCAGCTCATCAAGGCCATACAGTCTGGCAGGTGAACCATACTTGTGCCTTCCATCCGTGTAGTTGAGCATCTTCACTTTGTCCGTGGGACTGTAAAGCCGGACGTTCATGATCCTGCCGTGCTCATCGCGCACAGGTATCGTGTACCTTTGCCTTCTAGCATCCCAACCGATCTGGTATTTGCTGATGGTCTCGTCCCTGAGTCCTCGTTTCTCACGCAGCCAGCTCAAGGCTTTCCCGTTCTTCCACAAAGCGTCCTGCCACTGCTTCACGCGGCTCTCACTGATCGGCAGTGGTTCCCAACGCTGCTCATTTCCATCTGGCCGTGGCAATCCCAGCCTATCGCCCTGCTCAATGACAACTTCTGAAAAGCTCTTGCCTGTCACCGTCATGAGATAGTCAAACGCACTTCCTTCTCCACAACCACCAAAGCACTTCCAACGGAGCGACTGAGTGTGCAAGGCGAATGAAGGATGGGTGTCTTCGTGCCACGGGCACTTGCCCATAACCCAACCGTTGCCGGAGGGCCTTTGGTCTTTGATGTCGCCATAGACGTCCTCTGCCCTCAAGCGAGATAGTACCTCCCTCCGGTAATCTCTCCATTCTTGCCCCTCGCCATTCTTCAAGCTCTTATCCTCACTCTGAAATATGTGTTGATTGAATCAGTGAGATCGAGATCCTTCATAACTCTGCTGCTCCTTTCCATGTGAACGTTCCTGCTCATGTTTCCGATGTTTGTTCCGGGTCGTCCCTCGGTTTCCTGCTGTTTCTCCAGTGCTGCCTTCGTTTCTCTTGAGGAAGTTCACGATCAATTCCACTACAGCCCCGACTACCTCGTCTGTCCTCTCTGGCGATAATCTCTTGCAGTATCTCTTCAGTTCGATAGATGTTGTTGCCATTGCCTACGCCCTTTGCAACCTTTGCAAGAAATCCTCGATGGCCGGATGCGGTTTCGGATCCAGCTGTCCCATAGGCGTTCCCTTGCCGTGGCTAGGGTTCTTTGCATCAAGACGTCGCAGAGCCTTCCTACAGATCACATCGAGATTCCTGACGAGCCGCCACACCATATCGTCCTCCACCTCGTGGACCGCCACGAGCCCTCCGAGAACAAGGGCCTCCTCTTCAAATAGGTCGACAATCAGCTCCCTTGCCTCTGCTTCACTAATCATGCTCATCTCACCTCCTAGTGTTTCTCTTCTAAAGGATAAAGGGGGTCGGGACCGTCCGATGGGGACACGAATCTTCAAGACCGTTGCTTTTCCTCAAACCGACGGATGGCAGCCTCAGCCCGCTGGCGTCGTTTCTTGGCGACCTGATAACCGAGCCCGGCTTTACGGGCATGGTCGGCTACCGAGTTGCCGTAGATTCGCGTGCCGACTAGGAGAAAGAAATCGGCTTCGCTGACTCTGCCTTCCTGCATGTGCCGCTGGAGTCGCCTGATCTCTGCTTCCTGCGCGTCACGGAGCTCTACAGCTGCAAAGCCGATGTCCTCGGCACCTGGCGCCAGATCTTCGAGCTCCTCGTCCTCTTTGGCTTCCTCGCGTTCCATACGATCCCATTCACGTCGGTACTCGTCGTGGAGATGGTGGACGGTGTCGTTAAACACCTTCTGAACGAGGCGACATGGACGCTTGGTGACGTCGATCCGGCAGATGACTTCCACGAAGACCCAGAGGATGTTCTCCCAGCGATTATCAGGGTCCGGGTCCCAATAGCGCTTTTTCCAGTGGATGGACTCCAGAGCGGGCCAGAAAATGGCCAAGAGTATCGTCCGCCAGCGCGGGTCCTGACCCTGACGGTGGGCTTTGAAAATGGGACGAAGGATCTCGTCTTTCTGCGGGTCTTGTGACGTCCCGCGACGCATGAACGCCAGAACGTCCGTCCACGACTCGAAGCTACACAGAAAAGGCGCTTGCTTCTGAAGTTGGAGAAGCAACTCCCTGTAGCTTCTACTTTCGAGTTCCTGCTCTAGTTGCTTTTGATGTTGCTTCCTTGAGGTGCTTGACACGACGTCCTGCCTTTATGGCCGGGCGTCAAGCGCCTCAAAGGTTTGTTACTTTCAGTCCTTGATCTTGCTTCGGTGGTGTGTGTTCTCCTTGCCGAGTTCTTGAAGAGTTGCCAACTCGTTAAGAGCCTTGCACGCGCGGCACACAGTTGCGGCAGGCACGCCGACGAAATACTCGTGCCCACGTGCAGACTGGATATGTAGCCTGGTGCCCTTCAAGACACCGAGGAGCATTCCACAACGGAAGCATCGCCACTCCTTGTTCATTGAGATTCCCTCCTTATCGTTGTGCGCAACCAAATACCTTTAAGAAGCAAACTGGATCGTGCCGGGCGAGCCATCGCTTGCCCTTTCTTGTTCTCCGGATGACCAGGCTCAGGCAGCCGGACACAAATAAAAAGAGCTCGGCCGTTCCCCCAGCAATTCAGTCTTGCTAGACGAGACAACCGAGCTCGTGCACTAAAAGAAATGTGCGAAGCTCAGATGTTTGTCACGTTGAACATTACTCGTATCAATCCGTCTACGCATTCCCTACGAGCACTTGGCTCAACGCGCTGCGAACTCTCATCTACAAACAACGCCAAACAAAAAAGCCCAATCATCAGTTCCCGGCATAATTGTGGGAACGAGACGATCAGGCTCGCTCTATACAACAGATATGCGAAGTCCACATTCTTGTCAAGACAAAATAGCCAATATCAATCCATGTCTGTGCTGGGGACTGTCATCCTCAGACGGCTTGCGACCCGTTGAAGTGCAGGAGGCTCTTTTGTCCAGTCCACGCATGTGGCAGCGCAAACCCTGGTGCGCATTCACGAACCTTGGCGGCCTCCACAAGCCCCTGGTCGGTCTGTGAAAGTGCTGCTGGTTTGACCCAACGCTCGGACCAAGGCAGTCCCCTTCTTCCGGCCCAACAGGCCTTTCTCTTCTGGAGGTCCACCTTGCGGCGTAGCTCTAACGCCGAAGATTCACTTGACTGGGGCCGCCGAAGAAGCGTAACTCATGAAAGGAGAAAACTCCATAACATGGATGATAACAGTAGGTTAGAAAGGGCGAAAAGACCACCTAGGGTCGCCTTCTACACCCGGATCAGTACGGACGAGGACCACCAGAAGTACTCGCTGGAAGCGCAGGACGATCGCCTACGGGCTTTCTGCCAAAGCCAGTACGGGGACGATTGGAGGCTATTCAAGGTCTACCGCGACACCGAGAGCGGGACCCACATGAATCGTCCTGACCTGGAGGAAATGCTCTACGAGGCAGAAGCACAATCATTCGATATCTTGCTTGTCTTCCGTGTGGACCGCCTCTCTCGCAAAGTCCGCGACCTTGCACAAATCGTCGATGACCTCACTAAGTACGAGGTGACTTTCAAGAGCGTCACAGAGCCGTTTGACACTGGTACTGCAGCTGGGAAGATGATGCTCCAGATGCTTGGTGTTTTTGCAGAGTTTGAGCACGCCACGATCGTGGAACGGACCAAGGTTGGCATGGAGAAAAAGGCTAAGGGCGGCACGTGGGTCGGTGGCGTGGTTCCATATGGGTATGGGCTTGATCCGGAGAAGGGTCTTGTGATTTGCGAGGAAGAGGCCGCCATCGTTAGGAAGATGTTCAAGATGTATGCGTTCGGACGGGAAGGAGCCGTAACTATCGCCAGGAAGCTCAATGATGCGGGAAACCGCAAGCGTAGCGGTAAGAAGTGGGACAAGCGGGTCGTGCTGCACATTCTAAGAAACCCGCTGTACATAGGAAAGCTCCGCTGGCAGGGCGTCCTTCACGAAGGCAAACACGAACCGATAGTCTCACAACTCCTCTTCGACAAGGCCCGGCAGGTAATGCAGGAACGGGCTGAGGATTCCAAGGGGCGACAGTGGCACAACGCAGACGAGAGGCTGCTCACGGGTGTCATCAAGTGTGCTCGTTGCCATTCCCACATGTTCGGTGGCGGAGGTCGCAAGAAGGGCAAGTACATCCCGTACTATGTCTGCTCCAAACGGTTCAACGACCATGAGTGCGAACAGGACTACGTGCGAGCTGATGCTTTGGAGGCTACAATCCTTCAGGACATAAAGACCATGTTCAGGGATAAGCATTTCATGGACCGGATCTGGGGAGAGGTCAACCGCAGGCTTGGTGAGGAAAGGCCTGACGTGGAGCAAGAGATGGGGAAAGTGGAGGCGCAAATCGTTAAGACAGGAGCGAGTCTGGATCGCTACTTTGTGGCCTTTGAGGCTCGAACAATGAGTCCAGAGCTGTGCGCCAAGAGAGTAGAGGAGCTCAACGCACGTCAGCACGAACTGGAGGTTGAGAAACGCCATCTTGAAGCGCGTCGTCAGCGTCTAGAGCTGCCAGCACTGGATCATGCCACGTTATCAGGCCTTGTGGATAATTTCGAGAATGTGATGGCTGAGGGTACTAACCCACAGAGGAAACATCTTGTGCAGCGTTTGGTAAGCAAGGTTCTGGTGCATGACAAGGAGAAAGTGGAAGTCTGGTACAAGCTACCTGACTCTAATGGGTTCGAAAACAGGAACAATTGGCTCCCCAAATAGGACTCGAACCTCGTCACGGGGCAGGCTGGCCACCATGTTCTTACAGGCCAACTGTCAGGTGAATACCATCGCTAAACATCCTGCCTTAGCTGCTTTCTATGAGAGGCTTCTTCGCAAGCATGGTAAGATTAAGACACGAGTGGCTGTAGCTGCGAAGCTGCTCAAAGCTGTCTATCATGTCTTGAAAAGAGACGAAGATTATAGGTTCAACTCGCTTTCAACCGCTCATCTGGGCAAGCCCGGGAAAGTTCTTGGTCATCAATGGGCAAGTGAAGCTCTGCGATAGACCGACTGTTCGATTGGGAAGCGCAAAGTCCGATTAAAGAGTACATGTCCTCCAAGGAAGGACGAATAGAAGACTGGAATCAGATTGACGGTTTGAAATAGTTGACAGGAGGTTTTTCATAGAAGAACTTGGGCTATTGAGCTAGTCTAGGGGCATTATTTCGCTTCTGCGAGCCAATGAATAACCACTCTGAGCAACCCCTCAAGGTTGTAGTTATTCCGACACTTCCACTACAAGATCCAAACATTGCCTTCCTCAAACAGAAGGCTCGTCAAGATTGCAGTTGTTGCTTCGGAGAAGCCAGGGCAAAAGCCTCAAAAGATACAAAGGAGGTCTCTCTCTTTCCGGTTCCCGCGTCAATTCCTGCTATTTTGATTCATGCGAAGGCATTTAGGCTCTTCGGCCTGCCCACCGTTTTCGGCCACCGATCCGAAACCCATGTGCAATGATCATGACATAGGCGAAAAGCCTGTTTTGCATAAGGATGTTCCGCGCCTTCTCGAGGAGGTAGCCCGGGGAAACCAGACGACACGCGATGAAGCGGATCCGCAGCCGTCTAAGATCCTCTAACTGAAGACCCGGTTGAAGAAGAATAGGGACGTTATCGACCGACCGCAGAAGCCTCCGATTGGCTAGGTTTTGGTAGGGGGCAGACCAGCGGAAGCCTGCCGGGAGCAGGCCGTTCTCTTGTGCGTATCGCTCCATATACGTACCCGGGTAGATCCTGAGCCCGGCATGATACGCTGCAAGACGGATGGTTCGCCGATTCTTCCAGATGAACCGGTTCGTCATCTGCGCCTCTTCGACCGTCTCACCCGGATGTCCGACGGTAAAGAAGACCTTAGTCAACAGACCGAGCTCCTGCGACCATCTGAGCAGCAGCTCTGCATCGTCAAGCGAGATGG
>Ga0315291_10008817_pt1 | contig 12375 bp, 10 predicted proteins | sample YL17G12_20_MG_FD_203070 | JGI IMG/M metagenome (GOLD analysis project Ga0315291, IMG submission 203070) | Sediment microbial communities from Yellowstone Lake, YNP, Wyoming, USA - YL17G12_20 | ecosystem: Environmental > Aquatic > Freshwater > Lake > Sediment | place: USA: Wyoming | collected... | reverse complement strand
AGATCGGCATGAACGATACCACGATCACCAGCAGGGAGAAGAACATCGGCCGGCCGATCTCCTTGCAGGCGGCGATGATCACCTCCGTGCGGTTCGCGTCAGGGGGGGCGTGCTCCAGCCGCTTGTGGACGTTCTCGATCATCACCACCGACTCGTCCACCATCACCCCGATGGCGATAGCGATCCCGCCCAGCGACATGATGTTCGACGTCAGGCCCATGTGATACATGGGGATGAACGACGCCAGTACAGCGATGGGCAGCGTGATGATGGCGCGCAGCGCGCTCGGCACGTGCAGCAGGAAGATGATGATGACGAGGCTGACGACGATGCTTTCCTCGATGAGCGTGCGTCGGAGGGTGGCGATGGAGCGCTCGATCAGCGCCGAACGATCATAGGTGGGGATGATCTCCAGCCCCTCCGGCAGCGCCGGCTGCACCTCGGCGAGCTTGGCCTTTAGCCGCCGGATGACATTCAGCGCGTTCTCGCCATAGCGCATGACCACAATGCCGCCAACCACCTCGCCCTCGCCGTCGAGGTCGGCAATGCCCCGCCGCTGATCCGGCCCCTCGGAGACGCTGCCCACATCCCGCAGCAGTATCGGCGTGCCCATGCGATTCGTCCCCAACGGCAGGGCCTCCAGATCCGCGCGGGACTGCACATAGCCAAGGCCACGGACAACATACTCCCGGCCGGAGAACTCGATGCTCCTGCCCCCGACATCGGTGTTGCCCGCCCGGATCGCCTCGATCACGCGGTCCAACGGGATGCCGTAGGCGGAGAGTGCGTTCGGGTTCACCGTCACCTGGTACTGCTTCTGGAATCCGCCGATGCTCGCCACCTCGGACACGCCCGGCACGCCCTCGAGCCAGTACTTGAGGTGCCAATCCTGGAAGGCGCGAATCTCGCCGAGGTTGAGCTTCGAGTCCACCCGGGTGGGCTTGCCGGCGTACCGCTCGGGGTGGGACTCGAACTCCTCCAGGCAGCGCTTGCTGTCGAAGTAGATGACCTTCCCGTCTCGTTCGGTCTCGAACGGCGACAGCCGCGTCGTCACCTTGCCGTCAACCGGGCAGATCGGCTTCTCGGCGAGCGCGTACTGGTAGACCCACCCCACGCCCGTCGCATCGGGCCCGAGCCGCAGGTTGGCGCCCTCCGGCAGCTTGGTCTGGACCTGGCCCATGTACTCCAGCACGCGGCTGCGCGCCCAGTAGAGATCGGTGCCGTCCTCGAACACCACGTAGACGAAGGACATGCCGAACATGGAGATGCCGCGCACGGTCGTCACCCGCGGGGCGCCGAGCAGGCTGGTGACGATGGGATAGGTGATCTGGTCCTCGACAAGGTCCGGGCTCCGGCCCATCCATTCGGTGAAGACGATCACCTGGACATCGGTGAGGTCGGGGATGGCATCGAGGGGCACGTGGATGATCGAGTACACCCCCCAGGCGATCAGCGCGGCGACGAGCAACAGGACGATGAAAGCGTTCCGCGCCGAGTAGTCAATGATCCGCTCGATCACGCGCCGCTCTCCCCCGGACTAGTGGCCCACATGCTCGGCATCTGGCTTGCTGGGCGGCGTCTTGCCCGCTGCCGTCTTCGGGGCCCTTTGCTGAATCACCGCCTGCAGACGGCTTTCGGAGTCAATGAGAAAGTTCGGGCTGCTCACCACCTCCTCGCCCTCCGATAGCCCGGTCAGCACGGGGTAGTAGCCCGCCGCGCGCGCCCCTACCGTCACCTCCCGCGGCACGAATGTGCCTTCGCCCTGCTTGACGAAGACGATCTTCCGGGTGCCGGAGTCGAGCACGGCCTCCTCCGGGATGGCAAGCGCCTTCCCAGCAGGGGCCTCGATCACGACGTCGCCGTACATGCCAGGCTTCAGCATCAGGCCCGGATTCGGGAACTCGACCCGCGCCCGCAGCGTGCGGGTCATGGTCTCAACCGTCGGGTACACGTAGCTGACTTGCCCGCTGAGTTCCTGGCCCGGATGGGCGGCCAGTGTCAGCGTCGCGCTTTCTCCCACGCGCAGCAGGGGCGCCTCGTACTCGTACACGCTCACGTCAACCCACACTCTCGACAGGTCCGCCAGACGGTAAAGCGTCATCTCCGGCATGACCCGCATTCCCGCCACCGCCATCTTCTCCATCACGTAACCGGTGGCAGGCGCGTAGAGCGTCAGCGCCTTCTTCACCTCACCGGTGCGCTCGAGTCGTGCGATCTCCGCCGCGGAGATGTCCCATAGCTCCAACCGCTTGCGCGCGGCCGCCACCAGGGAGTCGCCGCTGCGGCGCACCTCGGGGAATGGACTGTCCTTTGTTCGCTCTCGCGACCGCAGCGCCACCAGGTACTCCTCCTGCGTACTGACGAGGTCCGGGCTGTAGATGGTCAAGAGCGGTTGTCCCTGGCGGACGAGCTGGCCCGTCGTGTTCACATAGAGCTGCTCGATCCACCCCTCGATCTTCGTATGGATGTCCGATAACCGCTCCTCGTCCACCACGACCTGGCCAACCGCCCGGATGAGGTTCTTGAGATCCCGCACCTCGGCTTTGGTCGTCACCACCCCGATGAGCTGCTGCTTGTCCGGCGCGATCTCCACCACACCGTGCCCCTCAACCTCGCTCTGCTGGCTCGGCTTCGTCTGCTCAAGGGGCACGAGGTCCATTCCGCAGATCGGGCACTGGCCCGGCTCCGGCCGGATGACGGAGGGGTGCATGGGGCAGGTCCACAGCTGAGTCACCTTCACCTCGCGCGATTTCCCGCGGCGCTGCTGCACGCGATACCCCACCGCTATCGCAACTGCCGCGACGATGACAACGATGGCGACGGCCAGCCAGATACGCCGGCCGGAACCGCCTCTACGCTCCGCCATCGCTCACCTCCGATCGCCCCGCGGGCGCCAATGACCCGCCGACCGTGTACTCGAGATCGGCCATCGCCTGTTCGCGCTGTCTGAGGAGCATCGCGCGCTGGAGCTCCAGGTTGTAGAGGTTCATCTGGTTCATGAGCAGGTCGAGCACTTCGCCCGTGCCGGTTGCGTAGGTCGCCCGCGAGGCGGCGTAGGCCGACTCCGCCTGAGGCAGCAGGCCCGTTTCGACCAGAGCAAGCTGCTCATCGGCGCGGCCGACATCTATCGCCATTTCCTCGACCGTAGCCGACAGCTCGTTCAGCATGGCATCCACATCGCTAGCCGCGGCTTCGCGCTCCGCCTTCGCGCCGCGGACCTGCTCGTCTACCTTGTCCCGCCGGTAGAGCCAGGGCAGGGTGAGGCCAGCCGTCGCAGACCACATGTCATCGCCGGAACCGGGCTGCATCTCCAGGGGTTGCCTGATCATGTAACCCAGAGAGAAAGTCCACATCGGTCGAATCCCCAGCGCCGCCACCTGCTCCGACTTCTCCGCCTGTGACATGCGAACCCGCATCTCCTGAAGCTTCGGGTTCCGCTGCACCACAATCGTTCGCAACGCCTCTATGTCCAGCGCGGCATGCGTCGAGGCGAGCGGTGGCAGCCTCGGTACTGGCTCGGTCTGCGGCCGGTACAGCAGCCGGTTCAGTCGGCTGGTGGCCATCGCCCGCTCCCGCTGCTGCATCACCACCATGTCTACCATCTGGGAGAGCCGGACCTGTGCTTGGAAGACATCCTGCTGCATTACCTTGCCGGTGGAATATCGCGCCTCCGCCATCGCCAGCATGTCCTGGGCGACGTCGCGGTTGCGCTCCGCTATTGCGAGCGCCTCGTCCCGGTACTGGACCTCCAGGTACGCCTGCTTCACTTTCCTCACGGTATCGTTGCGCGCATCATCCAATGATGCGCTGAGCATCGCCACATCATCGCTCATCACTGCGCGCATGGCGCGCCTCATCGAGGCGGGAGGCACCTCCTGCGAGGCCATCAGTGCGAAGCTGCTCATCATGTCCTTGTCAATGGCAACGCCTTGCCCCACCGGGATGTTCTGGAGGCCGACGGACACCATCGGGTCGGGCAGCGCGCCCGCCGGCCTGATCCTCGCCTCGGCCGCCTCTATGCGCGCGCGGATAGCGGCCAGCTCCTCGCTTCTGTCAAGGGCCTCCGCGATAGCCGCCTCCATGGTCGGCGCGACGGCAGGGGGCGGAACAGGATTCGGCTCGTCGCAGCTCGCAGCAGTGGCAAGCGAGCCCATGCCCAACACAAGGGCAAGCGCGGCAAGCGCCTGTCTAGTCGTCACCAGTGTGCCCCTCCTTCCTTCGCGCGGCGAGCGCCGCCGTTCTCCGCCGACAGGCCGTTCGCGGGGCTCTGCGCACATCCAGGTTCCCTGGAACGACGGTCGAACCTACCTCCTCGCCTGCGCCTGCTTGTTCACAGGCCAACCATTTGCTCTGCCGGGGCCCCACTGCCGCCGCATGTTGATCATCGGGCGGGACTGTGAAGTTAGTGCGAAGATGCACCAAAGTCTATGCGACCGACCCCGGCTCGTGGGCGCGACAGAGTCCCCGTCCTGCCCGCAAGCGACCTCAGCGTCTCGGCCTCCACCAGCAGGGTTGAATTCGCGCTCTGCTCTCGCTACTCTGCTAATGGCTGCTTTCGGGAAGACCAGCATGGAAGTGAGGGTCGGTGGGAGCATCCCTCCTGCCTCGGGCCTTCGCCAGACCAGTAGGAGGTCCCATGCGCCAACAGCGCTGCCTGCGAAGAGCCGGACTCGTCGCCGCGAGCGCCGTCATCGTTCTGCTGGCCGGCTGCCGGGAGGAGCTGCCGGCGCGGAGCGATGAAGCGCATGGCTCGCCGCCGTCCGCAGCCGCGCCCAAGCAGGTCACGCTGGCGATTCGCGATGATTGGGATAAGGGACATGACCTGGCCGAGGTCGGCCGCGACTTCGCCCTGATCAACGAGCTTGGCGTCAACGTGCTCTTCGTGAACATCGGATGGGACGACTACGAGCCGGAGAAGGATCGCTTCGACTTCGAGTGGCTCCACCAGTTCGTCGAGCTTGCCGCTCGGCATGGCATCAAGCTCCGGCCCTACATCTGCTACAAGCCCTGGTGGGAGGGCGACGGCGGGTGGAACTCACCGCCCAGCGACTATCAGCAGTGGCGCGACTTCTGCGCCAAGCTCGGCGAGGAGATGAAGCGCCACCCCAACGTTCTCTCCTATGAGATCTGGCTGGAGGAGAACTCCCGGATGTGGTGGCGCGGCACCGCCGACCAGTACCGCGAACTGCTGGAGAGCGCCGCTTCGGCCCTACGCAGCGCGGACCCCGATTGCCTGATCGCCCTCGGTGGCTTCACCTGTCCCGACGATGACTACCTCCGCGCCTGCGCTGAGGGGTCCTCAGACCAGTACTTCGACGTCGTCCCGCTCCACTGCTACAACGAGACCTGGGCGCCTGAGGCTCTTGAGGAGTACCTGTCGCCCAGGTACAGCGAGAGCTTCTTCTCCGTGCTCGATGGCGAGGCGGGGGGCAAGCCCCTGTGGATGAGCGAGTGCGGCTACTCGACCATGGACAGGAGCGAGGAGGACCAGGCGAACTACATCGCCCGCGCCGTCTCCTACTTCCTCGCCGATCCCCTCGCCCGCAACAGATTCGCGCTGTTCACCTGCTACGAGTTGAGGGACCTGCCGGAGGGCAGCCAGATGATCGGTGACGAGCACAACTACCACTTCGGCCTCTGCCGCTCCGATGGCAGCAAGAAGCTTGCCTTCCGCACCTACCGGCTGCTCGTCTCGCTGCTCGATGGCAGAAGCGTGCGCGCCGCCGACGGCCGCGTCAGGATCACGGCCACCAGTGGCAGCCTTGGGGCGGAGCATCACCACCTGTTGCAGCGCGCCGACGGGGCTCAGATCCTCTTCGTGTACGACAAGGAAAACGCCGCCACCGTCCAGGCCACGCTATCCGACCCGGGCGCCGCCTGCACAAGTTGGCGGCTCGATGGCACGTCAGAGCCCTGGGCTGACTTCGACGGCGCAAACATTTCCGGTATCGCCCTCGATCCCGGTCAGGTGCGGATCTTCGAAATCAGATGATCGTCCGCGCGCGCCGTAGAACGAACCGCCCAGCGCATTGGCGCCGAGCGGCCCTATCCATCCGCTGAGAATGTCTTCGTCGCTGGGGTAGCGGCAGCTCCAATGCCGAATCCGTCACCCCTCTATATGCACAACATCGTTGCGCTTCAGCGAGCTGTCCAGCCGCGCCCGTTTGCCGTTGATGATTACCCGACGTACGTCTTCGTCGGACAGACCGACCTCGTGGAGCAGGTCCCGCACCCGCCCCCCGTCGGGCAGCATCACCTCGCTTCCGTCTCGACCGACCTTCGAGTTCCTCGCCAGCTTAGCGCACGTCACGATACGAACACGCAGCATTCGAAATTGCCTCTACTTCGCAGTCAGCTCGGCCGTTTGACGGCCACGCTCTTCCTCCAGGTGACCTCGGACACTTGCTCCCGTGGGAACCACCGGAGCTCCCCTGCCTCCGCCGGCGGAATTGCGGTCACTGCCACCCACCCTTCACCATAGAGCGTGATCTCCCCCTGCAGAACCTCCCCGCCTGTCAGCTTGACGTCGCCGTACCCCTTCTGGATGATGATCACAGTCCGCTCCTTAGCGAGTCGTTCGACCGCAGCATTATACCACTGTTCTGCCTACCCCTCCGCCTGGGAGACCACCCAGAAGGTGAACCGGCGCTGGCCCGCCGAATGATAGACGCGTCCCGACCCCAGGAAGTTCGCCGAGGAGGCCGTCACGTGCCTGACCGCATGGTTGTTGATCTGCGTAGCGACACCGTCACCAAGGCCACGCCCGAGATGCGCCGCGCCATGGCCGAGGCCGAAGTCGGGGACGAGATCCGCGAGGGAGACCCGACCGCCGACCGGCTCGAAGCCATGGCAGCAGAGATTACGGGCCAGCAAGAGGCACTCTTTCTCACCTCTGGCACCATGGGGAACCTCATCTCCTTCCTCTGCCACCTGCGGCCGGGCCAGGAGGTGATCGCCGAGCGGTCCAGCCACTTCCTGCATTACGAGTCAGGCGGCATCTCCGCCATCGTCGGGGCCATCCCGCGCCCGCTGCCCGGGACGGCCGGCCGCATGGACCTCGACCAGCTCGCCACGGAGATCCGGCCGGGCACAACTCACACTCCCGGCACCGCACTAATCGTGGCCGAGAACACCCATAACATGGCGGGCGGCACTTGCCTCGACTGTGCCTACATGAACCGCCTGTTGGAGATCGCCCATTCCCGCGATATCCCCGTTCATCTCGACGGCGCGCGCATCTGGAACGCCTCCGTCGCGCTCGGGGTCCCTGTCTCCAGTCTCACACCAGGCTGCGACTCGGTCATGGTGGACCTGAGCAAGGGCCTGGGCGCGCCCTACGGTTCGCTGCTGTGCAGCAGCGCCGATCTCATCGCCCGCGCCCGGCCATTCCGCCAGCGCCTGGGCGGCGGCGTGCGCCAGATCGGGCACATGGCCGCCGCCGGCATCGTCGCCCTTGACACGATGATCCCGCGCCTGGCAGAGGATCATGCCAACGCTCGCCGGCTCGCCGAGGGCATCTACGCGCTCCGCCCGGAATGCGTGGATCTCTCCCTCGTGCAGACCAACATGGTCATCGTTGAGGCGGGGCCTCTGAAGATGACCGGCGCGGAGCTCTCCCGCGCTCTCTCCGAGAAGGGCGTCCTCTGCCATGCCACCGGCCCCTCGCGCATCCGGCTGGTCACGCATTACGACGCGAGCGCGGAGCAGATCGAATACGCGCTCAGTGCCTTCGGGGACGTGGTGTAGCGCAAGTCTGCTGTCGGACGGTTCGGACGATTCGGACGGTTCAGACAGGCCGGACGTGTCGGACGCGATGCAAGAGGCCTGCTTATCGCCCGAGGGCGCTGGATTCCCACCCCCGAATCGTGGATAATAGAGGCAATCTGCCCCTTGGCGGTCAGCCATGCCCGAACTGAAGATAACCGATGATCTGGATCTGCTGTTCAGCGCGCTGCCGCCGCGGGTGGTCTCGCGCCTGCGAGACGTGAACCGCCGCGAGGAGCTGCTGGAGGTGGTGCTCGACCTCGGCCGCCAGCCAGAGGCGCGCTTCCCAGGCGAGGCGATCAGCCTGTCGCCCGAGCCGGTCACCCGTGAGGACATTGACTACGTGGTCGCCCGCGTCGGCGCGTTCACTGAGGACAACCGGGCGGGCATCGAGCGGACCCTGCATCGCATCTCCGCCATGCGCAACCGCCAGAGCCGGATCGTGGGCCTGACCTGCCGCATTGGGCGGTGTGTCTACGGCACCGTGGACATCATCCGCGATGTGGTGAACTCGGGCAAGAGCATTCTCTTGCTGGGCCGGCCGGGCATAGGGAAGACGACAAGGCTGCGAGAGGTGGCCCGCATCCTCGCCGATGAGGCGAACAAGCGCGTGGTCATCGTGGACACCAGCAACGAGATCGCGGGCGATGGCGACATCCCGCACCCCGGCATAGGCCGCGCCCGCCGCATGCAGGTCCAGCGGCCGCAGCTTCAGCACGCGGTGATGATCGAAGCGGTCGAGAACCACATGCCCGAGGTCATCGTGATTGACGAGATCGGTACCGAGGCCGAGGCGCTCGCCTCTCGCACCATCGCCGAGCGAGGCGTGCAGCTGATCGGCACCGCCCACGGCAACACCCTCGACAACCTAATCGTCAACCCAACGCTCTCCGACCTCATCGGCGGCATTCACGCGGTCACCCTGAGCGATGAGGAAGCCAAACGCCGCGGCACCCAGAAGACCGTGCTCGAGCGCAAGGCCCCGCCGACCTTCGACGTCGTCACCGAGATTATGGAGATCAACAAGCTCGCCATTCACCACGACGTCGCTTCGGTCGTGGACGCCTACCTGCGGGGGATGGTTACCACCCCGGAGATCCGACAGCTCAAGCCCGACGGCGAGGTCGAGATCATCGCCGGCCAGGAGATGGGCGCCTACGAGCACCTTGCCCTTCCTCGAATGGGCCCCGATCACGTGGCCGAGACCGGGGCGCCGTATGGCCGGGAGCTTCGCCTCTTCCCCTTTGGCGTCAGCCGCAACAAGCTCGAGCGCGCCCTGCACGATCTGAACGTTCGCGCCCAGATCGTCAAGTACGCCGACCAGGCAGATGTGATCCTCACGCTCAAGGCCCACTATCGGCGCGACACCGGCAAGTTCCAGGAGGCGGTGGCGGCCGGCATCCCCGTTCACGTCGTCCGCTCGAACACCTATCAGCAGTTGTTAGGCGCGCTCCGCGAGGTCTACAACCTGAGCCGGATGTCGGCCGAGGAGCGCGCGCTCCAGGAGGCCCAGCGCGCCATCGAGCACGTCCTCCAGACCTCCGAGCCGATCGAGCTCGCCCCCCAGCCCTCCTATCTGCGCCGCCTCCAGCACCAGCTCGTCAACCAGTACGAGCTCAACTCCCAAAGCATGGGCGCCGAACCGGTGCGGCGGGTGAGGGTGAGCAAGTAGGGGGGGAGCAGTCGGACGGGGCGGACTCGTCGGACAGGTCTGACCCAAGCAGAGAGGGAGGAGAGGGACATGGCGGACAGGCCGGAGGGAAGGGAGCGTCGCGCGATCCCTGCCCATGGCGGCTACCGCAAGCTGCGCAGCTTCCAGGTTGCGCAAGTTGTCTATGACGGCACGGTGGTCTTCTGTAACCGGTTTGTCGAGAAACGCTCCCGCACCCACGATCAGATGGTCCAGGCCGCGCGGAGCGGCGTCCAGAACATCGCCGAAGGCAGTATGGCGTCGGCAACATCCAAGAAGGCCGAACTGAAACTGACGGGCGTAGCCCGCGCGAGCTTGGAGGAATTGCTGCTGGATTATGGGGATTTTCTACGCCAGCGTGGCCTCCGGATCTGGAGCAAGACGTCGGCGCAAGCGCTGGCGGTTCGGAAGCGCTACGTGTCGGACGGGTCGGACTCGTCGGACAGGTCAGACACCTATGGTTTTGCGACCGCCTCAGCCGAGGAGATTGCCAATACGCTGATCTGCCTGATTAACCAGGCGAGTTACCTGCTCGGCCGGCAATTGCGCTCCCTAGAAGCGTCGTTTCTTGACGAAGGTGGGTTCACGGAGCGGCTGTATCGTGAGCGTTCCAGAAGTAGGAGGCAGCAGGAGTAGGGCGGCGGGGCTATCGCTCGGACAGGTCGGACGTGTCTGCCCTAGACCGTGGCGCGCGTTGCGCCGGTCGAGATGCCGCCGTCCACCAGCAAAGTCTGGCCGGTGATGTACCGGCTCTCCTCTGAGGCGAGGAAGACGATGGCGCCGTCCAGGTCGGTTGGCTCGCCAGGGCGCTTCAGCGGAATGCGGTCGGTGATGTACGCCAGCCATTCCTTGTTCTCATAGAGGGCCGCGTTCTGCGCGGTCTTGAACCAGCCAGGCGCCAGGCAGTTCACCGTGATGCCGTAGATGCCCCAATCATCCGCCAGGCTCATGGTCAACTGCTTGACGCCGCCGCGGCTGGCGCAATAGGGCGCCATGCCCGCATACCCAAACACCGCAGTCACCGACCCGATGTTGATGATCCGCCCATAGCGCCGAGGGATCATCTTCTTCGCCACCACCTGCGCGACGAAGAAAGTGCCGCGCAGGTTGGTGTCGAGCACCAGGTTCCAGTCATCCCAGGTCACGTCCACCGCCGGCTTGCGCACATTGCAGCCAGCGTTGTTCACGAGGATGTCAATCCTGCCGTAGTGCGCGTGCGCCGCCTCGACCATCTGCTGGATGCTGTCGCAGTCGCGCACATCAAGCTCCAAGGGCAGCGCGCGCTGCCCGAGCGCCTCGATCTCCGCCTTGAACTCGGTCAGTGACCCCAACTTGCGGCTCGTGATCACCAGGTCCGCGCCCGCCCGCGCCAGTGCCCTTCCGAAGCACTGCCCCAGCCCCCGGCTCGCGCCGGTGACGATCGCAACTCTGCCAGTGAGATCAAACAGCGTGTTGCCCATGATTGCACCTCGACCTAGGGCTTCAGGATTACCTTCACCAGCCCCGCCTCTCGCTTCCGCAGCCGGTCGAACCACTGCGCGCCCTCCGAGAGGGGCGCCACCGCGCTGATCAACGGTTCGACCTTGATCACGCCGCGCCGCATCATATCCAGGCACACCGGATACTCGCCGCACGAAGCGGCCGAGCCGAACACCGTCACTTGCCGGCTGACCAAGGCCTGGAGTGGAATCTCCGCGGTCGGCGAGACATTGCCGACCTGCGCCACCGCGCCGCCCTTGCGGGCACACTCGATGGCGAGCTTCACGGTAGCCGGCAGTCCAACCGCCTCGAACACCACGTCCGCGCCGCGGCCGCCGGTGAGCTTCTGCACCTCTGCTGCCACATCGGCAGTGTCCGAGCGCAGCGTGTCGTCTGCCCCTAACCTTCTTGCGAGCTCCAGCCTGCCCGCATCCACGTCAACCGCCATGACCCGACCACAGCCCTGCGCGCGCAGCGCCTGAATCCCCAGCAGACCAATGACGCCCGCGCCGATGACCACGGCGGTGTCATCCTTGCGTATCGGGAGCCGGCTCACCCCGTGCACCGCCACCGACGTCGGTTCGACCATCGCCGCCTGCTCGAACGGCAGATCGTCCGGCACCTCGTACAGGATGCGCGCCGGGACGGCGATGCACTCCGCGAACGCGCCATCCCGCCGGAACTCCTCGCACGACACGCCCAGCACCTGCCGGTCATCGCACAGGTTGATGAGCCCTTGCTTGCAGTAGCGACACTGCCCGCAGTATACGGTCGAGTCGAATGTCACGCGCTGGCCGCGTCGCCAGCCAGTTACCTCAGCCCCCACGTGGGCAATCACTCCCGCCGCCTCATGGCCCATGATGAGCGGCGGAATGCGCCGACCGGTGCTCCCGCCCAGGCCATGCACATCGCTGCCGCAGATGCCGCAGGCTCTCACCTCGACCAGCACCTCGTCTGGCTGCGGCTCAGGGTCGGGGACGTCCTCGTATACCAGGCGGTTGTACTCACGCAGAACCAACGCCTTCATGCCCAATCCTTCCTGTGCCCTGCAAACACCGCCGGTAGTATTGGCCGCATCCGGGCCGCGTCCTTGCGCCCAACGCGGCGGGAAGGCACTCGTCGGCGGTAGGGAGAGGCCGGGTCTTCTCCGAAGTACCGTGCCATGCGCTCACAGCGGGAGGACCGTCGGGTCGGCGCGCCGCGGTTGCTGCGGTGGGTCGTGCTTGCGATCGCGGTCACATTCCTAGCTATCTACCTCGCCATAGCCCTCGCGCGAATCGCTTATCCCTTCGAGCTGGAGTGGATGGAGGGCGCGTGCGTGGACCACGTCCGCCGCGTGCTCGCGGGACAGCCGCTCTATGTCGCGCCCTCGCTCGACTTCGTGCCCTTCGTCTACCCGCCGCTCTACTTCTGGTTGTCGGCCGCCCTCGCGAAGCTCACCG
>Ga0315291_10008816_pt1 | contig 12375 bp, 16 predicted proteins | sample YL17G12_20_MG_FD_203070 | JGI IMG/M metagenome (GOLD analysis project Ga0315291, IMG submission 203070) | Sediment microbial communities from Yellowstone Lake, YNP, Wyoming, USA - YL17G12_20 | ecosystem: Environmental > Aquatic > Freshwater > Lake > Sediment | place: USA: Wyoming | collected... | reverse complement strand
TTCTCTGCTTTTTCCAACTCACACTCTCATCTTTGTATGATAGTTGGACAGATTATATCATAACATTGTGGCAATTATGTTATGGAGGGGGGCAGGAAGAGATAATGCTTGAGTCTAGGAGCCGGATTTGTCCTCTGTCCCCCAACTCTGCATCATCTTTTTAATGCGCTCTGCAAGCTTGGGGCTGGCCCTGAGCCGCTCGATGAAAATGGGGCAGCTCTCGAGGAGAAAGTTCTGTGTCGCCGAGGCGAGTTCCGCAAAGTACCGGGACATGGTGGCATCCTCAGTCATGAACGATGAGCTGGGCAACTGCCTCTTGATATCCTCTATGGTGAACCTCATGGGCATCACGCAGGATTTATACCAGGGGCACTCTTTGCATTGCACTACAGCAGCCGCTTCATCCAGTATGTCACCCATACAACCACCTTCTTCGAATTATTGGTAGCGCATAGGGGATTTGTCCGTGAACGTGACAGAGGGTTGTCTTACGTTCCAATTAGTACCTTTGTTCCAACACCCCTTGCGCCTGTTCTGAGCGTATTATACCATTTTATCATGTCCAGTGCCAATCAGTCGGTTAGCTTTTGGTTAGCTATTTTCCCAATTCACTTTAGCTTCAAGGCAAAATCGGGGAAAGGAGGCAGGAGAAATGAGGTAGGTTCAATCTTCCGGGAGCATGTTAAACTAAAGTAGATAAACATTGAAGGAGGGTAAGCAAGTGGCAATGCGTAAAGAGAAGTCCTACAAAATAGATATCGTGGGTTTTAATGAATATGCGGCTCAGAAGCTGGCTGAGATATGGGCTGAGGCAGTTATAGAAAAAGCAAAGGGACAGGAGAAAAGCGGATATTTGCCTACCCCCGTGTCGGACAATATTAAAGCTTGTGAGCTGAAGAAATCGGGGCTTTCCTACTGTGACCCGGAGGTTGAAGGCGCTGACTATGTGATAATCGACACCAGCCTTCAACCCCAGCCAGATAAGCTCGTGCTGGGTGTGAGTGATGGAGAAAAGGCTATAAAGCGCTTCGGGGAGACCTCAAAGGATGATCATATCGTTGGTGTGGTCACAGAAACGATCTCGCGACTGACGAAGCTCTAAAGCGGCATAGGTAGGGGGGGCAATTGAATGAAGAGGGTCCCGCAATTTCACATTGTGAAACGTCGGACCCTCCCCCCTAAACCTCTTGCGAGATTCTACAGCGATTTGTATAATGGCGCAAGCCGGTCACTTATTTTGATAGGAGGATAAAGTGAGAAACGATTCTAAATGGGTTTCGATACTACTTATTGCCTTCCTTCTCATACTGACCCTCTCATTCGTAGGCTGTAGTGACCCTGGTTGGTGTAACGAGAAATTGCGTTTATATAGAAACGTTGAGTATGGCTACGAGCTATACTTCCCCCCAAGTAGTGAGCTAACTACTTACTGGGGAGGTAGTGCCCATGTCTTCATAGATGATGGAGTAAGTGAAATCGATGTAGATGTCTATGGTTGGGGTAATGTTTCTCAACGTGCAGACGACTTCTTGAAGCTGATGGAATCCAGAAATGAAGAAAAAGGAACGATCTACGAGTATATTGTTGGGGCTAATATGAATTGGAATTATGAGGTTGAAGCATGGTTTGACAAGGACACCCCCTGGGTCTATAAGTCAGATAGGTCTGCTGAGATTCACTACACTTGTCTAAAGGCGGTGTACGAAGGTGCGAAGCTAGAGCCAGTAAAAAACGTAAAAGTAAATGGGGAAATTGCATGGTATAAAGGTAACTACGGAGATAAGGAATATATTTATTGCTTCCAATATGAGACCCCTGTGGATTGCGAGTGCTGTAATAGGCTCTTAGATATCTCAGCTCTTGAATTCTGTAGTTATATATCCGGACAATGAAACAAGGCTGCTCCAAATGCCCGTTTTTAGCTACCAACTGGCTACAGACTAAACGAGTTATACCTTTTCTAATGTCTCTCGGCTCTCACGCCTTAACCGGCTAATGTATCGGCGCATTAGTATTGACTCGGCTGAATAATCGCCATGTTTCCAGTTAGCTTTCCTGGAGCGTTCAAGACCCTCTGGCGTTCGTGGGCCTGTGCTTTTCCCCCCGTGCATCCTACACCGGTCATTTGCCATTGCCGGGCCTCTGCAAGGTGTTCCTTTCCTGGTCCTGGCTCCGCATCTTGGAGCACTGTTTGGGTTTCCTGGTGGGTTATTGTTCTTTAGCCACCCACGCCGTATTGCGCGGGGTTCTTCCACCTTTTTCAACTGTTACCCTCCCCCCGGTTGACCACTCCTACAATAGCCTGGCCGCCCTCATTCACATGGACGTGCTCAACAATCACCTTTTGCTGACCCCCAGTCCTGTATCTCTTGAGAGCTTCCATTTGTGCAGCGAAGGTTCTTAACATCTTGGTGGCACGGTTGACATTAGCCTCCTCTCCCTCGAAAGTCTGGCCTATAATCATCACTCGTCTTAGCGTCTCCATTGCCACATTGTGCACGGCTATCATCTGTACAGCCAGCATACCTTCAATTTCATCCTGTGGCTGTATTCCATTCAATAAGGCCATCGCTTTGTTGGTAAACTCCGCTGCCTTGTTATAGTCAATTCCCTCAGAAGATTCGCAACCTCTGAACGTTCGAATTACCTGGTCAAGGAGAAAGCTCTGTAATTCTTTATTTGGTGTCCCGAGGGCCTCCGTGACCTTGGCAGCACTCAATGTCGCATCGGTGGTTTCGTGCACTATCGCGGGCTTACCTGAAGCATCTTCGCCACTCTTGAACTTCACCGGCTCTCTCTTCAATCGCTCGGAGTAGTTAGCGATCCTTGCCTTTTCCTCGTCAGTGTATTCGTTCTTTACCAGGGCTTTAGGCACCCCTGGCTTCTGGGCGAGGCGTTGTCTGCCCTTAGCGTTCTTTGTCATGACTCACCCCCTTGGCGTAAAGTAACCACATCCCTGCAGCCAGCTACCACTCTAACCAGCCACCACAACACCCAAACAGCCCCACACTGGAGGGCAGAAGTGAAACAATAAAGCGCGCGCCGATTTCGGATGTGTTTTCCAGCCCCTTTACATAACCTCATACACCTGTATGTACACCTCATACACCTGTACATACATACACCAGGGGGGATATTATATATCCCCCTGTATGTGTACCTGTGTGGTGAACGTACAATGAAGCTAAGAGCAAACGGGGGGGGTGTATGCCTACCTGTATGCCTAGACATCCGGCATTGTTCCCTGTTTGACCGCCAAGGCCCATTTGTCGTCCAACTTCACGACCTCACCCTTATGCCTCAAGTCATTGAGCCTGGCCCTCAGCACGTCTTTTGAGAGCTCTGTTTCCACGCTCAACTCATCTACCGCCATAGGCCCACCCTTCAAGGCAACCTGTATCCTGCTTCTCGCCGACAGATTACCCATGAACTCGGGTATATCCTGGACGCTTTCTTTCTCGATCAGGGTTGAATTCTCATTAAAGGTGACTCGGAAGGCCATAGGGTGAGCCAGCCTGGCGAAGTTGCACTTGCGATGGAACATTCCTACAACGACCTGTGACGCTCCCAATTCCTGTGTTTTCTTCAACTCGAAGATAGACCTGGCATAATTACCGAAGAAAGCAGAGCCGTAGATGGTTTTCTTCTTGCTTTGAGGGTCTTTGCTGTTGTGCGCCACAATGAGGCTTGTGACCTTTAGCTTGCGGAGTGCATTGAAGAAGCGGATGGCCGGCTCTGCCGCATTGAGATCGCCGCCTGTTGCCGCGGCGAGGGAATCGACCACGATAAACTTAGCCTTGCTAGTATAGATGGCGTCCTGTATCTGCTCCAGGTCATCAGCAAGGGGGGAATGACAACGCCGATAATTCAACATAACTGCGGGTAGGTCATGGCCTTGCTCTAGGCATTTTAATCGCCACCGCTGATCCTCGTTGTATGTCTCCCAATCCAGAAAAAGAGAAGTGGTTGACTCGCCGGAGCCTGGCTTAAACGATAGGGGGTTTTCCTGCCAGGGAAGCTGCACGCAGATTATGCAGGCGAGCGCCATAAGGCTCTTGAGGCTTCCCCCATCTCCGAAAAAAACGGTTGGCTGGCCTTGTGGGATGACTGGGTAAAGCAGATATCCCGGAGGCGCTATGTCCCCATCGGTGCAAAGGACCTCAACGGGCTCTCCCTTGCGGATTCTGTCAACGATGTATGTCGAAACCTGTTCTAGCACCTCATCCCAATTTGCAGGTTCGTAAATGCCTTGAAGTAGCCTCGAGAGTGAGGCTTTGGACTGGCTGGAAAGCAGGTTTAACTTGCCAAGATGAAGGTGAGGGCTGTAGCCCGGTGCCGATGTCGTGATGTTGAGTTCCACAGTTACCGCCCCGTCTTTGTGTTCTCTCGCTCTCTGGGCTTTAATCTGTATCTTTTCCTCGCCCCAAGCGAAGTCATACCCGCCTGGCATCTCCACTATAGCAAGTTGTGACATGGGTACCTCTTTCTATGGCGATAGAGGCACGTCAAACCCCTTCTTCTTGGGGCTTTTCGCGCTATCTCTATCCTTTTGACGTTGACGCAACTCAGCGAGGGCAACCTGGAGGTAGTCTATCCTGGCTGAAAGAATCGAGGTTTCCCTCTCATAGTTTGGACTCGACACTTCGGCGGGGCTCTCGCCGTTCATCTCGGCCTCGATCTTCCGCATGGCCTCGGCGATGCCCTCACCTATCCGCCGCTCGCGAGGCGTCCTATCGTCAATCGCTGGCAATGATGGGTCGTAATGCCTTGCCCAATCGTAGGAAACGGGGAAGTCAATATCTTCAGGCTTCATTGTCATTGGCACGCCCTCCCCTTGATTACACCGAGTTCCGCGAGTCTTCCCCAGACCGTGCCCCTGGGCAGCTTTAGCAACTTCGCCGACGCCGCGACATTTCCTTTTGGCCGCCCCGCTGTAATTGTGCTCTGGAAGACGCCTAAAACCTTTTGGTCGTCTATGTTCAGGCGGGGCCTACCGATTCCCTTGCCTATAGGCTTGCCGCAGTAGGAGCAAGTCACCGGGCGGGACATTGGCCGGCTTCTTCTTTTTGTTTCCCGACCTGGCTCAGCATCTTCTCAAGTCCTGCAACGGGGATTAAAATCCTCTTTCCGAGCCTGACGGACGGCACCGAACCATCCGCTATTCGCTCATAGAGTGTGTTCCTGCTAAGTCCTAGAACCTCGCAACATTCCTCAACACTGAGAACCATTTTCTCCATCTTGCTCCTTCCTATTGACTTTCTCATCCATTTGTGCTAATCTGTGCTCAACTGATACCAGCTTAACACATGATAAATGTCTGTCAATAGAGTGAATTATGTGTGGAGGTAATGACAAATAATGGACATACCCGCATATCGTGGTAGGGGGCCTGGCCTAACGGATCAGGTGACTTCCTTAATCTCAGAGGTATATAACGAAGACTTCAACCAGACAGCAAAAGAAGTAATGGTTGAAGTCCACAAGCGGCTCAAGGGAAAGCAACTTAGGCCCGGCTGGCCTGGGTTAAGCGCTATTCAGAAGGGGTTGACTGAAATACGCAAAAATATCGATGATAGGCCACCTGAATTAAAAGGACTTGATGGTTCGTGGAGTATAGGGACATTGACCAAGACCGAGTACAATATACCGCCTGAAGCTCTGCCAGTGGTCTTGCAGGTGTGGGCCAACCGTCTTAAAGAGGCAAAGCCCGACAAAGACGGTTTCTCTGTCCTCTATCAGACTTTCAGTATTCGTGATGCTCTGTGGGTCAGTAGGCTTTCCCACCTGTTCAAAGACCCTGAGGCGATTTGGAGCTATGCGGTCTGGTATTCTGTCCGTGAGCGGGCGTATGAAGCAATAGGGAAAGACCCTGATACGTCTGACCTGGATACACAAGTGCTCAGGTTATTAAACTCGAAGAGGACGAACAAAAAGAAGGGGGGGGGTAAACCATGAGAGGCCACATAATCAAGCGGTACAAGGATAGCTATACCATCGTGTTGAATCTGGGGCGAGATCCGTCCACCGGCAAGCGTAAGCAGCAATGGCTCTCCGTCAAAGGCACTAAAAAGGAAGCTGAACGGAAGCTGTCCGATATACTCCACCAACTCGATACCGGCACGTTCATGAAGCCCGGCAAGACGACAGTGGCCGACTTCCTGGAGCGGTGGTTGAAAGACTATCAGCCTAACCTCTCGCCGCGGGGATTCGAGCGATACGGGAGCATTATCAGGGGCCATCTTCTACCCGGCCTTGGCAGCATCCCCTTGACACAACTGAGGCCAGAGCACCTTCAGAGGTATTACACAGGCAAATTAGACGATGGGCTCAGCGCCGGGTCCGTCAGGTATCACCATGCTGTCCTTCATGTGGCCCTCAAGACGGCGTTGAAGTGGGGACTGCTCCCGAGGAACCCCGCCGATGCTGTTACTCCGGGCAAAGTGCACACCAGGGAAATGCAGACGTGGGATGAAAGCGATGTACCCCGCTTCCTAGAGCTCCAGGCGGTCAGAGATACACCCTATTATGAGCTATTCTACCTCGCGCTGTTCACCGGCATGAGGCGCTCTGAACTTCTGGCCCTGCGCTGGTGCGATATGGACTTGCTTCTATGCCAGGTGTATGTCAACCGTGGCCTGCACCAGTTGAAAGACGGCAGCTATATCTTCACAGAGCCTAAATCAGCCAAGAGTAGACGCACGATAGCCCTACCGCCGTCTGCCGCTGTCGTCCTGAGGGAATACAAGGGCAAGCAGGAGGTCACTAAGGCTATGTTGGGGGTTGTCACTGCGGGATGATGATTTAGTGTTCTCTAGACTTGACGGTATGCCCTTACGCCCTAACACAGTCACACGCGCATGGAAAACCCTCGCTGCTCGCGCCGGACTCAAGGCTATCCGTCTTCATGACGCCAGGCATACCCACGCCTCGATTATGCTGAAGCAGGGAATACACCCGAAGATAGTACAGGAGCGGCTAGGGCACTCAAGTATCCAGATCACCCTTGACACCTACAGCCATGTGGCCCCGGGCCTCCAGGAAGCGGCTGCAGCGCGGTTTGACGAGGGGTTGGCACCAAGACAAAGGTTTGAAGCTCAAAAAGAGGCGGTTGTAAAAAGTGGTTAGCTATCCGTTAGCTTTTTCGGTTTGTGGTCACTTTGCGGGTGTCGTTTTAGCTTCAAAAAGCGGGCTCGGAGGGATAATGGTAGCGCATAGGGGATTCGAACCCCTGATCTTCGCCTTGAGAGGGCGATGTCCTTGGCCGCTAGACGAATGCGCCTTTCTCGCTTTAACCCAACAGGCACTTCATCAGTTATGCCTGTTGGTGAATGTTATTATACTTGAAGGGCCAAGGAAGGGCAAGCGTGGTGAAGTGACTGGTTCAGTCTTTAGACATTTCCTGTAGTTGACTGATTTATCAGGCGAAACTGCCCAATGAATTGGGCAACTACATCACAAAAATTACTGTAGAAGCTATGTTGATATTTGACATTATTACAATATATGTTACAATATGTTGTAACAGGAGGGTTAAGCTATGGCTAGAATTAAATCCATATCTATTAGCGAGGCGAGGCCGAGGCTGACGCATCTGGTTGACGATGTTTCTAAAGGTGGAGACCCCTGTTTTATTATCGCTAACAGCGAGATTAAGGCGGTTCTGTTGGGCATAGATGAATACAACAGCCTCAGGGAACGGCTGGAGGACTTGGAGGACACAGTTGATTTGCTGAAAGCTCAACTTGAGGGCGAGCCAACGATGACTTTTGAAGAGCATCTGGGGAAAACAAAAGCCGGAAAGAAGGTTCGTGTACCGGCTTGAGATCAGCCACATAGCGCATAAGCAGATTGAGGCTCTTCCTCATAGATTTGCCCAGAGGATTAATGAAGCCATCGCTGAACTGGCTAACGAGCCGCGTCCGGTTGGGGCTAAGAAGTTGGCAGGCATAGAGGGATACAGGATAAGGCTTGGGGACTATCGAGTTTTATATGTGGTGAACGATGCGGCTCGTTTGATAACGGTGTACAGGGTGAAGCGCCGCAGGGAAGCTTACAGGTAGAAACGCTATAATCCCAAGCTTTACTTTTATAGTGCACCAGATTAAAAGTTCCAACAGTGGCTGAGTAAAGTATTTAGCTACTAGATACTACTAATAGCTTGTACCTTTTGCCTAGCTCTAAAACTTCTATTCGGAGCTTAGCTCCATCTCTTAGTCCTGGGTGATTATCAAACCATGGGCGAAGTCTACTCTGAATATATGCACCTCCTTTGGGATCGCCGTACGGTGTTCCTTTAGGAGCAGAGGTAACATGAGTAGTCAAAACTCCGCAATCTGTTTCTAGATCGAAATTAATCTTGTAACCCGGGAGGAAGGCCCTTTTATCCTTGGGTATAGGAATTAGAGCCCATCTACGAGCAGTATATACACTGTCTAGTTGTATTTCTATTGCTTCAGCAGAATTGACATTATTAACATTTTCCAAATTAGGTGCAGGCTCCCTCCCATCCACTCCAAGAACAACTCGTAGAACTTCATTAGGTGTACCGAATACTAAATCTAGAATTTTGGCATGTTCCTTAAGCTTTGACATCACCTCATCGTCTATTCGTATCACTGGTGCCATAATGCCACCTCCCCACTAATAGTTTTTGTTAGTAACATTATAACAATAAGTAACTAATTTGTCAAGCCCTTGTCACTATAGTTGCTAAATAAAAACGGGAGCATAGCTCCCGTTTTCTTGTTTGTTATTGGCTGGGGCACGAGGATTCGAACCTCGGCTAACGGATCCAGAGTCCGCTGTCCTACCGCTAGACGATGCCCCAACGAACCTGAAGCTAAGATAGCAACTGATACATCGTAATTCTCAGCTTCACGTTTATAGTGTAGAGTACTTGCAGAATCTTGTCAACGCGCCTTCTTTCTCTAGCGTGTGAAGCTGAATTCTACGCTGATGTCGACAAAGGTGCTGCCCTCTGCCCAGACGTCGGGAAGCCGGATGGTGATGCGTGTGGATTCGGGATAGAAGAGCAGCTTTGTTTTATAGATCAGCGACTTGCCGGCTTCAAGGTCTTTAGTGATGGGTAGTGGTATGAAGTATTCTGCCTCGTTGCCAGCCTGGTCTGTGGCATAGGCACCTGGTTGGAAGATACTGTAGAGACGGCTGGCCTTGAAGCTTTGAGCGGTAGGATTCTCTATTCTCCACTGAACCTCGACCTCGTTACCAACCCAGGTGGTCATGACCAGGGTGATGTCAATCCCTGAAAGCGTGCGAGTGATATTGAATACTCTGGTCACAGGCTCAGGGGTGAGTGTTGGGGTAGGCATGGGTGTCGGTGTAAGTGTTGGTGTCGGACTGGCCGTAGGTGTAGGCGAGGGCGCTTCCTTCTCAGCGATACAGGCAAAGGCGCTGACCGTGAGCGCAAGCACCAAAAGCAAGGTTAGCAAAGCGGTTGACTTGCTCATCCCGTCCAATACTCCAATAAAGTTACCTTCTTGGTTTTCGCTACTTCTCTGTAGTTTACGATCTCTCTTGTTTTCGGCACCTGCTGGGACGTTGTGACCTCCCTTGTCGGCGGCGTAATCGAGTAGGTGAAATTTCCCATGTAGTCTCCTTCGTGCCGCACAGTGACATCCTCTTGCTTTCCCGGGGCGAGGAATTGCCAGGCGGCTTTGGTGACTTTCTTGCTGGGAGATGTGTCAGTGGCTTGAGTTACCATATTGAACGCAATGCGAAAGTATCCGCTCTCGATGTCTGTATTCCTGATGGTCACCGTACAGTCTGAGGATAATCTCCAATAGAAGTTACTGATTTTAGTATCGATGTCAGTATTGATGATCTTGATGATCTTATAGTTTAACGGAATCTCTTCGGTGTGGGTTTCTGTTACATAGTAGGTTTCTGTAGTAACATAGGGCTCTGACTCATAATAGGTCACACTCTTGAGCGGGGCGGCGGATATCACAGCACTGGCTATTACCAGAATTGCTATGACTATTAGTATTAATAATGTTCTCATTGCGATTGTTCTCTTCAGTTAGGTAATCTTCTATACTTATTTTGCAACTTCTTCAGCGCTGCCTCGATGCGTTTAAGGCACCTCTCTTTGCCCAATGATGCCATGGTCTGGAATAGTGGTGGGGTGGCAGTGCGTCCGGTGACCGCTACACGCAGCAGGCCGAAGAAATCTCCAGTCTTCAGCCCTAGCTCGGTGGCGAGGGGTCGGAGGGTATCTTCTAACGATGGGGCGTCGAAGGTCGGGGCTTGAAGCCGCTCTAGAGCGGCTTCAAGCCCTCTCACTGCGTCTTCTTTAGTCAGCTTCTTGCCCAGAAGCAGGTCAGCGTTATAAACATGTTCATCGACAAAGAAGAAATCACATAATGGTGTCTTTGTTCCAACTGCTTCCTCCAGGGTTGTGAGGCGCTCCTGAATCAATGGCACAATCTGCTTGACATATTCTCGGGAGAGGGGGCGCTTCACCGATTGAGGCAGGTCTCTATCCAGAAATGGCATCAATAGCTCTGTCAGCTCATCGGTGCTCAATTTGCGTATGTAGACCCCGTTCATCCACTTGAGCTTGTCGAGATTGAAGATAGCGCTGGTCTTGCTGATGCGCTCGATAGAGAACTGGCGTATCAGTTCCTCTTTGCTGAAGAGTTCGGTGTGGTCGTCGAGCGACCAGCCCAGAAGGGCGAGGAAGTTCATCATCGCCTGCGGCAGGTATCCCTGGTCGCGATATTCGGTGATAGCAGTAGCGCCGTGCCTCTTGCTCAACTTGCTGCGGTCGGTTCCCAGTATCATGGGCAGGTGTGCGAACAGGGGTGGCTGGTAACCCAGGGCGCTGTAGAGCAGTATGTGGCGTGGAGTGCTGGACAGCCACTCGTCGGCTCTGAGAACATGCGTTATCTTCATTAAGTGGTCGTCAATCACATTGGCGAGATGATAGGTAGGATAGCCATCCGACTTCAGGAGCACAAAGTCGTCCAGCGTGCTATTATCGAAAACCACTTCATCCTTGATCATGTCGTTAAACTTGGTCTGGCCTTCGAGAGGTATCTTGAATCTGATTACAGGGGTGATGCCTTCTGTTTCAAATTTAGCTCGCTCCTCCAGGCTCAGGTTGCGACAGCGGCGGTCGTAGCTGCGCATCGAATCCTTGCGCTGAGCCATCTCTGTGCGCATCTGGGCCAGCCGCTCTTCGGAGCAGTAGCAGGGGTAGGCGTGTCTTCCCTCCACCAGTTGCCAGACTATTCTTTGGTAGTGTTCCAGACGTTGTGACTGGAAGTAGGGTCCATAGTTACCGCCTACCTCTGGCCCTTCATCCCAATCTATTCCCAGCCAGCGCAGGCCGTCCAATATCGCTTCGGTAGCGCCTTCGACCTTGCGGTTGACATCGGTGTCCTCGATGCGCACGATGAAACTGCCGCCGCTGTGCCTGGCGAAGAGCCAGTTAAACAGGGCAGTCCTGATATTACCCACATGAGGATATCCCGTTGGGCTGGGTGCGAAGCGCACCCGAACATTGCTTTCGCTCATAGCTCTCCGTCAATTGCTCCCTATTCTAGCACCATCAATGGAGAGCGTCTATATTACTTTTGCCTATTCGAGTTTCACCCACCCCATGTAAAAAAAGGTTATAGCTAAGTACTGAGATTCTTCACTACGCTCAGAATGACAAGGCATCGCTGACATCCGACGAGGGCAGACACAGGGGTCTGCCCCTACATGGTAATAGCACAAGTCATCGTGATTGTATCAATCTGTAGAGGCGTTCAATTGAATGCCCCTACGTTGTGGCATGAATGTGCTGGACGAGTCAATTCCCTTGACAAAGGTGAGGGGAAACTGTACGCTTATCTGGGATTTTAGATTCGAAAACCAGGGAGAAATCATCTATGCCCTCTGATTTTATCCGGGACATTATCAACGAACACAACAAGAACAATAGGTACGGTGGGCGCGTGCACACGCGGTTCCCGCCGGAGCCCAACGGCTATTTGCACATCGGCCACGCCAAGTCCGTCTGCCTCAATTTCGGCATAGCTGCCGAGTACAAAGGTCTCTGTAATTTGCGGTTCGACGATACCAACCCCACCAAGGAAGAGGTGGAATACGTTGAATCCATCATAGAAGATGTGCGCTGGCTGGGCTTCGACTTTGAGGACCGCCTGTTCTATGCCTCGGACTACTTTGAGCAGATGTATGAATATGCTGTGCAGTTGATTAAAGCCGGCAAGGCTTATGTTGATGACCTGAGCGCGGATGCGATCAGAGAGCACCGCGGCACTCTCACTGAGCCTGGCAAGGAGAGTCCATACCGCAACCGTTCTGTCGAGGAGAACCTCAGCCTGTTCCAACGCATGAGGGCAGGGG
>Ga0315291_10008815_pt1 | contig 12376 bp, 11 predicted proteins | sample YL17G12_20_MG_FD_203070 | JGI IMG/M metagenome (GOLD analysis project Ga0315291, IMG submission 203070) | Sediment microbial communities from Yellowstone Lake, YNP, Wyoming, USA - YL17G12_20 | ecosystem: Environmental > Aquatic > Freshwater > Lake > Sediment | place: USA: Wyoming | collected... | reverse complement strand
ATGCAGCGAACTCCTGTTATGGCGGAAGGTCTCACTGATCATATCTGGAGTCTAAGAGAACTCTTGACCTTTAGGGTACCAGTTCAATGAATGACATACACGACCCGTTATTGAGGGTACCAGGAATTGCCTTGAGATTCTATGGACCAGCTTGTTGTGCTCGGTGAAGATGAACATCTTGCCATCATCATGCTTTTTCAAGATCTCGGATAGTTTCCCTATCTTCGATACGCTGTTATAGGCTATGTCCCTTGCCTTGTTCCTGGCAAGCAATGCTCTCCTAGCCCCCGGATCTCTGCCGCTTCTCATGACCAGCTTCTGGAAGTCGGCTGGGCTTCTGATAGTGAGGTTGATTCTTGCAAGATAGTCCGAGAAGACTTTTTGGCTCTTCTCATACTCTTCCTGCTCTTCTTCAGTCAGCTCAACCACGATCTTCTCAAGCCGAAATGGGGAAAGATGCGTTCCAGTAAGGTCTTTTACCCTTCTTTCAAAGACCTTTCCACCTACAAGGCGGTTTAGCTCTGTATGTAGACCATCCTCTCTCTCATAGGTAGCCGTCAAGCCCATCCTAAAAGGAGAGGCAAACATCTCTGCAATGTTTTTGTATCCTGCTGCAGGGAGGTGGTGGACCTCATCAAAGATTATCAGGCCAAACCTATTCCCAAGCTTGTCGGCATGAATGTATGCGGAATCGTAGGTGGAGACCGTTAAGGCTCTTATGTCCCGTTCGCCTCCACCCAAGACGCCTACATCTGTTTTAAACTCTTTATTCAGTCTGGAACGCCATTGATCTACCAGGTCAAGGGTGGGGGCTATTACTATTGTTGGGGTATTCAACAAGGATATGGCTTTGATTCCGACAAGCGTTTTGCCGCTTCCCGTTGGAAGCACGATTATGCCCCGATTGCCGCTAGCTATCCATGCATCCAGAGCTTGGTTCTGGTAGTTCCTCAGAACAATGCTGCTATGAAGCTCAGAACAGGGAACGAGATCGAGGACGTTATCTCTGAAGTCGAAGCCGGATACCTTCAAGAAATCGATGATGTCCCTGTAATGCAGGGCCATCGCCCTGAAGGCTCTGGATCGCTCATCCCAGGCAGAATTTGGGACCCGTATATCCCCTCTGACCAGAATGGTGCCTCGATCAAAGGTAAGCTCCATCTCCGAATTACAGTCGATCCACGAATTTAAAAGCCTTTAGAATCGCCGGACGAATGTGTGCTTTAAGACCTTATGCTCTAGAAAGGGGCCAGGGATATTGCGGGATAGGTTGCCCTGGCCTTGAAGCAATGTCTAATGTCTCGAGTGAGGCCTCTTGGACTTCCAAGCACTGGATCATCACCTTGAAACCATATCCAAAGCTCGCCGGCTACTCTTGAACATGCAGTAGCGCTGGATCGAGGCAAAGGGCAGGAATCCGATTAGCCTTGCATCTACCTTATCTTGCTCAAGAGGCGGTTAATCTCCTCCTTATCGAACCTCTCCGGATCGATCTCTCCTCCCGCCCAGTCCAGCATGTCCTCGTGCTCAGGATGCTTAGGATCGCTGATGGCCTCCAGAAACTCATAGTAGCCTCCTATCCCGCCGCAGTCCTCTGGCGGTCTGGACCGCTTGCCAGCTAGACAGATGGGATGCTCCAGATCTCGTTCCGGAGGTAAGATCTTCTCCACCAAAATTTTGTGACGCCAGCTATCGCCAAAGTCGTATTCATAAATGAACCTGGCCTTCTCGACGGGTGCGACCTGGAAGAGCTTGGCTCGCTTTTCATTCTTTGTCTCCATGGGCCAGGGGTCCTCTGGCGAAGGAATGGCGTAGTAATCCTCTCCCACTATGAATTGATGCAGGTGATAGTCCTGCCATTCCATCGCCGCCTGAAGGATCTTGTGCAGCTTGAACAGCGTTACATCCCCTCTGACCTGAATCCTGCGCCAGATCGGCGGCTTGATGTCTTCCAGAGTTACCTTGAGCTGATAGATAGGTATCGCCCCGGGCTCCTTTTTCACGGCTATGTGATCCCCTCCTTTCCTGCCTTATTGGGTTTTTGTCTCTTTAAGTTGATGCAATGCAATCTCGGTTCAAAAGATAATGTCCTATGTGTACTTCTTCATGAAAGCTTGCGTTTCATGGCACTTAAGACATTGACACGTTCGAGCTTGGGCTGGCCTGTCCTTGCCTAAAAAGCGGGCCTTGTCCGTAGATCAATTTTGGATTGAAGGTATGGATTGGCCTACAATAGATTGTCCATAACTCGGGCCGTATCTCTGAAAATCAATAGCGGTATGCCTTTACGAGCCATTCCATATCGTGTCCATATTGTGCTCTAACGGCCTGGCGACGCCAGAACGTAACGGGCACCTCTCCTTGTTCCTTCTTGCCGCAGAAGCCCTGCATCCTTCATCTTGCGTAGCACATATTTTGCCTTGATATCATCAACTCCGAGAAGCTGCTGGCAGTCCGCTCTCTTTATAGAGCCGTGCTCTCTGATATATGCCAGGATCCGCTCCTCCTCGCTCATTCTCGGGGCATTATAAAGTACAACCAAGAAGGAAGTTCTGTTGTCTTCAAATCTGGGTGGCTGCAGATTGGCCTTGCGCATGGCATCCAGCATAGAATCTATACCGTTGCCCCCGTTCTCCACCAGGTGTATGTCCTCCATAAGATGCATAAGCAGCCGGTTCCTGGTGGACTGTCCTTCCTGCAATTTATCGATGGTCACTCTGCCATAGAGGCCGCCTGGGTTCTCAACCTCCAGGCGGTCGGCAAACATCCGCACCTGAATATGGCTTCCGCGCACGAATTGGCTGTAGTCCCGGTGGGCCACAAAACATCAAGCTAAGAGAACGCGGCACAAAGAAAGTCCATGTGTTCCACAGGCGAGCGGGTCCATGTAAAGAAACCTGTAGGAGCTCTGGCCAGGATGCCGGAAAAGATCTGTATTCCCAAGGTCAAGAGGGTGGGAATGGAGAAGCTGAAGACGATCCAGATCTCTATGTTCACCACGACACGATTCGACACTTGAATCTACAATGGAACGTCTTCTGAGCAAATCCAAATGAGGTCTTGGTTCCCTGACGGATGAGATGAGCTATCCATCGAAAAAATTGTATTTCAAAATTAAAAAATAATTGATATAAAATTTGCATATGAGATGTTCATATGGCTGAAAAGAAGGTAAATCCGTCGTTTCCGAAAGAGGAGACGAGAATCTTTGAGCCGCCTAGGGATCTCGCGGAGAACTCCAACGTCATGAAGTGGATGAAGGAGAATGAATTCAAGACGGAGAAGGAGATGCGCGCTTGGACAAGCCAGCATTACACCCAGTTCTGGGGCGAGATGGCCAAGAATTATGCGGATTGGTTCGAGCCCTGGGCCGAGATCCTCAAATAGCAGCCGCCTTATGCAAAGTGGTTTCTGGGCGGGAAATGTAACGTGGCCTACAACGCCGTGGACAGGCATGCCAAGGGTGTCAAGAAGGACAAGGTGGCCTACATCTTCGTCCCAGAGCCCGCCGACCAGCCTACAATAAAGGTGACCTATGGCGAACTCTACAAGCAGGTCAATAGGTTCGCTAACGGCCTTAAGAGCCTGGGCATAAAGAAGGGGGACCGGGTCAGTATCTACATGCCCGTGATACCTGAGACCGCAATTGCCATGGTGGCCTGCGCCAAGATAGGAGCCATCCATTCGGTGGTGTTCTCTGGATATTCTGCCAGCAGCCTGAGCAACAGGATCCTGGACGCCGAGTCCAAGGTTGTGGTGACCACCGACGGATTCTTCAGGCGCGGCAAGCCTCTGCCCCTCAAGCCCAATGTGGACGAAGCCGTATCCAGCGCTCCCAGCGTCCAACACATTGTGGTTGTTAAGAGGGTAGGAATAGATGTCCCATGGAAGGCAGAAAGGGACGTCTGGTACCACGAGCTGGTAGCTAAGCAGTCTGACGAGTGCGAAACGGAGAAGATGGACTCCGAGGATAGGCTTTTCATTCTGTATACATCCGGCACTACGGGCAAGCCCAAGGGAATTGAGCACGTCCACGGCGGCTACTGCGTCGGTCCGGCGCAGACTCTGCACTGGGTCTTCGACATCAAGGAGACCGATGTCTGGTGGTGCACACCAGACATAGGCTTGATCACCTAGGCACCACGTCGATACTATACGAGGGCTCCCCGGACTATCCCGACTTCGGCCGCTGGTTCAAGATTATTCAGGAGAACAAGGTGTCAGTCTTTTACACTGGTCCCACTGCCATACGCGTGTTCATGAGGGCCGGCAAGCAATGGCCTAAGCAGTACGACCTCTCCAGCCTAAGGCTGCTTGGTTCCGTAGGCGAGCCCCTTAGTCCAGAGGCCTGGATCTGGTACAGAACTCACTTCGGCGGAGGAAAGCTCCAAATCATGGACACCTGGTGGCAGACTGAAACGGGAACCTTCGTAATTTCTCCGCGGCCCATAACCCCCCTCAAGCCGGGATCCCCGGCTTTCCCGCTGCCCGGCTACAATGCAGAGATCGTGGATGAGATGGGCAGCGCTTTATCGCTAGGTGGGAGCGGCAACTTGGTGATCCCCACGCCCCATCCAACCATGTTCAGAGACCTTTACAGAGATCCAGAGTGGTACGCGAAGAAATACCTGGAAACTTACTGGAGTATCGGGCCTAGTGCTTCGTAACAAAAGTTTTAAATTTTAGCGCTTGCCATATAATAGAGATCATGGCGAGGAAAGAACTTCACAGTGTCAGATTGACGGAAGAAGAACGGGAAGAACTAAAACGATATCTTCGTTAAAGGTAAGTCCTCTGCGAGAAGCCTGACTCGGGCCAGAATACTTCTCTTAGCCGATGAAGGACGGGATGATGAAGATATTACACAAGCATTAAAGGTGAGCAAGTCGACAGTGAGTCGAATAAGAAAGAGATATTGTGAGAGCGGTCTGGATTCTGCATTGCATGAAAAAGCCCGCAGTGGAGCTCCTCCAAAGATAGATGGAAGAATTGAGGCACAATTGGTCCTTCTTGCCTGTTCTGAGCCCCCAGATGGCAGATCAAGATGGACGGTTAGACTTCTGGCAGATAAGCTTGTTGAGATGGAGGTTGTGGAGTCCTTCTCCCATATGAGTGTGCAAAGGTTATTGAGAAAAATGAAATTAAGCCTTGGCTAAAGACTCGCTGGTGTATGCTGATGACTGAAGTCATCAGCTGCATCGACGAAGTCGGTGCATAGGAAAGATGACGAGCGATTTCATCTGGCACATGGAGGATGTCTTGGACCTTTATGAACAGCCTTATGACCCGAAGCGCCCGGTTATCTGTTTTGATGAGAGGCCATGTCAGTTGATCGGCGATGCGATTATCCCGATTCCAGTCAAACTGCGGCGGCGCACCCCGCAGCAAGCTGCGGGGCATGCAAGGCGCCGCCGCATAAAGATAGTACCAGGCTAACGCATTCAATCCTAAGTTGAATACGTTTGCCCTTTATCCCAGCCGCAGCAAGCTGCGAGGTATTACGTTTAAAAATAAAAACGAGAGGTCTTGTGGCGGTCAAAGCTGCCCTTTAGACAGAACTTCGATGTCCATCAAGAGATAGGATAAGTCAAATGGCCCAAGCCCCTGATGGGAAAACGCTCCGCATTAGCGTTGGTCGCCACTGGCAGAATTGGGAATGGGCAATATAAAATAAAATACAAGACCACCGGTAAGGGCGGGAGCCTTGCCTCTTTTTTTCCAGCGCATTCCCTTTATCGGGCGATGGGACATCTGGTGCTGCAGTAGGGATCCTCAGGCACAACTACATAGCTATAGCTGTTGGGATAGCAAGAAGCTGCGGGATAGCAAGAAGCTGTGGGATAGCTCGAACCTGTAGGACAGTAGCTGGCCGTCGGGGAGCAAGAAGAGGTCATACTGGTGACGTAAGTCGCGCTTGTAGTTGTCGTGGCGGTGGGAGGACAGGTGGTCGTAGTTGTAGTGGGATAGACGGTAGTGGTAGTTGTAGGATAAGTTGTAGTGGTGGTTGTGGGGGGGATCGTAGTTGTAGTCGTGGTAGGTGGCGGACAGTTTAGTCCGCTCGGGCAAGCACAGCCGCTAGTGCATACGGGGCCAGTGGGACAGGCACAGCCGGTCTGGCAGCACGATCCAGTGGGGCACTTGCAGCCCGTAGGACAGGCCGAGCCGGTGGGACAGCTGGCGCCGGTTGGGCACCTGCTGGCAGTAGGACATCTATATCCCGTAGGACATGTACAGCTGCTGGGGCAGGTGCAGCCGCTGGGATTGTTGCAGCTGGTCACACATGGAACCCCGCAAGGTACGCTGGTAGGTGAAATATATTGAGCATGGGCACTGCTCAGACTCAAGAGCAAAATACCCAATAACAACAAGGCGAGCCTCATGACATCATCCTACATTTTTTTATTAACTTGTCTCTTCTGTGTTTTGATAAGCATATAGGAACTAAATATACTTAACTATGATCAGTATTCAATTTTGATGCGGCGCATTTTGTAGTGCTTTAGGCTGAATATTTATATATATTTTACATAAATTTGATATACTGTGATGGGACCTATCAATGATACAAATATTGTATCTGCAATTTTATGCTGGAGTATTTAAAATAGGAAAGAAGGTAATTAAATACAATTCCCTACTGGCTTGGTAAGCCTTTTCCTGATGCCGCCAACTGGCATTGGAGCTATACTACTATCATTATAACCTAAATATTGGTTATGTGAGTGTTTTTGCGCGAATTGAGCCTTCAAGAATTAAAAAGCCAGGCTGGTTCCATCTCAGGCGGAATCTGATGCTCCTTTTCCATTTCTAAGAAATATACATGGCTCCATGGCTCTTGGGAAAGATTGAGCCGATCCTACCCGGCCAAAGAGAGGGCGTCGCTCAGATTCACTGACTCCTTGCTTATTTTCATCCATTCCGGCGAAGGATCGGCTGTTATCACGGCGGTAAGGTTCTTTTTGAAGTATATGTCCATCAGCTTCTCAAGATTAATGGCCCCAGAGAGATAATCCTCCTGGATATTCCCATCCGCCCTCAAGAGTGCTATCTTGGGCTCCCCCTGGAGCTCGGGAAAGGGTGTGGTGTAATGGGCAAGCGGATAAGAGAGGACGAGGGCGAGCATAAAGAGAAGAGATAGCAGCGCTAACGCCTGCAAGAAGCACCTCTTGTTCAAGATCACGACCACCATAGCCAGGCCCAGAATCGGGAGAATCAAAAGGGCCTTGTTAATCCCTCTTGCATCGGCGACGTACTCCACCATGGCCATGAACAGCTGGGGGTGATCCCCCAGGCCGATTATTCCATTGTTGAAGTCGGTGCTGTCCGTGAAGAGTATGACCTTTCCCCTGCCGTACTGCAATCCTGCCATGACCAGATGGCGTCCAAATAGAGAGTTGAGCACAGTCTCCTCCGGGAAAGCCCTGGTCACAAAGAAGGGCGCAGTCTCATTGCGAAAGTGGGCGAAGAAGCTTGGCCGGGTATAGATCTCGAAGAGGAGATCTCCGGCATCGAGCTTCTCCAGGCTGCAGCTGGTCTCCCAGACCAGGTCGCCGGTCATGTATCTGGCAATTTGGGCCGGGAACTCTCCTCGCTGAGTTATTGATCCTCGAATATCGTTATAGAAATCCTGGACCGCCGTAGGCAGATACCTGAATCCCAGGCTCTCTGAGATGGGGTTGAGGTAGGTGCACATCCCATAGATGTCGGTGTGCTCTCCGATTAAGATCAGGCCATTCCCATGAGAGGTGAAGTTCAAGATGGCCTCTATCTCCGATCTCTGAAAAGGCCTGGTGACGCACTTTATCACCAGCACTGACCTGCGGCCGGCAGAGATGTTCTCCAAGGTCCCATCGGTGATCTCCTCGGCCTGGGCCATCCTGATGGAGCTTATTGCCGGCTTCTTCTCCGGCCGGTCTACTATCAGGGTGATATCGTAGAGGCTCGAAAATATGTTCATCAGGCCGAAATAGTTGTTGCTGCCACCGGTGGGATCCCTGGCATAGGTCTGCAGATAGTCCGGCCAAGCTGGCTCCCACTCGCTATGGGATTCGTCTATTATGATGAGGGGATCCGATCTAGCGGCAAAGGGCGTTAAGTAGACGGAAGACAATATGAAAAAGAGCAATAGCAGGGGCACAGTCATCCTGGCCCACTTGACGACTGGGGATGACAGTCTTCTGATCCGCGATCCGGGAAGCGATAGGCATTGTAGAAGAATGCAGGCCAGAGGAAGAGCCAGGAACCCCGGGTTGTCGGGAAGGAAATCGGAAGTGCTCGGATTGTAGATAAGCTTCTGCAGGTTCAAAATCAAGAAGAGGCCGCATAATACAGTGGCTGCAAATGCCCATCTGAATAGTGCCCTGCGGCTCAGCCTGGAGAGGGCGAGCAGGACCAGCACTGCAGCCAGCAGGGAAATGTAAAGAGGAAGAAGAAGCTTAACCTCGTCGAGCAGGATAGGAAGGCTGAGCTTGGTGTGGTAGAGGACCAAATACCTCAGATCGTTGATCCCGTATCTGACTTGAAAAAACGGAGATAGGATCCCAAATAGGATGCTCAGCTCCTTGACCAGCTGACCTGTTGGGAAGAACTCCATGACAAGAAGGCCGGCCCAAGAGGGCAGGAACGTCCCCAGCTGGGCATTGATGGCCGCAATCGAGAGAACGAGCAAGAGGGCCAGGGGCAGATAGGCATTGTTCTCGAGAAGCAGCCAAAAGATGGCGGATGCTGCCACGGCCAGCGAAAAAGCCAGGGCATCACGGCGGTCTATGGACCTGTCCCTGAAGGCCACCAGCAGCAGCAAGATTGAGGATAATGCCAGCAAGAAGCCTGAACGATCCCAGAGGTCGAAGAGGAGGATGTAGCTTCCCAGCAAGAAGAGCCCTGTGGCCATTAGCGTTATCTTGGACTCATACATCCCCTTTTCATAATCCATCTCTGGCCCTCCCGCCCATGCTCTGCAGCAAGTTTTCTGTAAACCTCTTCAGCCCTGGATCAGGATAGCTGAAGGCAGGCTCATAGGAGACGAAGTTCCTGAATATAGTGTGGTCTCCCACCACGATTACCCGGCCCAGGCCGATCTGCTTGAGGGCCATCACCGGCGTCTCCCCATAGTAGGCCAGGGGAACTCCTCCCTGCACCTCCACCGCGGAGTACATGGTAATGTTCCCTGTGCCGTTCATGAGGGGATGATCCGCCGGAAGAGCCTGAAATATGGGGTTCATCATATAGGCCAATGGAAATCCCCAGTCGGTTTTATTGAAGTAGGTCATCTCCCCCAGGAGGGAGCCGCCAAGACGGAAGGAGAAGGCCTCCAGAAGGGAGTTAGATGCTAGATTGGAGGGATCTTCCGGCGTCTCAGAGTGATAGCCGTCGAAGACCAGCAGCGTCCCGCCCTTCTGCACATAGCTGCGCAGGGCTTCGACCTCCTGAGGGCTGAAGGGCCTGGTCGGTCCCATGCTCACATAGGCCCTGTACTCCTCCAGATCTGCAGGGATGCCTGCAGAGAGAATGGGATTGAAGCCGTAGTGCTGGGCGAAGATGGCAAAGAAGACGTTCCTATACTGGTGAGGCGGGCCGTAGCCTTCTATGTTGGCATGCCCCAGGTCCAGCGCCATCATCTCCGAAGGGTCCGGCCCAGCTGGCAGGGAAGATTGGACCAGAATTATGATGAAGACCAGGCAGAGGGAGTAGGCCCAGGGCTCCAGGGCTGCAAGGCGCGTCTTGAAGATGCCATAGACGATGAGCAGGAGCAGAAGGGCTCTAAACCAGATGCTTCTCAAGAAGCTGTTCTCATAGTTGAGATAGCCCAAGACTCTATCGACGAAGCGGTAGTTGTAGAGGAGGTTGGGTCCGCTCAGACAGTCGCTGTTGGCAATGGCCACTGCCCTTCCCCGGCCGTAGTTCGCTCCAGCGCAGATGGGGAGAACTCCAAAGCTCTCGCCCTTCTCCGGCAGCACATCGCCCATGAAGCTGGCAGAGGACCAGTTCCCCTGGTCTGCCCAGGTGGTGTACTTGAGGGCGTAGAATACCAGCGCATCTGAGCTATTTATGCTCAATGTGGCTCCAGCCGTCTCTTCAACGCTGTCTATGCCCGCCAGGCTCGGGAAGTGCGGCTCCCAGAGCATGCTGTAATCGAAGTTGAGGTGCAGGCCCAGTGGATTGAGGAGCGGATTAAGGTTGGCATAGCAGTCCTGGAGGTTAGTATGATCACCCAGCACGAATAGGCCGCCGCCCCCTTTGACGAAATCCAGGACCGCCTTCGCCTCCAGGGAGCTGAGGTTCTTCTCAGGGGTCTCCAGGATCAGTATGCTGTAACCTTTGAGGGTTTGAAGGGTGAGGGGCTCTTCTAGGATCCGGGCCTCATATCCTATCGATTGCAGATAGCGAAGAACGACATTGGTCAAGGTGTCATTTTCGAAGAAAGGAGAGTCGAGGCGGTGGTGATAACCGTCATAGGCGATCCAACCATTTTTTTGCTGGGCCAGGGGATCCAAAGGAGAGAGGCTGATCAAGAGGAGAAGAAAAGAAACGAAGAGGAGCAGCCTGGCGGGGGTTGCTCCCATCCCCCAGGATCTCAACAGGTTGTGGCGAGAGGCGACAAGGGCGAAGAGGAGTGTAAAAACCAGTGTCCATCTGAGGTCAAATCCCAGCCCCAGACCTTCCTGAAGAGCCAGGGGGGATAGGATAAATATGGTCTTAAGAAGCTGCTCATTTCTAAAAATGCTAGCTGTAGCAGCCAGAAGAAGAAAGATGTAGGGGCTCGGATCTCGAAACAGAAAAGGCATAAAGAAAAGCACCGCTCCCAGGATCCTGGCCTTCTCGAACCGCCTCTGCCAGAAATAGAGAATGAGCGCCAGCCCAGAGATCAGGCTGGCCAGGTACATGGGCGTTATTAGCTGAAATTGGGCGTGCAGGAATCCTGACTCCCACAGGATGAAGAAGAGGAGAGGAAGATAAGGGAGGCAGTCCCTGACCCGCGTCGGCTTGGCCCTATCCGCGCTCATCTGCCCTCGATCAGCGGCACCCCTGGGATGGAAAAGAGGAGAGGAAGATCAGGGATCATCATTTGCTACCTCACCGTCCTCAGCTCCCCTTCCTTTGCCCTTCCTTTGCTCCCCTGGGCCATCAGCGTCCCTTCCCTAGCCATCATATGCGCTCTTTTATCCTTGAGGCCCAGGCCGGGATCCTCCTGCGGTAGCCCAGGAGGAGGGACGCTGCAAGGATCACTATCAGGCCGAGAAGGATCTGGTAAAGGTTGTCCATCAGGGAGATCAAGGGGCTGTAGTAGTAGAAGCTGGCCCGGAAGACTACTTCGGTCTGGTTGCCAGTGTTTTCAGTGCGCCACGCCAGGGCATCTCTGCCCGATGCCATCTCCCTGCCGAAGGGAGCTGTAGCATTTCCTATGGTCACAAGAGAAGTTCCAAGGCGTGATCCCGGTGGAGGAATTACCACAATCTCTGCGGCCTGGGGCTCGCCTACATTGACGCTAGTATAGAGGGTATGTCTGTCGCCCGTTCTGCTCAGCAGGCCGTTCCAGGTGAAGCTGAGGTTGAAGCTGTAGGGCTGTCCCGTCTCGTAGCCCGCCAGGAATAGGGAAATAGTCCTCTGGCCGTTCTGCTCATTCACATCCGCGTCAAGAACTTGCCCCAGGGAGTCCTCTGCCTGGTAGTCCTTGGTCTCTCCTCCCCGGAAAGAGATGGTGTAGAGGATGGTAGGATCTTTGGGAATGATGGTTGTAGCCCAGGTGCATCTCACGCTGCCATCCCCCTGAATGTCGTAGATGTAATCGTGCTCTAGGGACTTCCAGGCTACAGTCTGGCCGCTGGCGGTGCCTGAGGTCCATGCCAAAAAAAGTATGATCATTAATTTAATTATTCGGGCATTGGCCATCTGAATCCTCCTGTCGCGCCTCCCCTCCCAACGAACATATACTTTGGGTATGACAATTCTAACATATATTAAGTCTGCGGTGGAATCAGCGAACTTTAGCTGGCCATAGATATCTATTTTCTAGGGAATGGCATCAATATCATTAGGAATATATTTTTAGTATATTATCAATTTAGAGGCTTTAATCAGCCCATTTGTCCAATAGCGACCGAAAATCTTTTACGCATAAAATGTTAATAATTAAAAATTAAAGTAACCGGGGGCTATAAGACCTTTGGCCTCAGGTTAAAGGCCAGCTTCGGGCACGCTGGGATTGGAGGGAGAAGCGAGGGGACTGCTTGATAAAGATTGGAATTGAGTCAACCTCGGAGAAGCTGCGTCAGGATCTTCTCTTGCATCCGTCCAGGTATTTCTTCATCCAGGTGCTGGACGGTCAGCCCACCCTCTGTATTCGCACCTGCAACTCGGAAGGAGAGGACTGGAGATC
>Ga0315291_10008814_pt1 | contig 12377 bp, 22 predicted proteins | sample YL17G12_20_MG_FD_203070 | JGI IMG/M metagenome (GOLD analysis project Ga0315291, IMG submission 203070) | Sediment microbial communities from Yellowstone Lake, YNP, Wyoming, USA - YL17G12_20 | ecosystem: Environmental > Aquatic > Freshwater > Lake > Sediment | place: USA: Wyoming | collected... | reverse complement strand
ATTCAATTTGTAGACAATATCTTGGGAGCTGTATTTCAGGCAGTAGAAATTCCTTCAAAAAATAAGGCAAAACAGGAGTTAGGATTTCGTATAGCCGAGTTTGTGGAAGATACGCTCAGAATCCCTTATAAAAAGCAGTATAAAATTTATCATAGAATTTTCTGTATCTCCTTTTGTCCAAAGAAAAAAAGAAATCTTTTGATTAAATATGAGGATAGTTTTGAATTTTATGATTGTGAGTCAAAAAAAGTGCTAATTTTTAATACCAAACAATCTAATCTAGGGATATAGACCCATGGAATGTAAACGAGAACAAAATTTAAAAACTTGCCTCTGTACATACCCTGATTGTCCGAGAAAAGGGTGGTGTTGCGAGTGCATCAGACATCACTTGAAAAATGATGAATTGCCGGGTTGTTATTTTTCGCCAGAACTTGAGAAAACTTACAATAGGTCAATCGAAAATTTTATAAAAAATCAAAATTAACCAAAATTTAATCACTACACCAAATTTTGGTGTGGTGATAAATCCCAATTATAAATTTATGGATAAAGAAGAATTTACAAAGCCACTACAACAAAAATTAAATAATTTATCAGACGCAAAGTTGATAGAAGAAATGGATAACGGTACTTGTGGAGCAGGGGAGGTATATCGAGAGGTAATTAAAGCAATCCTAGATGTGAGGGCGAAGGAGGCGACCGAAAAATTGAATAAATCCATAGAAAAACTTGATAAAAATACTGCACGTTATTCGAAAGTATTGATTTGGTTGACACTTTTGTTGTTTATCATCGCATTTATTCAGGTTATAATTCTTTTTAAAACGGTTTCTAGTTCAGATTGGGTGGGGGTGCCACTCACGATTTTATTGGCTGCAGTTATTTATTTTGTTTCAAGGAAATTTGAAAAAGAGATAATAAATAAAAATTAAGAAAAATTTATGGCACTTATAAAATGTTCAGAGTGTGGTCGTGATGTCTCGGATAGCGCAGCAAGTTGTCCGAATTGTGGCCATCCAATCAGCTTTAATAATAAAACCGTAGTGCAATTAGATTCGGCGCCTCAAAAAAGAAAAAAATACCGCGTCGGGATTTTAATTTTCGGGCTGATGTTTGTTGTCGGATCAATATTTTCAATGATATGGGGATTTTCTGCAATTACGGGCGGAGAGGGTGGTCAATTTGGTTTTTGGTTTTTTGTTGCTGCGGTTGGTTTTATTGGTATGATTGCCAGTGCAATTGGGAGTTGGTTGTCTAAGCCATAAAAAGAGTTTTAATCAGCGAGTGGAAAAAATAAAAAAATCGCCTTTTAGGCGATTTTTTGATAGAATGAGGATATGGCGATAATTAAGAAAAAATGTTGGCCAGAGTGGTTTGATAAATTTTGTTCTGGCGAAAGAAAATTTGAATTAAGATTAGCTGATTTTGATTTGAGAACCGGCGACACTTTGATATTTGAAGAATATGATCCAAAAACCAAAGAATATACCGGTAGAACGGCATCGCTTAAATGCAAAAGAGTGGAGCATTCAGCACAAGATCCGCTGCAATTTTATAAAGTTGAAGACGTCCGTAAAAATGGTTTTTGGATTATTGAATTGGAAAAATAAAAAATCCCGCTGGGCGGGGCAAGTTTATGCAAGAATTTTTGAAAAAACTGAAAGATTTAAATTTACCGAAAGGTAAATTTGCGATATTCGGAAGTGGGCCAATGGGCATCAGAGGATTGAAAGAAATTGGAGACTTAGACGTGATAGTGACTGAGGATATTTTTGACGATTTTGCAAAAAGGCCCGATTTCAAATTAGGACAGAAAAAAAGCAATAATGAGTATTTAGAAAAAGATGGCATAGAATTTTATAAAAACTGGCACCCCGGAGACTGGGATATCAATAAATTGATTCAAGACGCAGAAATAATAAATGATTGGCCGTTTGTGAGATTGGAAGAAGTATTGAAGTGGAAAAAACTTAAGATGCGAGACAAGGATATAAAAGATATTGAATTAATTGAGAATTATTTAAATAAAAAATAACCCCGCACAGCGGGGCTTTTAAAATTACCCAAATTTTGCTAGAATTAAAATATAATTATTAAATTGTAAAACACATGGAAGAACAGAAAATTGAAGAGAAAAAAGAAAAAGAAAAATCGGGAAGGGGCGGACTTTTTATTCCCGCGGGTTTGTTTCTCGGTTTCGGGATCGGTTTTTTGGTGAATAACGTGGCGGCCGGAATGTTTATCGGTCTTGGAGTCGGGTTTGCGGCATTTGGTATTTCTCTTTTTATTAAAAAATAGATATCGGAAAAATTAAAGCCCCGCGTCTGACGCGGGGCTTTCAAAATTGCGTGAATCTGGTAAGATAAAAGCATATGGAAAACAATAATGAAGAATTTAAGGTTTCCGGCGAGGAGGTGGTGAAAAAGGTTAAGGAGTTGATTAAAGCAGGCAATGCCAGAAAAATAATTATTAAGAACGAGAAAGGGGAGTCGGTAATCGAAATTCCTTTGACTTTTGGCGCTGTTGGCGCAATCCTTTTGCCGACCCTGGCCGCAATCGGCGCCGTGGCCGCCTTATTAACCAATTGTACGATTGTAGTGGTAAGGAAAGAAGAATAAGAAATAAAAAATTAAAAATCGGTTGCGATGGTCATCGGACCGATTTTTTGATAGAATGAAGATGTATGCCCGGTACTACAACTTCGAATAGAAAAAAACAACCAACTAAAAGATATCATTTAATTTTGGATGCCGTCGAAGTGGATGATAAATATTTGACCGACAAGGAATTTTTGAAGAATTTTTTGCAACAAGCCACCAAGCTGGTCAATATGAAAATCCTCTATGGCCCGATTGTTGTGGAAGGGGTTCCGGAAAATCCGGGATTGTCCGCTTTCTGCGTAATCGATTATTCCCACATTTCGGTTCATACTTTTACCGAAACCAAAGAAATTTATCTGGACGTTTTTTCCTGTAGTCCCTTTGATTATTCAAAAATAGAGAATTACATCATTGAGAAATTTAACCTGAAACCCGAGCAGGTTTTCAAATCAAAGTCGGAATACAAACAATCCGGTTTAATCTCCCACATCGGCTAATTCGCACGAATATGGCATGAGGTGTTATTGCATTATTATTGCTGGTTTGTTTATCTTTAGAGCATATCGGCTAATTCGCACGAATATGGCATAAAGCAAATTGATTTGTTATAATATATTCGTATGAAAAACTTAAAAAATTTGGGCAGAAAATTTAAGGCACTGGGCAATGAAAGGCGATTGAAAATTATGGAAGAACTATTGAAATCCAAGAAACTGACCGTTGGACAAATCAGCGACAAAATAAAACTTTCTTTTCGAAGCACCTCCAGGCATTTGAAAGTTTTGGAAAATTCAGAGTTTGTAAGCTGGGAGCAGGTTGGCATAAATATGTATTATTTCATTTCACCTGAAGCTCCGAAAAAATTTCTTAATTTGATTAAAACTTAGTTCAAACCACACATCGGCTAATTCGCACGAATTAGCCGATAAAGAATTAGAAATAATTTTATGAAAAAAGAATTTACAAAAGAAGAGGCGAAAAGAATCGGGGATAGTATCGACATCGATTGGAGCAAATACGATTTGGAACAATTCAGAATGGGATTGGGCGTTGAATTGGAGCACGGGCTTCATGACCCGGAGACCAATGTCACCAATGATGACGAATCGGTGACCGGAAAAATCGCTTTGGCCCATCTTAAAGAAATTCCCGATTATTACACTCGATTGGACAAAATGGAAAAAGAAGCCGGAAGCTAAAATGGTCAATCTATTTAAAATAAAACTGAAATGGTGGATGTGGATTTTGCTTTCCGTTCTTTTCGGTTGCCTGATAATGTTATTAGAAATTTTATTGATAAAATAATAATTAGCAAAAGCCCTAAGGCACAGCGAGGCTGGCTTCAGGGTAAATATATGAAAAACAATAATGAAGAATTTAAAGTTTCAGGTGAGGAAGTAGTAACGAAAGTCAAGGAGCTGATTAAGGCGGGCAATGCCAGAAAAATAATTATTAAGAACGAGAAAGAGGAATCGGTAATTGAAATTCCTTTGACTTTTGGCGCTGTTGGCGCAATCCTTTTGCCAACCTTAGCTGCAATCGGCGCTGTGGCCGCTTTATTAACCAATTGTACGATTGTAGTGGTAAGGAAGGAAGATAAAAAATAGCTAATCAAATCTTGAAGATATTACAAAATCGGTCGCGATAGCCATCGGACCGGTTTTTTGGTAGAATGAAAGAGATGATTAAAAACATAAATTTCAAACGAGTTTTACTGGCCGGGATAGCAATTTTCTTCATCAGTTTTATTGTGGGCGGTGGTAGTTATTTTCTTTTTGGTCGGGTATTTAATTTAGAACCTCGTGCTATTTGGAAATGGACTTCGGCTCAAGGATTTGATATGTCGGCAGAGTGGTGGATTATTCTTTTTCTTCTGAATATCATTCTAGCGGTTGCCTTTGCCTTCGTTTATGCGCTCATTGAGAAAGGATTGCCCGGAAAAGGAATGCGGAAAGGATTAAGCTTTGGCATTATTGTTTGGATTGTCGGGCCGATACCGGCACTTGTTACTATGTATCTAATGATGAATATTGCCACTGGCGCGCTGATATATTTTATTTTTCAATCGTTCTTTGAATGGCTAGTTTATGGAACAGTTATTTCTGTTATTTATAAAGATTAGGAGATTTAAATATTATTTTAAGTTTTTCAAGAGGGGCGTAAAATAAAAATTAAGAAAAATAACAAAAATATGAACAATCAAACAATAAAATCAACCGGGTGTTGCGAGCCGTTTAATCCCGAACCGTGGCAGGGCAAAGAAATTGTCTGGAATAGTAAAATTTTTGTCAAAGACCATTTGACAAGCTTTTTTCATATGCCATTGAATATGGGAAAGAAAGTGATTAAGAATATGGCATTGATTGAAAAAGCCGGAGCCAAGGCAGCGTATCAATTGATGCTCACTGACGAGAAATCTTCCTGGGGCGCGGATATTTATATTGATGTTGCCAAAGAAGTTCCGGGCGCGCAAATGGCAACTCTTTCCGGCACTTTCTTGACCAAGGTTTTCGAGGGACCGTATCAAAATGCCGGCAAATGGGCGAAAGAGATGATAGAATACGTCAAAACCAAGGGGAAAGAATTGAAAAAGCTGTATTTTTCTTACACCACCTGTCCGCGCTGTGCCAAGGTTTATGGCAAGAATTATGTGGTCCTTTTCGCTCAGATAGGTTAAGGTTAGAAACAATTAAGAGTAATTGAAGCCCCGAGCGTAAGCGAGGGGCTTTTAAAATTAATGTGGATTTGGTAGAATAGAAAAATGGAGTGCCAACAAAAAAGAACTTTTACGCAAAAAGTTTTAAGTGTAGTCGCCAAAATTCCGAAAGGAGAGACGAAAAGTTATAAAGAAGTGGCGAGATTGGCCGGGAGGCCACGAGCTTATCGGGCGGTGGGAAATATAATGAATCGCCATAATGTTAAGGGCTTGCCCTGTCATCGGGTGATTCGCAGCGATGGTTCTTTTGGCGGATACAGATGGGGCGCCAAAAAGAAAGCGGAGATTTTAAAAAAGGAAATAAAGGTCGGTAGAGATAATTAATAAAAAGTAAAAACAATAAAAAAATGGGCGTAGGATGGGCAAACAAAAAAAGACGCGACAGAAAGGCAAAAAAGAGAAACAAGAATATGAAAAAATCAAAGAGAAGATAACAAAAATTCGCAGAAAATCGGTTGCGATGGTCATCGGACCGGTTTTTTGGTAGAATAAAGACATGAAAAAGAACACAAAAACAATTTTGTATTTTGCCAAGAATTTATCTATTGTTTTGGGTTTGGTTTTGATTTGGCGGGGGATCTGGTATATTTTAGACGGTGTAGATAGATTATTTTTTGGCGGTAGTCATATCTGGACAGCAGTCGGCGGAATAATTCTTGGCCTTTTGATTATTTATCTTCCGGATAAAGATTTGAAAGAAATAGAGAAATTATAGAAAAGAAATTAAAATTTCTAACCCCAAGCGGGGACATTGACATCGTAATTGTTTTATGATAATGTAGAATGATCAAGCTGGAAGTGTAAGCGAAGCGTAGTCGGGTTTCTGTATTACAATATTCTTGGTTTGAAATTTAATTCATTAATTTATTGAAAAAATGAAAGGAACAATCAAAAAACTCACTGATCAAGGGTTCGGCTTCATCACTTATGAGGGAGCCGAGAAAGATCTCTTTTTTCATTCAAACGAACTCAAGGACGTACAGTTCAATGACCTTAAAGAAGGTGATGTAGTAACGTTTGAAATAGGTGAAAGTCCGAAAGGACCCAATGCCACGAATGTTACTCGAGAAGAGTAAGAGAAAAGAAGTTTACAAAAAATCGCCCAAAAGGCGATTTTTTGTTTACCCCATCAAATTTTGAAATAATTTGATTCGGAGGTAGAATGAAAATGTATGATAGGAAAAATTTTATTAATAATTTTAGGGATTTTTGTTTTGTGGCAGATTATTATTAGGGTTTTTAGAAAACTCTTTCATTTTCCCGCCCCGGCTTTCATCGGTCGATTTTTGGACAGTAATTACAGAAGAAAAGTCCAGTCGCCGGCCAAATTAATAGAGCGAAGCGGAATAAAAAAGGGGATGAAAGTTTTGGATTTGGGTTGTGGAAGCGGGACATTTACCACTTTTGCGGCTCGGACAGTTGGTGAAACTGGAAAAGCATATGCTTTGGACATTGAGCCGAAAATGCTGAAGCAACTAGAAAATAAATTAGCTAAACCGGAAAATCAGGGCATTAAAAACATCGAGATAATCAATAAAAACGCCTACGAATTGCCGTTTGATGATAATTTTTTGGATGTGGTTTATATAGTAACGGTTCTTCAGGAAATACCCGACAAAAAGAGGGCCTTGAGAGAAATTAGACGGGTATTAAAACCAGGTGGAATTTTGGCTGTAACCGAGCTTTTACCTGATCCTGATTATGTTTTTAAATTCCAGACAATTAAATTAGTGGAAAAAGCAGGATTTGTTTTAGATAAAGCATTGGGAAACCTCTGGAATTATACGGTGAGATTTAAAAAACCATGATCGTTCTTTCGAGGGGTTTATAAAAATTAAAAAATAAACCCTGAAGTAATCCGATATTCATCGGATACTATGGGGTAAGTTTATGAAAAAAATATTAATTATTTTAATAATCGTGGTTGTTGGAGCCGGGATTTGGCTTGTAACCAATGAATCCAAATCACCGGAGCCCGTTGTTTGCACAATGGACGCAAAGCTTTGTTCCGATGGTTCTTATGTTTCAAGAATTTCGCCAAACTGCGATTTTGCCCGGTGCCCAAAAGAAGATTTGATTGTGATTGAATCCCCGATAGCTAATGAAGAAATTTCCAGCCCAGTTTCAATTAAAGGCAGGGCTCGCGGTTCTTGGTTTTTTGAAGCCAGTTTTCCCGTTAAGCTGTTTGACGAAAAAGGGAACTTGATCGCTACGGCTATAGCGCAAGCGAAAGACGATTGGATGACAAATGATTTTGTGCCCTTTGAAGCAAAATTGATTTTTCTCGCATCAGCCACTCAAAAAGGATTTTTGGTTTTTGAAAAAGACAACCCTTCCGGCTTGCCGGAAAATGCCGATGAATTAATGATGCCCGTTTTGCTTAGGCAAGGAAGGGAGATAAATTTATATTATTACAATCCTGATTTGGATAAAGACGAAACCGGTAATATCATGTGTAGCCGCAATGGCTTGGTTGCAGTTAAAAGAACTATTCCCATAACCCAAACACCGATTCAAGATACAATTAAACTTTTATTAAAAGGCGAGTTAACTCAAATTGAAAAAGATGAAGGCGTTACCACCGAATATCCCCTGGAAGGTTTTTCGCTCAAATCCGCTTCTTTAAGAGAGGGGATTTTGACCTTAACTTTTAATGACCTCTCGAGTAAATCTTCGGGCGGTTCTTGTCGGGTCGGAATTTTGTGGTTTCAAATAGAAGCGACTGCCAAGCAGTTTACGGAAGTAAAACAAGTTAGATTTTTTCCCGAAGAATTATTCCAGCCATAAAAACCTGCTTTTTATGTTATAATAAAATCATGAAAAAATTAAATCCATCAACGGTTGGTCTTTTACAGGCAATAGGCGTAATTGTTTATTGCGCTTTGGTGGTCGGGATTATGAATTGGTTCGGACAAATATTTTTTGCTCCGCCGAGATTTTTGGGCTCGCTTTTGATACTTGTTCTGCTTGTTTTTTCAGCTGCGGTTACTGGCTCAATCGTTTTCGGCTATCCGGCTTATCTGGCGCTGAATAAAAGAATCAAAGAGGCCTTGTCAATTTTAGCTTTCACTTTGTTATATTGCCTGATAATTATTTTGGCTATAGTTATTATTATTGCGAGCTTAAGTTAGACGAACCTTAACGTAGCCGCTCGGCACAAATAGCCGAGCGACATTTTATTCTCTATATGAAAAAACTTTGGATAACAATTTTAGTTTTGGTTTTTATTCTCGGCGCATTGGCTGCGGTGAGATTTTTAATTGGTGGTTCAGAGGATACCTGGATTTGCGAGAATGGAACCTGGATAAAACACGGAAACCCGAGCGCGTCAATGCCGACAAGCGGCTGCGGAGAAGTTTCTCAAGAACCGAACCCAAATAATGAGTCATCGGAAGAACCAAGAACTCCGGACATAGTTTTATTGGATGTGCCATTTTTTGCCCAAGCGCCATTCGGCCAATGGGAGAACCCAATTTATCAGAACGCTTGCGAAGAAGCGTCTTTATTAATGGCGGACTTATGGATAAAGGGAATAGAATCGATTTCCAAACAAGAGGTAACTGATGAATTAAAAAAAATCGCCGATTTCGAGCAGGGAAAATACGGCAATTTTTACGATACTTCAATGGCTGATACTGCCCAGCTGATGCGGGATTATTTTAATTACAACAATATTGAGGTTAAAGAAGATATCGGCATTGACGATATAATCAACGAATTACTGAATGGCAATTTGGTGATTACTCCGATGAATGGTCAGATTTTGGGTAATCCCAATTACACTCCGCCCGGTCCAGCCGAACATATGCTGTCGATAATCGGTTATGATTTCAGAACCAAAGAATTCATCACCAACGACGTCGGTACACGCCAGGGAGAAAAGTTTAGATACGACCAGGATGTTTTGTGGCGGGCTATCCGTGATTATCCCACTGGCAACAAAGAACCGATTTTAGAGATTAATAAAGTAATGCTGGTAGTTAAAAAATGATTTTTATAAGCAGGGAAAAATTTGAGGAATTAGTGGATGAAGGAATAAAAAAAATTCCAAAAAGATTTTTGGAAAAATTAGATAATGTTGATATCGTGATTGAAGATGAACCGACCGAGGTCCAGGTTAAAAAATTAAAGCTTGGAATAAATTCCAAGCTTTTCGGACTTTACGAAGGCGTGCCCCAGACAAAAAGAGGATATTATTCCGGGGTTTTGCCGGATAAAATAACAATTTTTAAAAAAACATTTGAAGAAGTTTGTTCCAGCGAGGAGGAGATAAGAGAAAAAGTTGGACAAACGGTTTGGCACGAAATCGCCCATCATTTTGGAATGGACGAGGAGAGAGTGAAAAAAGTGGAAAAAAGGAGAAAAATGTGATATATTAATTTTATGGCATTGAAACATAAAAGCCTCTTTATTTTGGTAGCTGTTATAATCGGTATTGGTCTGGGATTTTTGGCTTGGAACTTTCTTGGCCCGGTTTTCGCCAGGGGAGTTTTTTATTATAGGGTTGATGGCGATAAGGCAGATTTATTTTTAGCCAAAGATAGCAATACGAAGAAGATTCTTTCCTTTCCGGCAAGAGAAGTTGATTTGGGCGATTTCAGACCGCCAAGAAGAACCTACATATCAAACAATAGAAATAACATAATTTATTTCAAGCAGGTTGGAGAAAAACCATTGGAAAATCAAGATAATCCGGATTTAACTGCTTTCAGAATAATTTATGAACCGACTTTCGTTAATTTAAAAAATAAGCAAGAAAAAAAGATAGACCAATCGATTGATTCGGCAAGCTTGGTTTTTTCGCCAGACGATAGCCAAATTGCTTGGATTAAACAGATTGATGAAACAAGCTATCAGGAGATTGAGACGAGCGGAAAAAAAAGAGAGCTTTGGATAAGTAAGACAAATGGCGAAGACGCCAAGCTTTTGGCGAACTTTGACGAAAATCTGATTTTATTGAAAGTTTGGTCAGGAGATTATATTTATTTTCTCGGATTTTGGGACATAACTAACCGAAGCATGGGCCGAGTAAATATCAAGACAAGAGAAGTTGAAAATATGATACCGAGATATTGCGAAAAATTTTTGGAGAACTGCCAGAATATAGAAATTTCGCCGTCGGGAAATAAATTTTTATATGAGATCTATGCAAAGAAAGACGATAAAGATATCACCCAGCTTTATCTGGGAGATTTCGACAAAAAGGAATTTTTGGAGATTTTGACCACAGACAAGATTAGCGATAGATTGTGGTTTGATAATGAAGAAAGATTTTTCTACACAGAACAGGGATTAGCGAGAAGAAACGACGGAACCGCGGAGACAGACGTAGTGGAAAGAATTCATATAGTTGATATCGAGAATCAGATAGACGATAAAATATACGAGGGGAGTTATATTAGCGAATTGACGTTGGATTCGGGCAAAAGGTATCTTTATTTTTTGGAAAGAGAGAAAAATGGGGAAAACTTTAATTTGAATAGATTGGATTTAAAAACAAGAGAAGTGAAAACAATTTTGACGGAAAATTATAATAAAATTTTATTGGTGCAATAAAATTGTGTTACTACAATTTCCTAAAGGATTTTACTGGGGGACAGCAACGTCAGCGTATCAAGTAGAAGGAGGAATAAAGAATGATTGGGGTGCTGCTGGCGGAAAATATGATGCTGGTGTTGCTTGCGACCATTATAATCGGTTTGAGGAGGATTTTGATTTGGCAAAACAGATGAATAATAACGCCCACCGATTTTCAATTGAGTGGGCGCGTATTGAACCGGCAGAAGGGAAATTCAATAAAGACGAGATAGAGCATTACCGTCAAGTTATTCAGGCCTTAAAAAAAAGAAATTTGGAACCGTTTGTTACTTTGTATCATTGGACTTTACCAACTTGGTTTGTGGAAAGAGGTCATTGGTTAAATTTAGGCGCTTCCCAATATTTTGCGAGATTTGTTGAAAAAATAGTAAATGAGTATAAGGATTTGGTTAAATTTTGGATAACCATAAACGAGCCGAATATTTATACTTCACATTCATTTATCAGGGGTCAATGGCCGCCGTTCAATAAAAGTTTTTACAGAACCCAGCAGGTTTTAAAAAATCTTGTTGAAAGCCATAAAAAGAGTTATGAGATTATTCATAAGATAGACCCGGATGCAAAAGTCGGGATTGCCAACAACAATACCAATTTCAAGGGAATTTTGAAGTTTTTCTCCGATTATTACTGGAACCATCAATTTTTTCAGAATATAAAAAATCACCAGGATTTTATCGGTTTAAATTTTTACTTCAGCAGTTCGGTCTTTGATGTGGTTGTTAAACCAAAAGATGTTTCTGATTTGAAATGGGGCATTGAACCGAGAGGAATATACGGAGTTTTAAAGGGTTTAAAGCAATATAAAAAACCGATTTATATTTTTGAAAACGGCTTGGCTGATGCCAAAGACAAAAAAAGAACAAAATTTATTCTTGAACATCTGAAATGGATTCATAAAGCAATTGAAGATGGCGTGGATGTTCGGGGTTATTTCCATTGGTCCTTGATTGATAATTTCGAGTGGGACAAGGGCTTTGGACCGAGATTTGGTTTGATTGAAATTGATTATAAAAATAATTTAAAAAGGATTCCCCGCCCGAGCAGTAAAACTTATGCGGAGATTTGTAAAAATAACGCTGTAAATATATAGACATATGACATTTTGGCTTTTAATCATAGTCATTGCTCACCTTTTCTACGCCATAATTTTTATAATTGATAAATATATTGTTTCTAAGTCATTGCCTCATCCGATTGTTTATACTTTCTATGTTGGAGTTTTGAGTATTGCGGTGTGGTTTTTGATTCCTTTTGGTTTTTCTTTTCCTTCGCCATATTACGTTTTTTTGAGCATATTGGCCGGTATCGCTCAAGTCGGAGGATCTATTTTTTTATACAAATCTTTACATTCAAGTGAGGTTTCTCGGATTATTCCCTTTATCGGAGGATTTATAGCTGTTTTTGTTTTAATTTTGAGCACTCTTTTAATAGGCGAAAGATTGAACCTTCAACAATACGTT
>Ga0315291_10008813_pt1 | contig 12377 bp, 9 predicted proteins | sample YL17G12_20_MG_FD_203070 | JGI IMG/M metagenome (GOLD analysis project Ga0315291, IMG submission 203070) | Sediment microbial communities from Yellowstone Lake, YNP, Wyoming, USA - YL17G12_20 | ecosystem: Environmental > Aquatic > Freshwater > Lake > Sediment | place: USA: Wyoming | collected... | reverse complement strand
ATAGCGCATTCTCGCCGTTGCCATATAAGGAAAAAGCGGAGGCAATTGCGTAAGATGGGAATCGATTTATCTGCTATACGTTGTTGCATTTTTCAACCTAAAATGGCGTTGTAGGATTAAGTTCTGGTCTGGTGGTTAGCCTTTGACCAGGCTGGATTGTCCAGCTTGCTCACATGAGATTCGCTTGGCGCACCCATAATGTGTCTCCTGAAAAAAGGCATTATGGTCAAACCACGTGGTCAGAAAAGGATGCACTTCGCCGAGCGCTTACGTACAATCCTACAAAAAGAGGGCTGATCGAATCCCGCCCTCTCCGTCATTTGCTTGCTTGTCAGACTTTCAGGAACTCAAGGGCGACAGGATGGATAGATGCGGCAGTTCGATAATCGTCCACCCAGCCGTAGGTAAAAAACGCGGTTCTTGTGGCATACTGTGATTAGGCAGGAGCACTGCTTATGGAGACCAGGTCTCACTTCTTACCTAAGCTCATCATTGTTCTGTGGATTTCATGCAGGTTGTCGGGTGCAACGGGTCAGCCGAGCGGTTACGACCAGAAAGCCAAAGAGATTCTGGAAGCAGCCAACGTCAAAGGCGGTCTGATCGTGCACATCGGCTGCGGCGACGGCAAACTGACAGCGGCGCTGCGCGGCGGCGATAGCTGGCTTGTCCAGGGATTAGATACCGACGCGGATACAGTACGGGGGGCGAAAGAATATATCCGCAAGTTAGGAATCTACGGCCCGGTGTCGGTCGAGCGCTTCGACGGGAAGCGGCTGCCGTACGCGAAAAACCTGGTGAACTTGCTCGTGGCGGGTGCATCGGCAAAGAGTCTCGATACATGCACTTTTACGGTTGACCGCGCCGCGGCGATTGATCCTGCCGCCATTATATGGCGCGCCACAGCCGAGCTGGCCGATACCGGCGAGAAGATGGAGCATACGCTGGCAAGTATGCCCCCGGTCGGCCTGCCCGAAACCGGCTTCGAATATCTGACCGGACTTGCTGAACAATGGCTGTAGGTTGGGACGCCCGGCGGAATCGAACAAGACACCATGCCCGACGGCAGGGTGAACCTCGCCGACTTCGCGGAGTTTGCGGCGAAGTGGAGGGGCAGTGAGCAGTGATTCCCGAAGAATGGGATCTGCGATATTGCTCAGCGATGATCGTTTATTCAGCCTGATGTGGTCAGCGGTTGGGGGGTGATTTTGAGATTTGGGATTTACTATCCTTCTGCAAACCCGCCGCGGCGGGCAAGCTCAGGACGAATTCTGCCGTTATTGTGGATTTTCCTTGACACCCAACTCCGCACGATGTATAATATACATCTAACAAATAGCTAATAGACAATAGTGAACCTGTCTTGAGCTTGCCTGTGGTGAGCTTGTCGAATCCATCGAGTGGATCATCAATAATCAATCGTAAATACCGACTGCCCAATAGCCAATACCAAATAGTCAGTCGTCGGCAGTAAATAGCGAATAGTCAATAGTAAATAGTGAATACGAAATAGTCAGTGGTCAGTAGCAAATAGCAAACAGCCAGTGGTGAATACCCAAACTGACCAGTTTTCAAGAAAACGGCACGATAAGTCTTTATGCCACAGCAATATGGCACAGTGTGTCATTCCCGCGAAGGCGGGAATCCACTCACCCGCCACACTACTGGATACCTGCTTTCGCAGTTATGACGAGGCGAACCGGTCAGTTTGAGGAAATGGTAAATAGTATCATGGCTACCGAACCCCAAATCCTCCCCAACCGCTGCAACCCCAAAAATCCATCGCCTCCCAACCTGCCGGCGCTCTACACTTGTAGAGACTCCTCTACAAATCGCCCTGTTTTCTGCAAAACAAACCCAATTTCAAAATGGGCAATATAGACATAAGTGCAGCAAAGACAAAGGCTTATGCCAAAGAACAACGAACAACGAACGATTATTCAAAACAAACCCAATCAAACCCAATTCCCCCGCCCCCAGAGAACCCGGGGCGGCGGGGCCGACAGGGGCGAAAAAAACATATTTTTTCCAAAATCCCGTAGTTACCACGATAGAATTGCCGCAGACTTCCTATATACTTGTGCGTCGATTGACAGACGATCCTGTGGCGCCCTTATGGGCGGCCCCGTACCTATGTCCAAATCGGGGCTGGCATCCCCACCCGGTGGATGCCTTGGGCGAAGGCTCGCCCGGCGGCCAGGGCCTGGGCCTCAAAATAGGTGCGGGGGATTCTCGAATTAGGTAAGGAATGGCTTATGCAAAAAGAAAGCTTCTGGATTGGTGCGGTGATTATAGCAGTAGGAATCATTTTGATATTCTGGATTTTGTTTTCGCAGGGGCTTTTCTGAGCGGGGCAGGAAATGGACGATCTGATAGAGAAAATGGCTGAGGAGGGTTATGTTCCCGGCATTCCGGGTTCAATGGAAACGGCCAACCACGCGGTAGAAGTCGAACTCTGCGCCAACAGCATCTGCGGGAACTGCGGGCACGAAGGACTCGAATACGCGCCGTTTGTTGACCACACCTCACAGGACTTCAGGGCCTTCAGCTTCTGCCCCAACTGTGACAACGCAGAGGAGCTATAGTCGCATAGCAAAACCCCGCACCTATTTTGAAATGCCGGGCGGAATCCCACGCGGGGAACCTTGGCCGAAGGGCCGAACCTCAAAATAGGCCCCAGGCCCTGTGGGGGTGCGGGGCCGTCGATCATTCGCCGACGGCTTGGCCGGCCTTTGGTCCCGGCGGGGTCGCCGTCTTGTGCAGCCTTACCAGAAGGACACAGGGCGCTTCCAAGGACTCGGTGAGGCGAATCTCCCCCACGGGGCCTTGGGCCTCGACGGCAACGGTGCCGGAACGGACACGCTCGAGGTCGTGTCTCGAATCTATGCGGAAGATTTCCCATTGGACATCCCCGCGCCACGGCAAATGCTCGATGCTCAGCTGGAGGTCTTTCTCTTCGCAACGGAAGTTACCGACCAGGATAGCGGCCTCGGTCCCGGTTTGATTGATCCCCGCGCAGACAGCCATATCTCCCGGCTTACCCGCCCAGGCGCCGGCGGGCTTGCCGCCCGATGCTTTTACTCTGACCGGCGTATCAAGCAACGCCACAAAGGCCTTCATAGCATAGAAGGTTTTTTTGGGCGCGCCGTACCGATTGAACAGGCCGAACTGATTCGTATCGCCGCTGTAGAAGTTGGCGACATCGACCGGGCTGTCCTGAAGGTAAATCAACGTGCACACGACAAAGGCAGCGCCGTGCGCGCCGCCCATCTTTTCATACCACCGCTGCCGCACGAGACCCTGGCCGGAAAGGCTCATAGGCGTCCAATCATTGTCCGGCAGGTAGTTCCACTCATTCAGATGGTTCTCGGCCTTAGTGAAACCGTATTCGTCCAAGAGCCGACGCACGGCGCGGGCCTTCTGCGCGAAAACGTAGGGATTATCGGAATAAGTGTGCCAGGAGAAGAAATCCAGCGGCACTGAACTCTTCTTGCAGAAATCCAGAAAACCTTGCAGGAAGGCCGTGGGCTTCAAGCGCTCCCCCGCACCAATTGGGACGCTATCGCCAGTCCTACTCCCCACGAAGCCCGGGTCGTCGCGCCACCGGCCAATTGGTGCGGGGCCTTGGGCCTCGATCAGCTCGCCCGGCGCACCAATGGACGGCCCGCCGACCTTGAGTTCGGGGAATCGGGCCTTGATGGCCTTGGCGGCCGTGGCGTACAAGCGGTAGTAGTCCTCATCCGAGCCGGTCCACATGTTCGGGCGGTTCTCCGGCTCATTCCATATCTCCCAGTACGGGATTGCGTAGCGAAAGCCATCGGCCCAGCCTTCGTTGTAACGCCGGATAATGCCGATGCAGGCGCCGGTCCATTTCTCGTAATCACTCGGTGGCGCGACATTGTACTTCTTTTGCGTCATCTCAATACTCTCGCCCAGCCGATAGACGATCCGCGCCCCGGTATCGACAATTGCCTTGATGTAGTCATCGGTTCGGGAGAATCGATAATTCTCCGCAAGGCCGGGGTCGGAGCTCAGGTCGGGAAAAATCGCGTGGATGTCCACCACATCGGGATTCGGCCACTCGCTGTCGTGCAGTCTGGCCAGCGGAATCTTCAGCTCACGGTAATAAGCCGACAGGTCGATGGTCTGGCCGTAATTGACCGGGCCGTTGTTGACTCCGTGCAGCGCCCGAATTGTCCCAAGCCGGCCGGAGCAATCAACGCGGACCTCCACAGCGGATACACCGGCCAAGCCGACGAGAACAGCCACACTCAGCACCAGACAGCCTCTTAAAGCTTCCGCCGGTCGCAGTGTCATAATTGCGAAAGGTTCGCGCGACATCCTTCTTCTTTCTCTAAAGCCCTTATGTAAAGATTTCAGCAGACAGCCGCCTTTCGGCTCGCCAGCCGAGCCGGCAACTCAGAGATTCTACCGCGACCTCCTCAGCCGGACAAGCCCATCTCTTTGCCACGGGTCATCGCATTTCTGAACATATCCGTAATTCCTTGCACGGCGGCACAGAATGAGTATAATCGCCGCCGACAACTTGTATATAGATTTGGAGACCCGGTTATGGCAGCAAACAGGCGTATAACGAGACGCGATTTCTTGGCAAGGGCCGGCGGCGCGGCGCTCGCCGCCCCGCTGTTCGTCAATTCAAGGTCGTTCGGCGCCAACAGTCGGATCAATCTGGCCGGTATCGGAATGGGCGGGCAGGGCCGAGGAGACCTCGGTGGTGCGCTCGGATTCAAGGAGATTCAGGCCGTCGCCGTCTGCGACGTCGTCGAAGAGCACCGCAATCAGGCCAAGGCAATGGTCGATAGCCGCTACGGCAACAGCGACTGCAGGGCCTACAACGACTACCGCGACATCATCGCCCGCGACGACATCGACGCTGTCCTAATCGGAACGCCCGACCACTGGCACGCGATCATCTCCATAGAGGCGATGACGCACGGCAAGGACGTCTATTGCGAGAAGCCCGAGACGCTCACGGTCCGCGAGGGCCGGGCAATGGTCGAGACGGCCCGCCGTTACGGACGTGTCTTCTCCGGCGGCTCGCAGCGAGTCTGGGACGACTACAACTATTTTCACAAAATGGTCCGAGGAGGGCACATCGGACAGGTCAAGGAGGCGTGGGTCAACGTCGGCGGCCCGTCGGGGCCGTGCTACCTGCCGCCCGTGCCGATACCGCAAGGCGTTGACTGGGACCGCTGGCTCGGACCGTCGCCGTGGCGGCCCTTCCACCCGACGCTGATCCGCGGCGGATTTCGCGCTTACAGCGATTACTCCGGCGGCGGCATGACCGACTGGGGATGTCACGGCTTCGGCGGAGCACTGTTCACCTGCAATCTGCACGAGACGGGCCCGGCCGAGATCATCCCGCCCGACGGCAAGGACTACCAGCTTCTGACCTATATCTTCGCCAATGGCGTGCGCATATATCACGGGGGCGGCTGGGGCGGAATACTCTCATTCAGGGGCGCCGACGGCGAGCTGCCCGCACGCGACAATTCGCAAGACGAAACACCGCCCGACATTTACATCCCCAATTACAAAGGCCGGGGCGGTATCTTCGGCGACTTTGTCCACTGCGTCCAGACGCGAGAGCGACCCTTCCGTGACATCGAGGTAGCTCACCGCACCGCCACCCACGCCCACTTGGGCAATATCGCATACTGGCTGAAGCGCCCCTTGAAGTGGGACCCGGTAAAGGAAGAGATTATCGGCGACGCCGAGGCCGCAAGATGGCTCGACCGGCCAAAACGCGAACCCTGGCGCCTCGCATAACAATAAAGAAAGGAATACGATATGAAACGCTGGATGGAGATTTCTCTGTGTGTAATCGCGATGGCCATAACGACCTTTGCCGTGGCCGCAGAACCGGACCCGATAGCACAGCCCGCCGGTGCTTTGGCGGGCCAGCTCGACGACGCCCTCAAGGCCGTGGCGACGTTTGAGTACGGAAAAGACTCAGGCCCGCTCGAGCTCGTCGAGCGGATCGTTATCGACGCCGCCAAAGACGTCAGGCTCCGCGACGCGGTCGAGCAACGGCTTATCCGCGCGCTCGGCTCACCCGCAACGAACGATGCCAAGGCATTTCTCTGCAGGCAGCTTCGCACCATCGGCACCGCGAAATGCGTCCCGCAATTGGAAGAGCTCCTGACCGACCCGCAGCTCTCGCACATGGCGCGATACGCCCTCGGCACAATCGACGACCCCGCCGCACCCGCTGCCATGCGACGGGCGCTGCACAAGACATCGGGCGTCATCCAGGTTGGAATCATCAACACGCTCGCGGATATGCGCTGCCGCCCCGCCCTGCCGGACGTCGTAATCCTGCTGGACTCGCCCGACTCCGCCGTGGCGCAAGCCTCCGCCGGAGCGCTGGGACGAATCGGCGGCGCCGAGGCTGTAAATGCGCTCCAAAAGGCGCGCCCGAAAGCCTCAAAGGCCCTGCGCCAGTGCATCGACGGCGCCCTGCTGATTTGCGCCGAGCAGCTCCTCGCCGACGGCCAACCGGCCCAGGCGGCAAAGATATATCAGGAATTCTATTCGCCCGGCCAGCCGTCGCACTACCGGCTCGCAGGCCTCCGAGGTCTCGTCGCCGCAAAAGGGGCCGAAGCCGCGCCGCTGCTCACCGATGCGATCAAAGGCCCGGACGCTGTCCTGCGCAGCAGCGCAATCACATTTATGGAGAAAGTCACCGGCCCGGACGCAACCAAAACATTCGTCGCCCTGCTGCCGTCGCTGGCGCCCGACGCCCAGGAGCTTGTGCTGCGCGCCCTCGGAAATCGCGGCGACGCCGCAGCGGCACAAGCCGTCTGGGCCGCCGCCAAGAGCGCCGACGAACCGGTGCGGCTGGCCGCCCTCGAAGCCCTCGGCGGTGTGGGCGACGCCTCCGCAATACCTTTGCTTGCCCAGACCGCAGCGACGGCCGGCGATGCCGAAAAGAAGGTCGCCCGCGCCAGTCTCGTAAGACTCCGAGGCCCTGACATCGACGCCGCTCTCCTCCGGTCCATGGACACGGGCGAGCCCAAGGTTGCAGTGGAGGTCATTGCCGCACTCGCAGACCGCGGCGCCGCCCAGGCCACAGCCAAATTACTCAAAACCGCCGGCAGCCAGAACGACCAGGATGTCCGCCTCGCGGCGATCCGCGCACTCGGCACGCTAGCCGACAAGGCCGACCTCACCGCACTCGTCGCACTTGCCGTCAACCCCAAAGACGCAAAAGACCGCTCAGCCGTCGAACAGGCCCTCGCAGCCGTGTTCAAGCGAATCAAGGACAAGCCAAGCCAGGCGGCCCCCCTGCTCGCAGCGCTGTCCGCCGCACCGGCCGATGCAAAGCCGACACTCATTCGGCTCCTCGGCAGACCCGCTACTCCCGAAGCGCTTCAAGCCGTCCGAGCCGCCGCGAAGGACGCCAATGCCGATGTCGTGGATGCTGCTATCCGCACTCTTGCCGACTGGCCCGACGCCGGACCTGCCGATGACCTTCTGGCCGTCGCAGGCGCCAGCTCCAATCAGGTCCATAAAGTGCTCGCCCTGCGGGGCTACGTCCGTATGGCCGGACTATCGGGGAATCCGACGGCCATGTACGTCCGCGCGATGGAGCTGGCCGACCGGCCCGACGACAAAAAGCTCGTCCTCGGAGGATTGGCAACCGCTGATTCGCCCCAGGCGCTGGCCATCGTCGAGACGTACCTAAAAGATGAGCAGCTACAGACCGAAGCCGCCCTCGCAGCCGTCCAGATCGCCGACCGGCTCCGCCAAAACGACCCGACACGGGCCAGAACCGCGCTGGAAAACGTAGTCGCAGCCGTCAAGGACACAAAAGCACACCAGAAAGCCCTGGACATCATCAACGAGATGGACCAGTACGAAGGCTACATCCTCGTCTGGCTCGCCGCGGGACCCTATAGCGAAAAAGGCAAGCAGGGCTCCGACATATTCGATATGTCATTCCCCCCTGAAAAAGCAGACGCCGAAGTGGAATGGAAACGCATCATCCAGGGCATCGGCTCGTGGGACATCAACCTCGAATCGACATTCGGAGACAAGGACCACGTCGGCGCGTATATGAAGACCCGCGTCTGGTCGCCCGCCGACCAGGATGTCCGCCTCGAACTTGGCAGTGATGATGCTATCAAAGTCTGGCTGAACGGCAAGGTCATCCACGCAAACAACGCAAACCGCGGCATGGCCCCGCGACAGGACCTCGTCAACGCCAGGCTGAACAAGGGCTGGAACGACCTGCTCCTGAAGGTGACGGACAATTCAGGCGGCTGGACCTTCTGCTGTCGGATTCGCAAGCCCGACGGCAGCGCGCTTGACGGCCTCAAGATCGAGACAGAGTAGCCTCGGCCACAGTGCTGACCCAATCAATGCGTGGTCGTGTTTCTCACTTGAGAGTAATGTTCCAAGAAATGAGACTCAGACATGTTGAAAAACTAGTCGAACGTGGGCGAGTAAGACTGACAGGCAAAGTGCAAATTGCAGATAGCGAAGAATTGGATGTTTGGTTCGAATACGCTGATGAGTTCGCTGATTTCATTTGTGAAAGCGGAGATGCTTTCGTCCCGGCGTTGCTCATAGCTTCCATGTATCGAGCAGAGAAGCTCGATATAGAGGTGCCTATTTCATATCGACTGTTCAGCAACATAGCCAGATTGCAGGACATCTATTCCCAATTTCACCCCAAGAAACTCACCAAGATTCAGTTCACGGCTGCGCAGTACGAAGAGCTTGCCCGGAGCTCCAATATCTATGTAGGCGCTTTCTTCTCCTTGGGCGTGGATTCTTTCTATACTCTGCACAAGGATATGACAGGCCGGCTGGCCGACTCCCCTCCAATTTCACATCTGATATATATGACGGGACTTGAACTACCCTTGAGACGGTACAATCAGAACCAGGAGGATGCCGTCAAGTCTACGGTGTCTCTGGTCGCCAAGGAGGCGAAGAAAAATTGCATTTTTGGATCGACAAACGTACGTGACGCGCTGCTGAATTTCGGGTGGGGCCTCTATTGCTATGGTGCCGGTTTGGCAAGTGTGGCGCTCTCTCTTTCAGAACGACTTGGCCATGTCTTGATTAATTCCACCCACCCATACACCTATGTCATTCCATGGGGAAGCAGCCCGATGTTCGACCATCTCTGGTCAAGCGAGAAAGTGAATATCGTGCACATCGGATCAGAAGTGGGCAGGGCTGAGAAAATTTACTACAGCCTTAGTAATGACGCGCTGGCAATGAAGTATCTGAGAACCTGTGTTGCCAACGAAGGCGGCGTGGGAAATTGCGGATGCTGCTACAAATGCACCAGGACTATGACTTCACTATACATTGCTGGGAAGTTGGGCAGAGTGCCAGTTTTTCCTTCCAGGCTCGACTGGCGGGCTCTAAAAAAGGACTTTGTCACCAGAAATGACTTGGGTTACGCCGAGGAGAATCTGAAACTTGCGAAGGAACACTCCAAAGATAAGAGGCTAACGCGGCTGCTTGAGCGCCAAATTGAAGACGCAAAGGCAGAAGAGTTCTTCCGTGGCAAAACATTTGTCAAGGCCTTGGTCCTTACAGTGTCTTGGTGCCTTTTCACGGCCCCTAAGCAGCGGGTCATCCGATTTCTCCGCAACGTCTTGCGCCGCATGGAGGGGAAGTCGGAATTTTGGGCGACAGTTGTAGCTTTCTTGAGGAAAAGACGGAGGAAGTACGGCCCCAGAAATGCACCGCCCCACGAAGTTGACGACGCCACATTGCGGCCCTAAAAGGCCTCAACCACTACGTCGTCAAAGTAGCTCCCTGCATTAGCCCACGTGTATAAAGCAATACTCCCGGAGCTTAACGCACCATCCGTAAGAGAGAATACCGGAACGCCGTCAATCGAGACCGTCAGCAACGCGCCATGGGCTATAATCCGGAGCTGATATGTCTGACCTATCGTATAAAGAACCGAATCTCCGGCAAGCAGAGTGAAAACGCCACCTTGCTTCTTTACCAGACGACGGAAACTACGCTCTCTGTCCCAGCTAAACCGGTGGTAATTGTCGCTATCCTGATAGCGCAACATTACCCCAATCCCATCATTATCCTGCGAGCGAATCGTCAGATCCACCTGATAGTCTGTCCAACTCAGACCACGGCATACAAAGAAGGTTATCTGGTCATAAGTACTTGTCCTTGTTGCCGTTGTATGCATTTTCTCGACGTCAATAATGATTCCATACTGGTTGCATACTGGCAACATACTGGTGACATACCCCCAACCGGAACAAAACTGACGTCAAAATGACGTCGACTGAGGTCGTCGCTATGTTATGTGAAGGGTGGCTCTGGCGAGGTGCTGACCATGTCCATGTAACGCCCAAGGCACGGGAGCAACTGGCAAGTTCTCACATATGGTACCACCTCGGCGGACTGCCCTGATTTGCGCAATAAAACGGAGAGGGCGGGATTCGAACCCGCCCCTCTCATTTTCTGCCAAAAAAACGCCCTTTTAGACCGCAAGTCCAGTCTCAAGAAGAAATTAGGTGACACGATTCGTTACTATTCGTGCCTCCAAAAGTAGGACAGTCTGTAGGACAACTCCAGTTGCGACCCGAGGGAATCAGAGGGGTATGTTGCATCGAGTTGTTGAGCAGTTGACGTATTACGACTGAATTTGTGTGCGCGAACTCCTATAGGATTTAATGGCCAGTGCTTTGGATTGACAACTGATGTGTGAGGAACGGACAACAAGGCCGATGCCTGCCGTCAGGTACTACGAGACATCCAGCCAGTTCAATACTTCGACCTTTGCCGAAGCACCTTTCCCAGTAGAGTCAATAGCTATCTGACATGCTGTGACTGCCGCTGGCGAGGTGGCAAGCAAAACGATTCTGTCGAATCCGGGCTTCCTGACTTTCTTCAGATTGATCTTCACATCCGACTTGCCAGTCTCAATCTCTACAGCAATCCTTTGCCCCGGCTTGGTGGCGAGTATGTCTACAGCACCGTTTCCCTTCACGGGATGCTCGCAAAGGACATCGTAACCTTGTTTTTCGAAATGCTTCTTTGCGCTGCTGATCCAGAACATGTGCTCAAGACTCTCTCTTGGTTTAGGATCAGGATCTACTCCAATGGAAGAGCAGAAGGTCCTGCCGAAGTCGGTAAGCTGATACAAAACAACCTGGCCGGAGCGGGTGGCAATCACAACACGTTCGGTAAGAGGTCTGCGTGGGCCGAAGCGTTACTTTTGTCCACTAACATTAAACAAAACAGGAGTGCAACCTTCGTTGTACCATCCGCAAGGTCCAATGCCTTACACGGTTTCTCTCATCCAAAACTCCCTCCCTCTCCAGGCACCGGAACAACGGCCCCGAAGCCTCCCGCGCTGTTCCTACGCAATCCCACGAGCGCAAGCGCTCGATACACTGTCCACCGAAAACGTGACGGACGATGTACCTCTATAGATGTCGGTCCGTAGCTACTTGTGGTACCTTGCACCAAAATCCGGATACCAGCTTCTTGGTATCTTAGCAGGACGTGAGCAAGGTCATCCTGCGGCCGTGAACTGCCATCTTGAAGGACAATGCACCGGGTGATTCCTCTCAGCTGAAGGAAATTTGCAGAAGGAAAATCTTGAGGGAAAACCATCCAGCGATTGTCGTATATTCCAGGCAATGGTTGTATGCCGCCCCTTAGCCGCCGCTGATCAAGAAGAAATGCTGGCGGTCCCGACCTCGCTATTGCAACCACGACAGATTGCGGCGGCAGCACCGATAGCATTCTCACAAGATCGGACACATCTATCGCCACCAATACTGCAGTATTCAACTTCTGCCCTACACCCGAGGTAGTGTTGTACAGTGGCACCGGACGATAACCTCTCATTGATAAAACATACCCTGCCTTCAGTGACTCCACGCCCGGCAAGTCCACGATGATAGCTGTGTCCGACCTGAAATCCACATCGTACGCAACGTTCAGTTCACCTAAAACGCTCTCCACTGGGATATCTTCGTTCACCCATGATATCTCGCTAAAAATCACCGGTTTCACCCAGGGTGACCATATGTCATCCATAGGTGCCCAAACCTCAAACAGTTCTTTTCCAGTCATTGCTTTACACCTCATAGAGGTTGCATACTGTATAGTTGTGCAGGGTTCCCATTTGTATGATTTACCGCTTGCCTTATAATTACCGCTACATCATTAGCACGACCATCAATCACGTTTTGCCTCGAAATGCGGCCATACATTCCGCACGCCTTTCCATCGATGACAAAGACACCTACACATGGGTATAGGTTATTGTTGACCGTTTCGACTGGCAATACTGTGAACTGCCTTTGCACGACCCAATACTTCGGGTGTCTCCTCACATCACGCACGATCTGACA
>Ga0315291_10008809_pt1 | contig 12381 bp, 18 predicted proteins | sample YL17G12_20_MG_FD_203070 | JGI IMG/M metagenome (GOLD analysis project Ga0315291, IMG submission 203070) | Sediment microbial communities from Yellowstone Lake, YNP, Wyoming, USA - YL17G12_20 | ecosystem: Environmental > Aquatic > Freshwater > Lake > Sediment | place: USA: Wyoming | collected... | reverse complement strand
ATTTTTGAAAGGAGTACGTGATATGGCATCCAGTACATAGCGGTCCCATAAAGACCGCGTAACAAAGGAGCAGGCCATGTCACATCCGTGCAACAAACGGGAGCGTTTTCTTATTGGAGACCGTGAAGGTAAGAGACGTTCTAAAGGTCGCTGCATTTTTAAAGCTATAGGAGAACGTCAAGCGTATCTGGATACCTTTCGGAAGAGACACCGAGACACTACTAAACTATGCAGCTGTTTTTTATGTGAGAAACCTATAAAAAAACAGGTTCTTATTTCTAAAGATAAGGGGTTTGAGTATGAGAGCGAGAAAGGATTATTCCGATATAAAAGGTAAAACTTTTGGAAGATTGACTTTTCTAAAATTTATTAGAACTGATAAAAGTAGGAGAAAACTATGGGAGTGTCTATGCTCTTGTGGTAACAAATGCATAGTAAACCAGTACGCTGTTTTAAGTGGTAATACCTTATCTTGCGGGTGTTTACGCAAAGAGCCTCTAAAAGATTTAACTAATAAAAGGTTTGGAAAGTTAGTTGCCTTGAAGCATGAGCGGGGCAAAAACGGGAGAACTTATTGGCGATGTTTATGTGATTGTGGCAAAGAAAAAACTGTTTGTGTAGACAGTCTTACAAGTGAGACTACTAAATCTTGCGGCTGCACAAAGACAGAGTGGTATAGGAAAATAGGACCTGACAGTCCTCATTGGAAAGGAGGAAAATCCAGGACCCCACAAGGATATATAAAAGTAAGAACAGGAAGGTTTTACGCTTTAGAGCACAGGATAATAATGGAACAACATCTAAATAGAAAATTGGCCATCAATGAAGATGTCCATCATCTTAATGGAATAAAAGATGATAATAGAATTGAAAATCTTTACGTATTAAAACGATCAGCACATTCTAAGTTTCACAAAAATAACAGAGACTTTGTTCAGGCATTGACTCTTCGTAACATTAGTTTAGAAAAAGAAATAGAGATATTAAAGAATAAGATTGACCAGCACAACAAAACTTGTCCCGACAAAATAAAGAGGTAGCGATGGCAGACCGGACCTGGATGAGTTTCAAAATGCCGTTCGGAAAATACAAAGGTGATACTCTAGCTGTCATCAGAATGAATGATATAGGATATCTGGTGTGGGCTGCCGAGAACATAAAGCAAATAGAGATCAAAGAGCAGCTTGATAAAGCTATAGCCTATATAAACGAAGTCGATCCCTGGTCCTTATCCACGGTATCTCCTATCAGCCGAGAGTGATTGTTATGGTCCAGATTACTGCCTATATAAAGAGCAAGTATGGTATACACGTCCGTCCAGCAGCAGCAATAAGCAATGTGGCGAAAGAGTTCAGGGATACAAAGATAGTGCTGATAGATCCAGATAGACCGAATGAAGATATCGACGGAAAAATCCTCCTCAGCATCATAACTATGAACAGGAAATGCGGAGACCCTATAGTCATTAGGACCTACGACAAAAACGAGCAGGCAGCAGCAGATGCTGTGGCTAAGGTCATAAATGAGTTTGAGATTGTTGATTGAATGCGCGTGGGTGGCGGAATTGGTATACGCGCGAGATTTAGGATCTCGTGAGGCAACTCTTAGGGGTTCGAGTCCCCTCTCATGCACCATTTGTAAAGTAACAACTAAAGAAAGGACAATAACGCCGGGGTGGTGAAATTGGTAACCACGCTGGACCCAAAATCCAGTGGGAGCAATATCTTGAGGATTCGACTTCCTCCTCCGGCACTATAATCATGTGAAGATGAGATAACTATGGAGGGATGGCAGAGTCCGGTTTATTGCCCCCGATTTGAGATCGGGTGAACTTTTAAAAGAGGTTCCGTGGGTTCAAATCCTACTCCCTCCGCCATTTTGGAGTATACACTATGTCACACGATCTCGACAACTCAGCTTTCGTAGCCTGCGTAAATTGTAAACAAAGGCCCGAGGTGTTCGTGAACCTATCGTATTTTGACATGATCACCTGTAGGTGCGCGTGCGGTGAAAAAGACTATCCTACGGTAGTGTCCGCGGAAGAAGGTTGGAATAAGTTTAACGGAGAGGTGATTCATGCGAAAAGTGGAAGTGCGAACTGTAAGTAACAAATTTTATGGGGATAATCCTGATAGTCTGGCACCTGGTAGAGGTGGGTTCACGGGTGTTGTCCCTCCTGTAAATAGTACTCGACGACAGTTTGCTAAACGTAGAGGTAAGAAAGTCTAAAAATCTCAAAAAAATGGAGAGGTGACCGAGTTGGTCTAAGGTGCAACCCTGGAAAGGTTGTGTGCAGCAATGTACCGGAGGTTCAAATCCTCTCCTCTCCGCCATTTTCAAAAAATAAATATATGAGTAGCATAAACAAGTACCTCGATGTGTTCGAAAGGCTTACGCATGCTGTTGGTGTAACAGGTCCGGGCTACGGACCTACTGTGTCTTTTATCATAGAAAGTAGTGCTCTGCGTCTATGTAGAGATGGAAAAGAGGTTAGCACAGAAAAGCTAACAAAAGAGGTAGAAAAAATAGAAAGAGACCAATACATGAAATACTATCCTGAGGGAGGGGATAAATTTAATAGAAATATGGAATTGTCTATGAATAGAGTAAAAGAAGTAGCATCAGTTATAGAGTGCCCTTTTGAAGACGTACCATTACACATTAACGCGTATGAATTTGTAGCACGAGAAATTGCTATGCAAAGATTGAGGATTGCCGAGTAACATGGACATACACGATCTCAAAAAAGTCACGGATTTCGTACAGGATGGGCTCGTAAATCTCGTGCGCGACAAGAAAATCGTAGACTACTCAGCCACCGTAAGCTTAGGCGAAGAGACCGTGATAGACGTAGCGTACATCCTGATTAAGCCTGTGAAGTTCATCAAAGTAGACGTCAAGTTATCGAGAGTCATTTGATTAGCTCGATACAAAACAGTATATTAGTACATGAGAAAACCCGCGATCGTTTTGGGAGGAGGTATCTTGGGATACAAAGATCAGGTAATGAGTCATGTCTATTCACAAAACAAGGAGCACGCCATGTACAACAGGACAGGAAATCATCTGTTGTGGTTGCACCGCATTCATCTGTTCTATCTACATCACTTGAGTAGCTACTAGGAGGCGTATCATGACCGGCGTTGTCGTTTTGACGAAGAACTGGACGTACTGGGGAGAGAGATCCTTGGAAGACGCAATCAGATTGTACTTCAGAGGAAAGATCGAAATCGTGAAGGCCGATGAGAGCCGCGAGATCCATGCTGGTATCTCCCGGGATGGCGTGGTATTCAAGATGCCCGCACCTCTCGTCATTCGCCTTTTGAATTTCGTGGGGTACAAGATTAAAAAGGAAAAAATCCAGTTCTCGGAAGACGCCGTCTTTAATAGGGATGGAGGAATCTGTCAGTATTGGCATTACGATGAACATGGTAAAGTTTTTAAATATAAATGTGATAGTGAAGAAAAAACCCTGGATCATATTGTCCCTAGGTCCAGAGGAGGTGAAAACTCTTTCACCAACTGTGTGCTCGCGTGTCGGTACCACAACATCACGGTGAAAAAGAATCACCTGCCCGAAGAGGTAGGACTGAAGCTCATTCGGAAACCCGAAGTACCTCGGTCCCGTAAAGGGGATATGGCTATCATGACGTTCTCATTCAACCCTCATAACAAGGCGCACCTGGCTTTCTATGAGGCTATGGGGATGTCCTTCAGCCACGTAGCTCAGTGAGAAAAGGTGGACGTCAAAACACGCCTCTTTCATATTTATATAACAAATAAAATTCCGCTACGGATAGCCAAATGACCCAACTTCCCTACACAACAGAAGAGCTAGAGTTACTTGGAAATAAACTGTCTGCGGCCTACGCTAATGTCCCACCACCCTACAACGTGACATCAGAAGAGGACATTTTTTTAAACTACATAAGTAACCTGACACACATAGTAAAAACAGTAGAGCCACGGTCTTGGGGACTAAACGAAGTCTTTAATGACGATGAGGGAATACAGGAGCCTAAAGATCTCTCTATTTTAACGGACCCTCTGTGGAAAATGCCCCTGAACATAAATGATCCTAGAATGTATATCTGCGTCGTGGCTGCTTGGAGATTGGAAATAGCACGATGATTTTGTATTACAAATTAGTATATTAATAGCATGAATACGGGGCTCCTATCACGGGACGAATTCAAAACCGCGGTCTTCAAGAGAGACGGCGGACGGTGTGTACTATGCCCGACGCCTACACCAGCCGTAGACTCTCATCACGTAATCGACCGTAGTCTTTGGGGTGACTCCCAGGGTTACTACACCGAGAACGGCGTGAGTCTCTGCGAAAAGCATCACCTCGAGGCAGAGATGACTCTGGTGTCATGCACAGAGCTGCGAGACGCTGCAGGAATCGACACAGTACTCCTGCCAGAGCATTTCTATGCAGACGAACGCTACGACCATTGGGGCAACATAATCCAGCCCTCAGGCATGCGCATTAAAGGGGAGCTGTTCGGGCAGGAGAACGTTCAGAGAATACTGAAGCAGGCTGAGGTGCTCGACCAATTTCTGGAATACGTGAAGTACCCGAGGACGTATCACCTTAGTTTTTCTGAGAACCTTCAGAACGATGACAAGAAACATCCTGACGACTCTTTCTTTGACGGTAAAGAGATTGTAGCCAGTGAAAAAATAGACGGAGAGTGCTCGAGCCTCTACACTAACTATATGCACGCCAGATCAATAGATTCCAAATATCACGAGAGCAGAGCTTGGTTAAGGGCCCTACACGGTAGGATCAAGCATGAGATACCCCAAGGATATCGCGTGTGCGGTGAGAACATGTACGCAGAGCACTCTATACGATACACCCATCTAAAAAGCTATTTCTACGTGTACTCTATCTGGGATGAAAATAACTGTATGCTGTCGTGGGACGAAACGGTGGAATGGAGCCAGCTACTGGGTCTGGAGCATGTCCCTGTGTTTTATAGAGGGCCGTGGAGTAAAGATACCGTACATAAGATCTATGAAGAGTACTGCACTAAATCCAAAGATCCTGTAGAAGGGTACGTTATCAGGTTGCCGGGTAGGATATTTTACAAAGATTTCAAAATGTCCTGCGCAAAATGGGTTCGCGCAGGACATGTACAAACTGAACAAAATTGGATGACCAAGCAGGTTGTACCTAACGAACTTGACAAGGATTTTTAAATGGCTCTTAACTCTGAAGATATGGAAGCTCTATACAAAGCGGTATTTCAGCGCGGTAACTACAGCCCATCAGTAGTACCTATAGAAGCTATAGCATACATAGAAATGATCAAAAACAACAAATACGATGCAGGAATGATAAAGCACATGATGAAAAAAGACCTGGAAAATCTAAAAGAAGAATGTAACGGAGTATGGAAAAGTGTATGGTCAGAAAAATCTCTCCCGATTAGAGAAGCCCTTTATGAGGTTCTATTTTGTCCTTTAGAAGAAGTGCCACTGCACATCAATGGCCAATATCTTGATATAGCTAAATGGAGATTGGAGAATGCAAAGTGAAATACATAGCTATAGACGAAAATAAACTTATTCGTCTATATAAAAAAGGCTTATCACTCAAAAAGCTAGAAACAGTATTCAACGTTTCACAAGAAACGCTGGAAAGAAGGTTAGTTAAAAGAGGCATTCATGTCAGATCCGTTAAAGAGTCCATGAAGTACTATAAAAGGCATCATATAAAAATAACAGAAAAAGATGTCAAAGATATAATACGCAGTTATACTAAGAAAAACAGTAGGGTCAAAGATCTTGCTATTAAATACGGCATGACTGATAAAGGAATTTTATATGTCCTACACAAGCACAGCGCAAAAATAAGACCTATAGGATCAGATAACAGGACATATAGAGTAAAAGAAAATATTTTTGATAATATAGATACTCAGAAAAAAGCTTATTTTTTAGGCTTGCTAATGTCTGATGGCTACAACAACGAGAAAAAAGGACAAATAGAGGTAACGCAATCAGACAAAGATGTAGATATCATAGTAAAATTACGGGATTTCGTTTTTGTTAATAAAGATTCTCCTATAAAAAGATATATAAGGGAAGGTAACGTTTATACAGATAAAATATCCGTTAGAAATGTGGTTAATATTCACAGCAAGAAGCTTAGTAACTATTTAGCAAAGAATGGGTGTGTTAAAAACAAAACTAACGTGGTAAAGTTCCCAGAGCATATACCAAAAAAGCTATATAGGCATTTCATCAGAGGTTACATAGATGGGGACGGCTGTATACATTTATCAGAGACAAAAAAATCATCAATAGCAGTATCTATTACTGGAACCAAGAATTTTGTACAAGTTATTGCAAAGTATATTAAAAGAAAGTTAAATTTAAACTCTAGCATAGTTACCGAGCACAGATGTAAAGAGCACATAAAGAAAATTTCGATAGGCGGTAGATTGGTTTGCCTCAGATTCCTTAACTGGATATATGTCGGAGCTACTATATATGGAAATAGAAAACATGCTAAATATCTAAGGATAAAATCATTAAAAATAATAAAAGGAAAGATATGCGAACCATAATCATACTTAAAGCAATTCAGGCTGCTGGAAAATCAACGTGGGCTAAAGAGCAGCTCCAGCGCTATCCCGGTAAATACAAGAGGATCAACAAAGACGATCTCCGAGCCATGCTGGACAACGGTATCTATGATTTCAAAAACGAGAAACTCATACTCAGCGTACGCGACACTATCGCGGAACGTGCTCTGTGCCGCGGGTACGATGTCATCATAGACGATACCAATTTCAGCGATAAGCACTGGACTGCCATGTGCAACATCGCTAAACGTATCGGTAACGTACGGGTCATGGAGAAATTTTTTGACTGTCCGATCGAGGAGGCTGTACGACGTAACGCCCTACGTCCTAACCCTGTGCCCGAGGGCATTATCAGAAAACTCTATGAGGACAAAGTGAGGGGGAAGCACATAGAGACGCGGGATGAGTTCTTTCCGAAAGAGATTCAAGAAGCGTCTGTGACTGATAGTACAAAAAGGCAGGCTGTCATAGTCGATGTTGATGGCACTATCGCGGTCAATGTCAACAGAGATTATTATGATCTTACAAAGGTGTTGGACGATGCTCCTAACACTCCAATATGTAACCTGGTTCGTATTTTAAAAGAGAAGGGATACCTAATCATCGTAGTATCTGGTAGAGAGGATACATGCCAGGAGGACACCGAGACCTGGATGAAAGCGCACGACATCCCTTATGACGCTATTTTTATGAGGAAAGCTGGAGATGGCAGAAAGGATGCTGTGGCTAAAGAGGAGATCTACCGGGAGAACATAGAACCGCATTATTCAGTAGCGTTTGCACTCGATGACCGACCTGTTTGCTGCAGGCTTTGGAGATCCTTTAAAATTCCTACACTGCAGTTGAACGATATTGAATTCTAAAGAAAAACGATCGTTATGACTTTACTCGAAAAAGCTATCTCAATAGTCCGGACCCTGAAAGACAGCGGTCATCAGGCTGTGTTCGCGGGCGGTTGCGTGCGCGATAAGATAGCCGGTCGACCTTCTGATGACATCGACATAGCTACCAGTGCCACTCCAGACATAGTCGAGTCCCTGTTTGAGCACACGCTCTCCGTGGGTAAATCTTTCGGAGTGATAGTCGTGGTAGATGGAGATGATCAATTTGAGGTAGCCACATTTCGCACAGACGGTGCCTATGGGGATGGAAGGAGACCTGATAGTGTGACGTTCTCCTCTATGAAAGAAGATGCTTTTCGTAGGGATCTCTCAATCAACGGAATGTTTTACGACCCCGTGGAAGATATACTCTATGACTATGTGGGCGGAGAAAAAGATTTTGAAAGAAAGATCATACGCCTGATAGGTGTGCCTGATGCACGCATAGAGGAAGACAGACTCCGAATGATGCGCGTCATACGGTTCGCAGTCAGATTTGATTTTGGGATAGAGCCTGATACCATGGTATCGGTAGAAAGGCACGCCTCGAAAATTCTGACTATATCTGTGGAAAGAATTTTTGAGGAGCTGATAAAGATCCTTCGAGAGGGTAGGTTCGAGCGATCCATATCCCTACTCATGAAGACCGGTTTATTGGGATACATCCTCCCAGAGGTCCAGGCTATGGCAGGAGTCGAGCAGCCCGTAGACTACCATCCCGAAGGGGACGTACTCACTCACACCATAATGGCCCTAGGACATCTTCCCAAGGATGCCTCAGATGAGTTACTTGTAGCTACCCTACTCCATGACGTAGGGAAGCCCAGGACTCAGACTTTTGAGGATAGAATAAGATTCAACGGTCATGAGTCCGTAGGGGCTCTAATAGCCGGGGATATACTCCGTAAATTCAAAGTGTCTAATGATTTTGCAGACCATGTGGTTTTATTGATCAAGAACCATATGAAGTTCATGGTTGTAGAGAAAATGAAGAAATCTACTCTCAAAAGGTTCGTACGAGTAGACAGATTTCAGGACTATATGACACTACACTATGCTGACTGCATGAGCTCTCACGGGGGCCTGGAAAGCTATGAATTCGTGAAATCGTTCATGGAAAAGGCTGAGCCTGATGAGATACACCCTAAAAAGCTCATTACGGGAGAGGATCTAAAAACCTTGGGTATTCCGCCAGGACCTATCTATAGGACTATCGTCGTTGAGGTAGAAGATGAGCAACTCGAGGGCAGATTGATTACTCGTGAGGCTGCGCTGGAGTACGTGAAAAAATTCATGTAGGCTCAAACGAGAGCTACATGGACCTTATTGCTATTCATATAATATCTCAGAGTCGTCACAGACATTCTCTTGAGCTCCGCCAGCGTGTGTTTGTCGTAACTATTGCAGATAGTCACAGGTTGCACACTTTTGAAGTGTTTGATATGCAGCAACATCCTAAAATACAATGTATACTTGGCGATCTGTCCCAGTATATCGTGGCGACCCTCCGCGGGCTTGATCTCTGTAGGGTAGGCTATGACATCGTCCATGTAGACCATGTCGACCCTGCCATAGCCCCCGCACGGATGTTCAATGTTATAGAGATAGAGGTTATCACTCTGGAGACATTGCTTTAGAGAGTCTGTAGCCTCGTAGTAGATCCTTTTTACCAGCTCCGTCTGTTTTACTGGCGTACCCGTATCTTTGGTGGTCGGTACACTGGTCTCCTCCACCCAGATATTCTTTGCTATCATACCCGACGCTATAGCTGTACGGATAGCTTTGAGCTCTTTGAGCTGATAGTTATTGAAGATGTTTTTGTCTTTACGCGCATTATACTCGTCCCTCAGCATCTCGAAATACATGCGAGTACTATCCAAATCACCTTTGAGGTAGGAGTAGTATGCGTAATAATACAGGGTGTCAATCATGAAAAACCTGTGACCGTAGGACCTCATCTTTCAATATCATTGATAGCAGATATCTCTTGATTCTGCGCGATGTGTATCTGTTGCTTTAAATGTTCTACTTGAGGTTTTCCTATGAATACATAAAGTAAAATAGCAGCTAGAAATAAAACAGGATACATGGTGCTTTTTAAATACCATCCCAGACTACTATCTACCGCAGCTGAGCGCTGCCCCCCAGCAACAGTAGAAAGAGCCCGCTCCGCCGTAGAAAATATCTCTAGTACTTTATCGGCACCTATCTTTTTCACGAAATCCCAAACAATTTTCAGGGCATCATCTTTATTACGTATTTTCGCGGCTTCCGGGATACTCCTCATGAGACTTTTTATTGAATCAAATGAGACACCCTCAATAGACCTGATGTATGTCAAGGCCACTCTGTGTGCGCTCGCGTCTACTCTTGTCACCGAACTCGTTTTAAGTTTTAAATCGCTCATAATTTACCTACCTATCTGGATGGTTTTTCATATATTCTTTGAAATCATCGAGAGGGTTATTACTCGGGGTCCTATCCTGTAACCTGTATTTTTTCTCTAGCCCAGAAGCGTACTCATGCGCCTTGTCGTAGCTCCATCCGTGATCTATCATTTTTCGCATCTCTTTATATTCGTGGATGAATACGGGAGTGTGGTCTTTTTTCTCGGGTATTTTCTCACTCCACACATTACCCTCAGGTATGTAAGTGTATCTTCCGGGATTCCCGCCCAAAGTATAGTCGATGTCTATTCTTTCTCTAAGTAAATCCCCATCCACAAAATAGAACTTCACACCCTTATACTCGCCAACATATTCCTTGCGTATTTTATCTAACAGGTCTTTATCCAGCAGAATTTTGGGGTGCTGATGGTAGTGTTCCATTCGCTTTTCGCCTATGTCCACTATTTTCTCCGTAGACTCTATCGACGATCTGAGATACGCCAGGACCACTCTGGCAGCAGATAACTCTATCCTCTTAAACTCTCGCCTATCGTATTTAGAACCTTTACCTTTTAAAGGGGGTATCCTATGCGTGTGCCTCTGCTGTGTCGTAAAAGTATCCTGCATCCGTGGCATCGGTACGATCACTCGTCTCCCCGTAGGATCCTCTACTACCCTTTTACCAGCCTCTTTATCATCCCTCTCCATGATCTTTTCCAGCTTATCTATGGTATTTTTGGCATTCTTATGTAAAATCCCGATCCCGCTAGCACTCTCCCATTTCTTTATGTTTTTCTCACGATCATCTATCAGGATAGAGTCCTTATCAGCATATTTTTCTTTGTGCTTCTCAATATGATAGGGCACCCCAGGGAGATTCTCTTTGAGCCAGATCTTTTTACCTTCCACAGAGGTGGGATGATTAGATGGAGACGATAGTATTATAGGGTCATACTTTTTTATTGCATCCCAGAGTTCATGGCCGTCTGGCATCCATTTCATTGTCGACCAAAAAGGCTCTCCAGCTTTGCTTATTTTAGCCCATATTTTAGGGTCGTTCCCAAAATCGTAGTCACGATCCAGGGGTTTACCCAGTAACTCACAGAGCTGCTTATCGAAATCTGAGATTACTCCATCTAAATCTAGAAAAACTTTCATATGCTATCCCTGAATAAAGCATACCCAATATAGAGCTGCGCTTATTAATAGACTATTTGTTGCTTGATATATGAATTACAAATTAGTATATTCTATGGCAGGAATCAGCCATCTGTGCTATCCACGAAGCTCTGTAAAAACAGATAGTCTATGAAAGTACTGACTCTTACCCACATGCCGGAGGGTAATCGTATTCTATGGTGCCACAGACCAGCGCGTGCGAGATGTATAGCTCTGACGGCGGGCACCGTGTATTTCTCAGAGAGAGGTGGATACAGGATGCTCGCTATATGATAAAACACACGGCTTTCGAGAGTGGGACTCATATAAATATAGTGATATCAATGAATTATTAGAGGTTAACTCTGAATAACATGTACGTTTACAATGAAACAATAGGATCCTGGTAATGAGTTTTGCCATCCTCAATAAAAGTACAAATATCTCCAGATTGGAGAAAGACCTCCTCGATGAACAGAGTATCCTCAAGGTGGTCCCCGCAGAATACTATGCCCAGGTCTCTCAGGAGACCCTAGCTTTCTTTTGCCATAAATATGGTTTCTACACTCTCCCTACCACTGAACTCATTGAGTGGCTAAAACCTCATGTAGTCCCTGATAAAACAATTGAGATCGGGGCAGGAGTCGGTACCATAGGCAGAGCCCTCGGGATACCCCGGACGGACTCCTGCTATATGCGCACGAACGCAGAGGTAATCGCATACTATACCCTAATGGGACAGCCTCTCACGAAATACCCTGAGGATATTGAGGAGCTGGATGCGATAGCTGCCGTCGACAAGTACAAACCAGAGGTAGTAATAGGCAGCTGGATCACGCATAAATACACAGTAGAGCGTGCTGAACTGGGTGGAAATATGTTTGGAGTGGACGAGGAGTATGTCCTCCAGAATGTGAAAAAGTACATCATGATCGGGAATGATCAGGCACACCGGCTGAAACCTATACTAGCACTGTCACATGAAGAACATTATCCTGATTGGCTCTATAGCCGATCTATAAGCGGTAGACCGAACGTCATTTTCGTATGGGAGACCCAATGAACGAGAAACTACTGAAATCCGTAGCAGAGATCCAGAAAGAGTTCATTTACGAAAAGTTTGTAGCAGGTGACTACGCCATCTACCACTGCCACAAACCCGGTACCTCGACTTACTCTTTCGAGATCATCCTCGGTAAAATGGGCATCTACGTGGGAGGGGATATAGATTCCATATCGTACAGGGTGGCCCGCGGCATAGAGTTCCTGGCTGGGGACGACATCGATTACTACCAGCACTCAAAACTCGAGCACGTCTACTATGATAAAAAGGTGATCGACAAGAGCCTGGTAGAA
>Ga0315291_10008806_pt1 | contig 12383 bp, 6 predicted proteins | sample YL17G12_20_MG_FD_203070 | JGI IMG/M metagenome (GOLD analysis project Ga0315291, IMG submission 203070) | Sediment microbial communities from Yellowstone Lake, YNP, Wyoming, USA - YL17G12_20 | ecosystem: Environmental > Aquatic > Freshwater > Lake > Sediment | place: USA: Wyoming | collected... | reverse complement strand
AACCCGTCTTCCTTCGCGACTGCTTCAATCGCCCGGAGGACCTTCTCCCGGATTGGAGTAAGACGTTTTTCGCGCTCTTGCGCTGCCTCGCCGGTGCGCGTATCAAGTTTCTGAGTATAGTATTCACGCAGCTTCTGGTTTAAATCGGCAAGACGTTTCTCTTCCGCGTCCTTCTTGGCCTGGGGCATCACGGATGCCTGCTTCTGATACTCCTCAGCCTGCTTCTGTAGATCGGCCTGCATGCTCGCCACGGAATCTTGCCACGCCTTGACCAGCGCATTCAGTTCGGCGGAGGCTTTTTGAGCTTCGGGCAATTCGCCGAGAATTTTTTCGGAATCGACAAATGCGGCCTTCGTTACCTGCGCTGCTGAAATACTGAACGAAAAAACGAGCGCGGCAATGAGAGCGATAACGATGAGAATGTTCTTCACGGTGTCCTCAAAATGAAGTGAACGGTTAGAGTGATTGTCAGAAAGTTGGCAACTAAAATCCTTTTCCGAACTGGAAGTGGAAGCGCCAGCCGGGCGGGGAACCACCGGGTGCCGGGGCATCAAAACCGTATCCGTAGTCAAATCCAACCATCCCGATCGGGTTGATAAGGAGCCGGACACCAACTCCTGCCGACCGACGGAGATCCATCGGGTCGGTCACTTTCGGTTCCTTCCATACATTTCCAGCTTCCGCGAACAAGAGCGTGTAGATCGGGATCGGGTTGATAGCGAGCGCAAATCGCAACTCGACAGAATGCTTGAGCAACGACAATCCTCCGCTTGCCGGACCAACTCCGCGATCTTCATATCCACGCAACGGCGTGGTGTTGAAGTACCCCAGACCGGTTCCGCCCATGAAGAAGACGTCCGTTGGTTGTATGCGTGGATTGTCGCCGATGCCAAAGACAAATCCAAGAGTACTCGACACCGCAAGTGCGATGCGATTCCCGCCCAGGATTGGTACATACCAGTCCGCAGTGAAGATATGTTTCGAGAACTTCACATTGCCGGGCAGGATACCCCCCGAGAGTTCGGTCAACAACGAGATGTTCGAGCCTCTCGTCGGGAATATTGGACTGTCGGTGCTGTTGCGTGAAATGACTTGTGAAATATCGACCTGCGTTGTGATCCCTTCCAGGTAGTACGATCCACCGGAGATCACATCGTTGCGCTGGAAACGAACCGTCCAGTCACCGCGGAAGAGATAGTCAGGCCATCTGAACCGCCGACCGACGCGAACCGAGGCACCGATGAGTCTCAGGTCGTAATAGAAAATCTGGCGCTGGTCGAAAAGATTGATACCGAAAAGTGTCGGCGTATCGAACATCCAGGGCTCTGTGAATCCGATCGAGAACGTTCTGTATCGGTTCCCCTCCCCAAACTGCCAATCAAAACTCAGCTGCTGTCCTGCACCGCCGCGCAGGGGTTCCTTCAACGAGAAATTGTTGAACGTGAGGCCCAGGGCGCCATTGAATCCGAAGTACCCGCTGTAACCGACCGACATGTTGAACGTGTCGCTCGACTTCTCCTCAACTGCGTACTCGAGATCGACCGTCCCTTTCTCCACATCGAGGTTGCGCGTATCGGGTTTGATTTTCTCGGGATTGAAGTAATTCAGCTGCGAGAGCTGCCGCGCACTTCTGATCACTCCCTGTCGGCTGAAGTAGTCGCCCGGGAGCGTGAAGAGCTCACGGCGGATCACCTTCTCATATGTCTTCGTGTTGCCGGTGATGCTGACCCGGCCAATCCGGAACTGGTTCCTTTCCCGCAGATGGATCGTGACATCCAGACTGTCCCCGCCTACAGGGTTCTCCTCCGGCTCGGCCTGGAACATCAGATAGCCGTTATCCATGTAGAGCGAAGAAACGTCAGTCTCTTCCTCACTCCGGTACAGGTTCTTCTCGAACTTCTCTTTGTCGTAGATGTCCCCCTTCTGGAATCCGAGGCGCTGCGAGAGGACTTCCGCAGGATACACCGTGTTGCCGTCCCAGATGATGTTTCTGACCCGGTACTGCGGTCCCTCGCGGACAAAGAGATCAATTGTCATGTACTGCTTATTCTTGTCATACGAGATGGAATCCGTCAGAATCTCGGCGTCACGATATCCGTTCTTCTGGTAGAAATTCAGAATCAGGCGCTTGTCTTCCTCGTATTTTTTCTTGTCGAACTTGTTGCTCGCCCAGAACTTCCACCATGCTCTCTCCGACGTCTCCTTCATCGGGCCTTTAAGGTCTTCATCATCGAATCGCTTGTTGCCATGGAAGCGGATCTGATCGATCTTGACCTTTGGTCCTTCTGTGATGTTCAGCCGAAGTGTGACGCGATTGCCTGTCGAATCCTTGATCAGGACGGGCTTCACCTCCGCGTTCAGGTATCCATCCTCCGAGTACTTCAGCCGGAGCATCCGGACGATCAGCGAGAGATCCTGCGCCGTGACAATCTGCCCCTTGACGAGGTTCACTCTTTTCCCGACTTCATCTTCGCTGAGCTCATCGTTCCCGACGATTTCGATCTTCTCCAGCCGGGGATTTTCCTTCACGCGGATGAGGAGATAGACCCCTTCCGGCGTACGATTCTCGATGAGAATCTGGATATCGTCAAACAGGCGCAAGCCATACAGGCGCTCGATGGCCGCTCGGGTCTGTTCACCGGGCAGGGTAATCTCATCACCGACTTTCAGACCTGTGTTTGCGATAATGGCGGCAGGATCGGAAGAGCGTTGACCTTCGACAGAGATGCCGAGGACTTTGAACACTTCCGGACGCTGTTGCGCGTGGAGCGTTGAGCACCACACCATCAGACTGATTGCGACAAGAACGAGCTTAAGACTTCGACGCACTTTTCAAGAACCTTTCCATCCCACGAAGCGGGGCTGCACTACTGGGTTCGTCCTTCTGGAGCTGTTCACTCACCATCCCATATCTTCGCTCCCGGCGCTGGAAATTCGTAATTGCTTCATACAACTGTTTCCGGCGGAACGAGGGCCAATATTCCTGAGCAATGAAAAGCTCGCTATAGGCGATCTGCCAAATCAGAAAATTACTGATCCGAAGCTCGCCGCTCGTGCGAACGAGGAGGTCCGGATCGGGGAAGTCCTTGGTTGAGAGGTAGCTTGTGATAAGTTCTTGCGTGATTTGATCTTTTCGGAGGCCAGCGGAGCGTATGTCATCATACATACGCTGCACAGCATTCGTAATATCCCATCGTCCACTGTAGCTGAGTGCGAGAATAAGAGTAAGCCCCTTGTTCTCCTTCATTTTTTCAATGCCATCGAGCAGCTCGTCCTGGACATCCTGTGGCAGCGCCGCGATATCTCCAATCACCTTGAGCTTGACTTCATTCTGATGCAACCGGTCTTTCTCATCGCGGAGCGCCTTGAGAAGGAGACGCATCAGCAGCGAGACCTCTTCCTCGGGTCTCTTCCAGTTTTCCGTCGAAAACGCATATAATGTCAGATACTTCACTCCAAGCTGCCCGCACGCTTCGACGATTTCTCTGACCGAGTTTACCCCCTCATGATGGCCAGCGATCCTTGGAAAACCTCGCTTCTTTGCCCAACGCCCATTTCCGTCCATAATGATGGCAATGTGCCGGGGAATGTCACCCGACCCACGGAGCTGGTCTTGAAGCTTTTTGTCGTGTCCTGTAGCCTTTTCGAGCGCCACCAATCCCTCTTTTGCGAACGCTAATATGACGTAACGAAAAATTTAAGCTTTTTCGCCTATAAAGTCAAAGAAAAGTTTGGAACGCCTCCCAAAGAATTGCAGATATGACTTAAAGAAGAATCGAAATGTATCACTCAAATTGCCTGCCTTGACTGCACTTTCTATTTTGGTTATATTTGTGGAGGAAACTCATTGGGGGGTCTTTGCGTTGTTAGACGTATGAGGTAGCACAACAGTTCAACCTATTTGAGGTGAGAGTTTCAATGGAAGGTAATTTCTCCAACCGTGTCCAGGATGTTATCCGGCTGAGCCGGGAAGAAGCACTTCGTTTAGGCCACGATTATATCGGGACGGAGCACCTGCTTCTCGGTATCATCAGGGAAGGTGAAGGGATCGCCGTCAAAATCCTGCGGAATCTCGGTGTAGATCTCTACAAGCTGAAAAAAGCCATTGAGGATACAGTACGTACCTCCGGCGGTACTTTGACAATCGGCAACATTCCCCTGACCAAGCAAGCCGAAAAGGTCCTGAAGATCACATATCTCGAGGCAAAGCTCTACAAGTCAGACGTTATCGGGACTGAGCACCTCTTGCTCTCCCTGCTTCGGGACGACGATAACATTGCGGCTCAAATCCTTCACCAGTTCAACGTCCATTACGACGTTGTGAGGAATGAGCTCGACAATATCATATCCGGAAAGCCATCGTCACCTCCGGCTCCTCACGCAACCGAAAAGAAGCAGGATAAGTCGAAAACACCGGTTCTCGACAACTTTGGCCGCGACCTGACGAAGCTGGCCATCGAAGACAAGCTGGATCCGATTGTGGGTCGGGAAAAGGAAATTGAGAGGGTGGCACAGGTTCTCAGCCGCCGCAAGAAAAACAACCCGGTCCTCATTGGGGAGCCTGGTGTCGGGAAATCGGCTATTGCGGAAGGTCTGGCACTTCGGATCACACAGAAAAAGGTTTCCAGAGTCCTGCACGACAAGCGGGTCGTCACGCTCGATCTCGCGGCGCTGGTCGCCGGCACGAAGTATCGGGGACAGTTCGAAGAGCGAATGAAGGCCGTGATGAACGAGCTTGAAAAGGCAAAGGACGTCATCCTCTTTATCGATGAACTTCACACCATCGTCGGTGCTGGCGGCGCCAGCGGATCGCTGGATGCATCCAATATGTTCAAGCCTGCCCTCGCCCGCGGCGAACTCCAGTGCATCGGGGCCACAACGCTGAACGAATACCGGCAATACATCGAAAAAGACGGCGCCCTTGACCGGCGCTTCCAGAAGATTATGGTCGATCCGACGACAGTCGACGAGACCATTCAGATTCTCATGAATATCAAGCAAAAATACGAGCAACACCACGGTGTCCGGTATTCCGACAAGGCAATTGATGCGGCGGTACGTCTCAGCGACCGGTACATCACAGACCGCTACCTGCCCGACAAGGCAATCGATGTGATGGATGAAGCCGGCTCGCGGGTTCATCTGGCCAACATTGTGGTGCCGAAGGAGATACTCCAGCTCGAAGAGGAAATCGAGAAGATCAAGCAGGCGAAGAACCAGGTGGTCAAGAACCAGAATTTTGAGGAAGCAGCCCGCCTCCGTGATCTCGAAAAGAAGTTGTTCAGCGACCTTGAGATTGCAAAGCGTGAATGGGAGCTCAAGGCTCAGGATATAGTGTACGATGTGAGCGAGGAGAACTGTGCCGAAGTCGTTTCGATGATGACAGGCATCCCTGTACATCGGGTGGCCCAGAGCGAATCCGAAAAGCTTCTTAAGATGGAGGAAGCTCTCCAGGCAGTCATTGTCGGACAGGACGAGGCAATCACCAAGCTGACGAAGGCGATCCGCCGCACGCGCGCCGGCCTGAAGGATCCCAAACGGCCCATCGGATCATTCATCTTTCTTGGCCCGACAGGCGTGGGAAAAACCGAGATGGCGAAGGCGCTAGCACGGTATCTCTTCGATTCCGAGGAAGCCCTGATCCGCATCGATATGAGCGAGTATATGGAGAAATTCTCCGTTTCCCGACTCGTCGGGGCCCCTCCCGGATATGTCGGGTATGAGGAGGGTGGACAGTTGACGGAGAAAGTCCGGCGGAAACCCTATTCCGTTGTGCTGCTGGATGAAATCGAGAAGGCACATCCGGATGTATTCAACATACTTCTCCAGGTGCTCGATGACGGAATTCTCACCGACAGCCTTGGCCGCCGTGTGGACTTCAAGAACACGATCGTCATCATGACGTCGAACATCGGGACGCGGGACATCAAAGCGACCGGTGCGATGGGATTTGGAACGAAAACAGAGGCGGATAAGTACAGTGCGATGAAGGGGCACATTGAGGATGCACTCAAGAGAGTCTTCAATCCGGAATTCCTGAACAGGGTTGACGACTCGATTGTGTTCCACAGCCTCGAGCGTCAGCACATTCTGCAGATCATCGATATCGCCTCGCAGGATCTACTCAAGCGTATGGAAGGCATGGGCATCACGATCGAGCTGACGAAGCCGGCGAAGGAGTTTCTCTCCGACAAGGGCTTCGATCCTGCGTTTGGTGCACGTCCACTTCGCAGAGCTATCCAGAAGTACGTGGAGGATCCGCTCGCGGAGGAAATCCTCAAGGGTTCGTTCGTACATGGAAGCAAGATCAAGGTCAAATTCAGCAAGAAGACCGAAGAGTTGAAGTTCGTGGATTCGAGCAAAGACAAAGGGGGCGATGAGTTGAAGGAGCAGGACGAAGAGGTCGCAGACGCATCCTAATCGATGGAAACTTCACAATTGTTCAGAATCCTCCGGTCCCGCCGGGGGATTTTTTTTGAGGTATCAGAATGATCAGGGCAAGAAAAGGACCATCCTCGAAGAAGCTCTCCTATTTCCTTCTCTACAAGCCGTACGGGGTTTTGTGCCAGTTCACCGGTGAACCAGGACGCAGAACTCTTAAGGATTTCGGTCCTTTTTCCAGCGACATTTATCCAGTCGGCCGGCTCGATACGGACAGCGAAGGGCTCCTCTTCCTCACGAACGACGGTCAAACCAAACACCTTCTCCTGGAACCCCGCTTCGCCCATCCTCGGACGTATCTGGTTCAGGTTGAACGCGTCCCGACAGAGGATGCGCTGCAAAAACTGCGAACCGGAGTTATCATCGAAGGCCGAAAGACCAGGCGAGCTGCCGTGGAACTCCTTACCGGGGATCCTCCTGTCCCTCCCCGCGATATCCCTATCCGATTCAGGAAGAATGTTCCAACAGCTTGGCTTGAGCTGACTCTCACGGAGGGGCGCAACAGGCAGGTGCGAAAGATGACTGCCTCGGTTGGCCATCCGACACTTCGTCTCATCCGGACTGCAATTGGGCCGCTTACTCTTTCCGGGCTCAAACCGGGAGAGCACAGACCCCTCTCTGCAGAAGAGATTCAATCCTTGCTTTCATTCGCGGATCAATCTCTCCCATCCCCACTCAAGACTTAGTCGAATCCGCTTGTCATTTGCCCGCCCTCGGCGAGTCAACGGAGACTCCCCACCGGTTTCGATGAACTGGGACTGTCTGCTGAGATGAACTGAGAGAACTTCTTGGAATGGAAACGAAGCGAGTACAAATAAAAACCCCGACGCGCACCGTGAGCGTCGGGGCCAGGGAGGTTGTTATGAAACCCGCCCAAGGTAGGAACGAAGAGCGGGCTCGTATTCCTTAACACAACAGCATGAGAGATTGTTCCGAAGCACAAAAAATATCTATAAGTAGTAAGTTATTACAAATCAACAAGTTGCTGCCTTTGACCGCTGAGATGAAAAGAATTTAACGAACCCGCATCAATTAATTCTTTCAGATGATGTCCCGGGGTCTCGCCCATGCAGGCCGCCGTTGAGATCGCTCACGAATCAAGCGCCACTCTGATGGCCTTAAGAATCTCATTTGGACTATACGGCTTCCCGATGTATCCTGCAATTCCCCCCCTTAGAATTTCGGACTTCAAACGGGGGTCAAGATAGCCGCTCGCAAGTATGATCTTGACACTGGGGTTCAGCACCTTTATCCGAAGGCACGCTTCCCAGCCATCCAGCTTCGGCAAGCCAAAATCAGAGAGCACTAAGTGGATGGCGTTCTTCTGGCTCGCATACACTGCAACAGCTTCTTCTCCGTCCCGTGCGAACAGTACACGATATCCCTTCCGCTCGAGTACGGTGATGACGAATCCCAGCATGAGCTCTTCATCTTCAACAACGAGGACAGTTTCCGAGCCGCCCCTGACATCCTGACCGACCGCACTCGCCTCATCACTTGCGACAACGGATCCCTGCGGTAGCGGTAGATACACCCGGAACGTCGAACCCCGTCCCAGCTCTGAATCGACATCTACGAAGCCCTGATGCGCTTCCACCACGCCGAAAACGACGGAGAGTCCCAAACCGGTTCCTTTGCCGATCTCCTTGGTGGTGAAAAACGGCTCGAAGACGCGTGCCTTTGTCGTTTCGTCGATGCCGCTCCCGGTATCGGAAACGCTGATCTCAACGTAGTTTTCATCGGTTGCAGTCGCGAAACGGGTTGCGAGCGACTTTCCCTGGACAAGCCTGGTCGCTATGCTAATCGACCCGTGGTCGGCCATCGCGTCCCGTGCATTCACGCAGAGGTTCAGGAGCGCCTGATGAATCTGCGTCCGATCGACCGACAACGGCGGTAGCGCCTTCTCAAGCTGCAGTGCCAGTGAGATCGTCTTCGGGAATGTCTCCCCCAGCATCGTCGTGAGCTCTCCGATCATTGAGTTGACATCTACCATCTCCAGCCTGAACTCACTCTTGCGGGCGAACGTCAGGATCTGGCGAACAAGTCCTGCACCCCGGTCAGCCGCTTTGACGATGGAGTCAAGGTAGATGGCCGACTTCTCAGGGCCAAGATGTTTTTCCTTGAGCATGCTCGCATACCCAAGGATGATTCCCAGGATATTATTGAAATCGTGCGCAATCCCACTCGCGAGCGTACCGAGGCTTTCCATTTTCCGGGCGTGGAACAATTGTTGCTCAAGCAGTTTGCGCTGCGTTATGTCTTCTTTAACGGCGAGAAAGTGCGTTATGGATCCCGATGAATCCCTGACTGGAGAAATCGATGCCAGCTCCCAGAATTGCTCGCCGTTCTTCTTCCTGTTGTGAAACTCCCCTCTCCATTCTTTTCCGGAAAGGATCGTCTCCCACAACTTCGAGTATTCCTCGGCAGCGGTATACCCTGACTTGAGTATGCGGGGATTCTGACCCTTTGCCTCCTCGAATGCGTAGCCAGTGACTTCAGAGAATTTCGGATTGACGTATTCGATAGTCCCCTTGGCGTCGGTGATGACGATAGACGAGGGACTCTGCTCGACAGCCCGATGCAGCTTCCGCAGTTCTTCTTCAACGTGACGGCGTTCCGTGACATCCGTTACTATCCCGAGAATCGCGGATTCTCCTTCATAGTTCATCAGGCGGGTCGTGTGTAAGCCGACAATCCGCTTCTGGTCCTTTGTTAGCAACGCGTATTCATACGACGGTATGTCGGCTCCGGACCGGTGCTTTGCAAAGTTCTCCATGACCAAGGAATCGTATTCGGGAGCGATCAGGCTCATGAAGTTGAATCCCGGATCATAGAACTCCTCCTTCGTGAATCCCATCATATCTACGCACCGCTGATTGACGTATACAACCTTCCCTTTCTTGTTGATATAGATCATGTTTGGAGATTGTTCCGAAACCGACCTGAATTTCTCCTCGCTCTCGCGGAGTTTTCGTTCCGCTTCCCTCCGTGCTGTCACGTCGCGAAAGATACTGAGAAGGAGCAGTGGCTCATTCGGTATTTCCAGCACGGAGTTGGAGATCTCGGCGAGAATCCGCTTCCCTCCCGTGAGCGGGAGTTCAACCTCCTGGTGCCTCTCGAAGGTCCGGCTGGCAAACCGCTCTTGAAAGATTTTCACGTCTACGATATCTTGCTCAGCCGATATCGATTCATAAATTACTGTATACGGTTTACCGATTACTGCCGACTCGGGCCTTTCCATGAGGCGGCAAAATGCATCATTGACCATCACGATCGAGCCGCGTTCATCCAGGATGCGCATCCCGTCCATGGAGCTTTCCCAGACCCGACGGAACCGCATTTCTGATCGTCGTACATTTTCTTCTGCACGCTTTCGGTTTGTAATGTCCTGTCCGAGCGCAACGACCACTTCCTGTCCAAAATACAAGCTTCGATACAAGCGAACTTCCTTCGGGAATATCTCCCCGTTTTTCCTTTTCCCCCACCATTCAAACAACTGAGGCTCGCCCGCAAAAGTCTTTCTGACCGCCTCAAGAGTCTTCTCAAGATCGTTGACCCCTGGCGCAGCCAGATCAGCAGGTGATCGCCCGATAAAGTACTCCCTGGGATATCCGTACATTTCAACGGCCCCCTGGTTGACGTCCAGGAATCGGCCGTCCTTGTCCTGTATGTAGATTGCGTCAACGACGCTGTTGAACAACCCCCGATAGCTCGCCTCTGATTTCCGGAGAGCATCTTCAGCCTGCTTTCGTTCCGTAATGTCTCTCTGCACTGCGAGGTAACCCAGAATCGCTCCCTTGTCCCCCAGGATCGGGCTGGCAGAGCCCTCAACCGTGATCATCCGGCCATCTTTTGTTCGGTTCGTCAATTCGCCTTTGAACACTCTCTTTTGCAGCAACTCGCTCCAGAAAAAATCATAGTTCGACTGATCAAGAATTCCACTCTTCAGTATTCTTGGCGTCACCTTGCCGACAATTTCTTCAGCCGTGAATCCGTAAATCCTCGTGAATTCCGGATTGATATACGTGATGATCCCGTCGGCATTCGTTGTAAAGATGATTTCACCGGACGATTGGACCGCCTTACGGAGTTTGAGAAGTTCTTCTTCCGCCCGCTTCCTGTCTTCCAGCCCTCTCGCGACAACGAGTGTCGCCGGCCTGCCTCCGTAGCTGATGGGGATCGTGGCAACCTCCACGTCGACAACAGACCCATCGAATCGCACGAACTTCTCTTCGACGAAAGGTTGTTCAGATGGCTGATCCCGCTGCGCCAACGCGCGGGCTTTGACCAGTTCCTTGTAGTCGGGGTGAACGATGTCGAGAATCGGCTTCCCGATCAGTTCGTTCATCTCGCGGGCTCCAATCAATCGTATTCCGGACTGGTTGACAAAGATGAACCGGCCTTCGGAGTGGACGGCGATGGCATCGGGAGAAAGATCGACCAAACGCCTGTACCGTTCTTCGCTTTCCCGAAGCTCCTCCTCCTTGTGTCTTCGGTTTTCCTCGACGCCAATTGCGGCTGCGAGAATGCTCATGAGTCTACCGTCGTCTGTTCGGGGGACAAAATCCCGCGTAAATACGGCGCACAGCGCGCCGATGCTCTCATGCCCGAATCGAACGGCTTTCCCCACGTACGTCTTCAGACCATATTTTCTGACATTCGGATCGCTGATGTAGTAGCCCGTCTTCGGCAGATCCCTGACCACCATTATTGCATCTTCGCCGCCACGAATGAGGTCGTAGCAGAGATGCCCCTCCGCTCTGTCCTTCACCTCGTATTGCTCGGGCGTATTCCATTGGCCGATCGAACACAGGAATCCCCCCTCGAGCCTGTTGTAAAGGGCTGTGGACGCCCCCAAGAGTTCGCCACACAGTTCAACAAGCGAATTGATGTTCTGAACAGGGTCTGCTCCGAATCCCAGGAAGCAGTCATTGAGTCTCGTGAGTCGGTGTTCCGCCTTCTTCCGTTCCGTGATATCCCGAATGATTGACTGAAAGTACTTCTTTCCGTCGACCTCGAGAATCCGTGAACTCGTTTCCACTGGAAAGCTCTCTCCCCCTTTCCGCCGATGCTCGGTCTCGAAAACTAATCCCCCTCTTTCCTTCACCTGGTCCATCTGACGTGCCAGATCGTTCAGTGTGTGTGGCGCCCGTATCGAACGAATGTTCAGCCGTTCCAGTTCTTTTCGCTCATAGCCGTAGGCGGTTGCAGCCCGGTCGTTGGCTTTTGCAATCGTACCGTCTTCGGCGACCAGGAGGATGATATCATTGGAGCTTCCGGTGAGAGACTCATATTGATCGATGAAGGAGGACTGGATCTGAGCACCTCCAAGGGCTTGCCCGAACGATTCTTCGACTCCGCGTCGCCATCCGCGAACAAGTGTCACTCCGACGACACTCAGTACTGTGAGGGTGGGTAGCAAGACCAGCCAGACATTTGAAACAAGCGGCGCACAGAAAATGCCGGTTGAAACTACAATTGCCGCGAAACCTGCGTAGCCGTAGGTCGGCCACATCGGGAGCACCACGTTTTTTTCCGGATCGATCATGTTTCCCTCTCTATCGATTCTATCTGTCAGGAACCGGGACAATCTCCGTGCCACCTTATTCGGAGCTTATGCTCCGTTATGTTTGCTGACCGTCAGATTTTGCACAAAAACGAGGCCTTTCTCGTCAATCTGGGCGAATCGAACTGCGAACGCGGAGTGGGGCACGGGATACGGGTGATGTTCTCACCAATGAGAAAGACTGGGGTCAACGTAAGAAGCGGATGGGAGATGGCGATAGCGTGACTCTGTGATGCGACAGAGCGCGGAGTAACGGGAAAATGTACGAAACTGATCAATCTTCGGGGGATCGACAGAAAATCAGCTGGCGCAGGTAGACATCAGGTCAGTTCGTCCATGGTTCGTGTCGACTCAAGCCGGTTTCTTCGCCAGAACA
>Ga0315291_10008805_pt1 | contig 12383 bp, 13 predicted proteins | sample YL17G12_20_MG_FD_203070 | JGI IMG/M metagenome (GOLD analysis project Ga0315291, IMG submission 203070) | Sediment microbial communities from Yellowstone Lake, YNP, Wyoming, USA - YL17G12_20 | ecosystem: Environmental > Aquatic > Freshwater > Lake > Sediment | place: USA: Wyoming | collected... | reverse complement strand
TGTTCAAATGGATGAAAGAGAATTTTGCAGTCGTCAAAGACATCGTGGTGGTGGCTTTTGTGCTCGCGGTGGCTGTACTGAACAGCCACTACGTCTCCGTCTCGAAATTTGAGGATTACGAAAAAGCCAACGCGCTGGCGCACGGGGGCATTCAGATAACGCTGGTCAACGTGGACAAAACCCTCGCGCTGATGGCACAAAATCAGGCTTCGCTGATTGAGCACGGCGCTCAAATCAAGATAAACACCGGCATCCTGACCAGTCTGAACATGCGCGTGGACCGCTTGGATACCCTGCGCTTGGAAGCGCACATGGGCCTCGACGAAGTACGCGCCACCGAAACCTCCCTCCGGCTGCGCATGGTGGAACGGCTGTTGGAAAACATGGGAGCGACAGCGCTACCGCCGTCGCCGCTCAAGAAATAAATTGGTGTCCCGTGCGGGTGCTGCCCCCGCTCCGCCAGATTGAGAATCTGGCATCCTAGCTGGTAGACGAACGGGACTCTGTTCTCAGTCCTGTGAAATCAATTCCATTGACGCAAGGTTATTCCGCCGTTGTAGACGACGAAGACTTCGACAGATTAGTGGCGATGGGCGAGTGGTGCTATTCTGACGGTTACGCCCGGAAAAGAGACAAAACCACGCGCAAAACCATTAAAATGCACCAAGTCATACTTGGTGTTAAATACCCTCTCGAAGTCGACCACCGCGACCAAAACAGACTGAACAACACGCGGCGAAATCTGCGCCCATCTACAAGGCGCGAGAATCAGGGCAACTCTCCGAAGAGACTTATCGGAAAAACGTCAAAGTTCAAGGGCGTATCTGCTTCCAGAGGCGTATGGCGAAGTCAAATCAGAGCGGGCGGTCGCAACACGAGCATTGGTCATTACGCGTCTGAAATCGAAGCTGCTGAAGCCTACGACTGCGCAGCACGCTTACACTTTGGAGAATTTGCGGCTACAAATTTTGGTATCCGTGAGGGGACTCGCACCCCTTAGAGATTCGGTGTGAAAGACCGACCGCTCGACTACTTTGCGCTCACGGACAATCCGCAGGCAAGGTGTCAGCGCTGGGGGTTTCAGTTGAATAGATAACCCAGTGCAATTCGGCCCGCGAAATTGGTGCCTGTTCGTGGATTCGCGCCACGGACACCTTCATTTTCAGTGAAGTGCTCTACTATGTCTGAGCTAAACAGGCAAATTGGTGGTCCGTGCTGGCTTCGCTCCAGCCGCCTGCCCCTTATCAAGAGGCTGCTCTACTAAATGAGCTAACGGACCAATGGCAGCCGCACTAGGACTCGCAGGGCTTTGCTCCTGCGACCTCGCGCTTATCGAGCGCATGCTCTGCTTGCTGAGCTACGTGGCCAAAATCAATCCTCCGCTCATCAAGCGAAAGGTGCGTAAGGGGCACCCACGGATACTGTGACTGAGGAGCGCTGTCCAGCGCAACGCAGACGTAGCACGCAGGGCACCCGTTTACTTGATGAATCACCGTGCCCTTAACGTCACCCTTCGCCGCACGAACGATTACCTTCGTGCCGACCGGATACACATGGCTGATGTACACGTCCAGATTCAAGCGTGCATCTTCGTACTGCCGGTGCAGGCGGTCCTGCCAGTGGAACGTAAATGTCATGCGCACGACCGTAAACATACGCCAAAAACAGTCAACAAAAAACTTTCAAGGAAATTGGCAGACCCGGCTGGATTCGCACCAGCACCCCCGCGTTCAAAGCGCGGTGCTCTACTCTTGCGCTACGGGTCTGTGCATCGTTACGGCACGTCGTTGCGGCACGAATGGCTTATCGGCACCCGCAGGTCATATAGGGCGTTAGCCTACTATCTCTCACTCGTTTAAGGTGAGCGTGTTACTTTACACCAGCCTGCTTTCGCAACGAAATTTGTGCATAACGCGTTGAAGCGTCTCAAAAAACTGCTCAGTCCAGATGTCCAGCACCTTGAGCTTGCCCGCATGTGAAATGACACCTGTGACTTCAGCCATCGTCAGCTTCGACATCTTGCATCCGTCCTTGCAGGACAGTTTCACGAGCGCGAACGCTTATGCTAGGCCGAGCAACACGGCCTTCGATTTTCATTGCAGCCGCCAGAATAATGTCTACAACGACCCCATGCAACTGCAATTTCCAAAAAACCTCATCGACGCCTATCAGGCCATGTCCGAGCACACCAAAAACGAATGCGCTTTTGGCTGCAAGGTGCCCCATTCCTGCTGCTCACCCGAGTACGGCGTCATGGCCGCGAAAATCATGCGCATGGCCAAGGAGCCGATTCCCCCGGACACGGGAAGCAAAGTCTGCCAGTTCATGTCGCCCACCGGCTGCGTCGTCGCCCCGCACTTTCGCCCGCTCTGCACCTTGCACGTGTGCTGCATCAACAGCACCGGTGTCAAGCTGAGCGACTTCGCATGGACGGAGCGCTACTTTGAGATTCGCGCCGAGATTGACGCACTGGAAAGCGAGTGCATGCCCGTGTGGGACGAATTTCCCCTGACGTAAGTGGCGGCTGGTGCAGGCTTCGCTCCCGCGCACGTTTTACCGTGGCCTCTGTTTTCAAGACAGGCACCTTGCTGAACTCGGTCAACCAGCCAATGTCGTGTTGGGTGTCTCGCCCAAGTCTCGCGTTTATGCTACCCGAAGGCCGCAGCGCGCGCTCTGATTTCTGAGCTACACGACAAAAATGGCGGAAGGCAAGGGAATCGCACCCATGACGGTTTTTAGGCCGCGCCTGTTTTCGGGACAGGTTCCTCGTCTATGCCGGACGCCTTCCAAAATGGCGGAGGGTGCAGGCTTCGCTCCTGCGCTGGTTTTACCCAGACTCGGGTTTAGCAAACCCGTGCCTTACTGACTCGGCCAACCCTCCAAACCGATGTGGTAGCAACAGACCACGCGCCAAGTTTTTGCAATTACCAGCGCACCGCATAGCGGCATCGGAAAATGGTGTCCCCGGCCGGAATCTCACCAGCGGCCTGCGCTTTAGGAAAACGCCGCTCTATAGACTGAGCTACAGGGACAAATGGTACCCCCGGCAGGAATCTCGCCTGCGACATCCCGTTTAGAGGACGGGCGCTCTGTAAACTGAGCTACGGGGGCGTGAAATGGCTGCTGGAGAAGGAATCGCACCCTCAACATCGTGATTAACAGTCACGCGTTCTACTAATTGAACTATCCAGCAAAAATGGTGCCCCCGCCCGGACTCGCACCGGGAACAACCTGCTTAAAAGGCAGATGCTCTACTGTTGAGCTACGAAGGCAAAGTGGTCGGAGTGACAGGATTTGCACCTGCGACCTCTCGGTCCCAAGCCGAGCGCGTTGGCTACTACGCTACACTCCGTGAAATCACCATCCCATGATGGCGAAAAAGCATTTTGGGCAGTAGCCCAGAATCTGGATGCGCCGCTTCTTGTCTACATCCTTGACCGCATGCAGGGCGACGGGCTTGCGGCAGCGCTCACACAGGGCGCTGTGGTGCAGAATCAGATAGCCGTCGGCGTCACGACGCCCGCCTTTGAACCAGTCGAATGTGCTGATAGGCATGCCAGCAAGAACAGAAAATGGCGGGACGTGCGGGCTTCGCTCCCGCGCCTCTACCGTGACAGGGTAGTATCCTGACTGGACTAGAAGAACGTCCCACTAGAAAGGGTCACCATCAGCATCCTCAGCGCGCTCAGCGCGAGTCCGGTTATCGCCGCCCTGCGCGCTGTTTTCATCGTGGGTCAGCACGCGCAGATTGTCGATGTGATAGCCCTCGTTCCAGTCAATCCGGTCGATGGTCAAGTCCTCGGGCTGGTTGCCGCGCTGCTGAAGATACCCGGTCTTGGCGCAGAACGCCTTGAACTCAGCCAAGGTGATTGTAAACGGCAGGTCGCGCTTCCGCGCCGAGTGCCGGAGCATGTTCAAGACGTAAGTCTCCGGGTGGCGCTGTTTCATCTGCCGCGAGCGGCATTTCCAGCACAGGCGCAGATAGCTGACGTACTCCTTGAACGTGCCGTCTTTGAGTTTGTAGACAGCCGTGCGCTTGGCTTTCTTGTTGCGGCACCACTTGGTCGAACACTTTTCAGCCTTGCCTGTGGCCTTCGCTGCTTTCTTCCACCGATGTCGATTGCGTCGCCGCACAGCAGAAAGAACTGCGTTCTATCCGATGTATGGCTGACATCAAAAAACTCTCAACAGCAGACCAAGAACGCTGGCTCGAACAGCGCGGCTGGGTGGCCACGGAACGCACGGGCGTCAAAATGTGGCGGCACCCGGACACGGGCACTCCCTACTGGATTGGCGTGGCACTGGACAAGGCCATCGACGCCTGCAAGCTGCCTGCGGACATGGAACTCAATCCGGTGATACCTCCGCCCAACTGGGCACCGTAGAATGGTGGGAAATGCTGGTAACGCTCCAGTTGCCACTTCCAGCATTATTAAGGCAACGCTTTTACAGAGCGCCTGCTGGGACATCGCCCAAAATGGCACGGAGTATCGGTGCTGCCCCGATTGGCTGAGTTTTGGAGACTCGGCCCCGCGCTGGCGGACTCCATAGTTGTGCGCTGAGTATTTTATTTGACAGGCACTGTGTGCTTGTTTACGTTTCCAATCGAAGGCCGTGTTGCTCGGCCTAGCATAAGCGTTTGCGCTCGTGAAACTGTCCTGCAAGGACGGATGCAAGCCCGCTCTCAACGCACAGAGAGTATGCCGAGCTTCAAAGCTCGGTGAATTTCGTTTCCGTTGACCCCAGCCAGCCAGAGCCGGATGATGGTCATGGACTGGCACGTGTCGTTTGCGTCGAGCATGAAGTAGTCTCGTTCCAGCCCAAAGTCGCGGCACGACAGACGCAGCTTTCCGTCCGCACCGGGCACGGTAAAGACTGCGCAGCGGCGCTGCACGATGAGAGGTTCCGTTTCAGCTTCAATCGACATCCTCGTAAGAACCAAATTGGTGGACGGCACCGGCTTTGCACCGGCTCTTGCATGGTCAACCTGTGACGGGCCATGCCGTGCTGTTGAAATATCACCAGCCGCCCAAATTGGTGGAGGGTAGGGGTAACGCTCCCCTATTGGTCTGCTTGCAGGGCAGATGCCTTACTTGTCGAGCCAACCCCCCGAAATGGAGCAGGTGACCGGTAACGCTCCGGCGTCCTCGCATTGGCAACGCGACGCTCTGCTATTGAGCTACACCTGCAAATCGCGGCACCCCCTTGTACGCTGACGGGCAGAATTCACGTTACAGGCGCATGAACGCCTGCCGCCGTCCTACGGGAGCCAAGGTGCCAAAATTGACGCCCTGCACCACCCGCGCCAAAGGCAGCAGGCAGGTGCAGGGCGTGATTTAACAAAGAACAAACCATCTCAAGTCTTGCTTGAACCCACGGACTTCTCGGTGGTCTTCGTCGGATTATCGGCCCGACTCTCGTTTCAATCCTCGCCCTTGCGGGCGAAATCGAACATAAACTGAAAATCAAAAACCCTGTCTCTCTTTTGGAGGGGCAGGGTTTTCAAAGAATCTGAACTGTGCGTCTACCCTGCTCCCTTCACTGGCTGTTCACTACGCACATAGGAACACGCACCAGTCACAGCCCAGTCCGAATTGAGGCAAAAGTGCCCCAGTCCGGTAATCCGGGCTTTCGGTGACTTTAGTGCAAATGTGTTCTTCACAAAAATTGGTGTCGAAGCTTCTCCAGTTCGCGGAAGAGTCCGAAGACTCAAAGTTCGCTGAAGTCGCGTTCGACGTGAGCGAACCTACCAGAATCCATTTTCAGTGCAACAACTTTTTTCAAAAATCTTTTTCAATGTAAACATCAAGGCATCCCGATGAGCGCATGATGGCGCAACAGCAAGGCTGCTGTAGACATCCTCACGAGTTCCACAGCAGCCCCACCCAGCGAACTATTTCTTTTTCTTCGCTGCCTTCGCGGCTTTCGCCTGAAGTTTCTGAACAGCGGCGATGCGCTGCTTCACGCGTGCCTGCGCGTCGGTCTTGATGACCGACATCACCTGCTTGAACAGCGGGCTGGTGCCTTCGCGCCAAGCACGACGCTCAGCGCTGCCACCAGACTTGTGGACACGGTACTGTGCCCGGCAGACAGTCATGCCGACCATCCTACCGATGGCGCGGCTGTACAGGCCGGTAGCAGCAAGTGTTGCTGTTTCTAGGTCATCCACATTGTTCTGAAAATCGACTTTTGCCATAAGCTCAGGAGTGCCTAAGTGCAACTGCAAATGCGGTGTTCGCGATGGCAAGGTTCAGCCCACAACCGGGACAGAATTTGCAGCCACTGCTTTCGGTTTTGCGCGTCGCCTTTGGCGCGGGCACTTGATTTTGACCGCGCCACGCTTTGGTGCGGCGGTCAATGTTGAGCACAGGCGCAACAGGGGCTGAGTGCCCGCCTGCCATGACCAGATGGCTATTGCGTGCGTGCTGGGAGGTCGGAATGCTCTTGCTGTGACTGCGCCCGCAGTGCATGCGCACCGCAGCATCTGCGGCGAACTGGCTGACAAACGGCATGCCTTGGCTGCTTTTGTTGAAGACCTTTTTACAGGTCTGGCATGTTGCTGTATACTTCATGTGTTTCCTTTTGGGTGTTGTTTACTATCAAGTATCGGTTTAGTTCCACGGTCAAAAATTTCACAAGCCGGACCATCTGTTCCATCCGCAAGTCAGACGCATCCTTCCGTAAGTCACAGGGCACGTCGCACCACGGCCCAAGGCACCCGATGCGCTGCTTGCGCGGAAAATAGGCGAAGACGCAGCTCTGCGGCCCGAACAAGCCAACGGCGTCACAACCATCCCGGCAATCTCGCCGACACTTGTCGCAGACAAAAAAGCCCTTGAGAGAATCAGTACTCATGGTCAGGGTCGCACAGCGGGGCAGGATTCAGTTCCTCTCCCATCATGGTGTACAGCTCCTGTTCCGTAATCGTGGGAATGCCGTACTTCTCCGCCTTGGCTGCCTTCAAACGACCACCGCCCTCGCCCACAATCAGGAAATGGCATTTACGGCTGGCGTTAGGCTTGACCGAGCCACCCGCAGCCTCAATCTTGCGCATGACATCATCCCGTGTTCCGCTGATAAGTCCGCCCGTGATGGCAAAGACTTTTCCAGCCAGCCTGCCTGATGTGTTGCGCTCGGACTCAAACGTCATGCCCAGTGCAGTCAACCGGTTTATCTCCCCGTCGTTGTTCGCGAAAAAAGACAGGAAGTTCTGGTAAGTGACCCTGTTGCCGATGGCCTCTTCCACTGCGCCCAAATCGTCCGTGATGGTGAGAAGGTTGCTCCACCGGGCGGCGAGGTCTTGGCAGAGCGTCCGGCCAAGACCTTCAATGTTGAGCGCGGACAGCTGACGCCAGAGGGGCTGCGTCTTGGCTTTTTCGCGCCCCTCCAAAAATGCCTTGCGCGCCGCAGGCTTCAGAAACGACACGTCCGCCAGCGCAAACAAATCTGACAGCTTCGTGACGCCGTGGCACATCAACGTGCGCACCATCGTCTCGCCACAACCCGCCATGTCCAGCGCCTGCTTGCCGGTGGCGTGGCGCAACCGGCCAAAAATCTGGTCAGCGCAACCCACCGTGTTTGGGCAGTACCACTCAGCCTCCCCCTCCGAACGCACCAAAGGCGCTTGGCAGCAGGGGCACGCGAATGGAAAAACATAATGGCCTGCGCTGTTTTTCTTGTGGATGCCCATGACCTTCGGGATTATTTCAGCACTCTTTTCAACCGTGACCGTGTCACCAACGTCCACGCCGAGGCGCTCTATCTCATCAGCATTGCACAAGCTGGCGCGCTGAACCACCGTGCCACTCAAACTGACGGGTGCCAATTCCGCCACGGGTGTCACCTTGCCGGTTTTGCCCACTTGCAAGACGATGTCCACCAACAGGGTGTGCTTCCTCTCGGGCGGGTATTTGAAAGCGTGCGCCCAGTTTGGACACTTGTTGCCTTCGCCGAGGTCACGCTGCCGGTGCAGGCTGTTCACCTTGAACACGAGTCCATCGGTGGCAAGGTCAAGACACTTGCGAGCCGCGTCCAATTCCGTCAGCAACTGGTCAATCTTGTCGTTCACTAAAACGACTCGTGCGACCGTGACAGCGTCGCTGGCGCTGACTGGCAGCATGAACGTAGACTGAAAGCCCAGCGTCTCAAGGTGCTCGACCAGCTGGCTCTGCGTGCTGATTAGATTGGCCTCCGTGTCGCAACCATGCACCACGAAAGCGAGCTTGCGCGCAGCTACCTCAGCCGGGTCTTTCAACTTGAGCGACCCCGCCGCCGCGTTGCGGGCATTCGGAAAAGGCTCGTCACCGCTCTCTTCCAAGACCGTGTTCAGGCTGTTGAGCACGCTGTAGGGCATGTAAACTTCGCCCGTCACCGTCAGACTGACCGGCACGATGAGGTCCAGCGGAATGGTGCGAATGGTCCGCGCGTTGACCGTCACGTCGTCTCCATAGTCTCCGTTGCCGCGCGTGATGGCTCGAACCAAGCGACCGTCCTCGTAGACGAGCTTCAAGGACAAGCCATCAATTTTGGGTTCAACCAGCACTTCTTCTCCAGCCTCGAACGACGTGATGACATCGTCGGCCGTAAAAAGATTGTCCAACGAAAGCATCCGGCGCAGGTGCCTGACTTTTTCAAAGCCCCCCTTGCAGGCCGGAGAACCCACCCGCTGCGTGGGCGAGTTGCAATCCTGCAACTGGGGATTTCGGTTCTCCAGCGTAAGAAGCTCACCGTAGAGCAAATCGTAGTCTGCATCCGTGACGGTTGGAGCCGCCAGCGTGTAGTAGCGGTAGTTGTGCTCATGGAGCATCTTGCGCAGTTCGTCAATTCGTACGGAGGCTTCCATAAATAATGGGATTTCGATGATGTGCCACTGCCAGTCTGACAGATGAACACGTGAACCCGCTGAAACTGCGGGCCGCGAATCTGAAAAAACTGTTCTATTCATGTGACGAAATTAACCGTGACACGTGGCTTGGTGTTTGTAAACAAAAATCTTTATGGGCGAAATACTCGAATTTGTGCAGCTCGCACTGGCGATTGTCGGACTCGTGGTGGTGCTCACCAGCCTTCTTGCTGCCATTGTAGCGGTACGCTTGCTGCGCTCACTCTGCGACCGCGAATCCAAATGCTGCCACGCAGAATCCCCGGTCTGGTCCACCAGCGCGAACACGGAAATTCTCCCCGCGTCTCCGCATGCTCAGTCTCTCGTGATAAAACTCCCGGAACCTCTTCTGGCGGGGCAACGCACATTCCGCCCGCACGGAAGCGGACAAGTCCCGGCGAGCGTGCCCTCGCTTCCATCAGGCGTACCAGCGGGTGGATGTTCAGCAGAAGGAGAAGTGGAAATGGAAACCTTCAAATGCGAGCACTGCGGAACACCGGTCACAACCTCGCCCTCGCGCCAGATTGTGGAGGACGCCGGGAATTTCCTTGTCTACGTCTGTGCTGGATGCGGTCAGGAAACCGCCAAGCACGTGCCGTTGGAATTGCCGGGATGGCAGGACGCTGCTGGAAACCGCTAATTCAGCAAGCGGCTGACCGAATCCGTGACTGATTCCTGCTGCTGGTCCTGCGCGTCGCGAATCTGCTGCACGAGCTGGTCCACAAAACGGCGGCCCTCCGGGTCTGCCCGCAGAATCTGGCTCATGCGCTGGCTGAATTCACCGGGAGGAAGCTGGGTGAGATGGCGGTAAATGTACGAGACGTACTCCTGATTCTGCTGCCCGATGCCATTCAGGAACCGACGCCACACCTCTGGTCCCATCCGAATGTCTGAAGTCTCGCCACCAAGCGTGTTGGCGTGCTTCTTCACGTGCTTGCGCGTCTCCGGGTCAAGTTCGTCGAGATGACTTCGGCTGAGAAATTCCATCAAGCCCTTGGCCAGCTCCTGAAGCAGCACCGGGAACACCAGCGCCTGCGCGTGAACAGTCGCCACCTTGCCTTCCCACGACACCCACGCCTTGCCCCCGTGACCTTGTCCGGCGCTCATTGCGGCGCGCAGACTGTTTTCTGGCACCGCCCAGTAGGCCCACTCAGCCACTGGCATCAAACGCGAGTACGTCCTGACCAGTTCGGGACTGATGGCATTGAGCGCATCCGCCGCCATGTGGTAGGCGTAGTTTTTGTTCATCGAAGAACCCTGAATCAACAGGTTGATGAACTTGCGCTTGTTTTTCTCCGAATCGAGCTCACGCGCAATCTGGTCAACGTCTGCTCCCAGCGCCTGCCGTTCTTCCGGCGTTTCCTCCTCCGGGTCGACATTCATGCCCTGCATGGTCATCTCACCGGGATTGCGCACGAGCTGGGCTTCGATGCGAAAAACGCCTGCTTCGTACGGTGCCTTGGCGGGCGCGAACTCTGGCAGGCTGAACAGCACTTCGATGGCTTTGGCCACCAGTTCTTCCTCATGCCCGTGCTCGTATTCCTGCGCTCTCTGCAAATCGCCCATCATCTGCCCCATGAGGCGCGGCAGGGACCGTTGGCTAATCTGTGCCACCGGGATGCCCGAGGACTGCGAAATCTTGCGGACAATCTCACGGTACTGGGCCGAGGAAACATCTTCGGCAAAGCTGTCTTCCCCGGCTTGCTCTGGAAAGGCTGGATTGCCTGCGTAAGCGTGCCGACCCTGCGAGATTTCACGCTGGCGCTCCGGGTCAAAACCGGGAGCGTCTCCGAGGCGCAGCGCCATTTCAGTCAGGATGGCTTTAGACAGCGAGCGAACTTTCATGCGCCAGTGTTGGGGGGAGCCGGAGTGTTGGCGCTCCGGGCAGCTTGTTGCGGGCGACAATTCGGACAAGGACGACCGGGCGCGCAAGCCGGGCACTTCTGCCCGTAATTCTTTTGGTACACGGCAGCACTGGCGAGGCGCGCTGGCGACACCGGCTTGGCTCCCATGCTTGGGTCGCGCCGAGCGTACATTTTGGTTTCGAGCATGATGTTCACCACCCGCATCGCGCGCTGCCGCAAACCCTCGCCCACAGGATTTGCCTCGCGCTGTTGAAGCACATTGCCCACCTGCTTGGGGTCAAGAGCGTTTCCTGTACCCTTCTGTGCTTCCCAGCGAAGGCCGCACGTTGGGCACTGGTATTCATAGCCGAAGGTACTGTAACGCGGATAAACAAGTTCGCCGCACTGGCACTGCTCAGGCGCATTATGTTCGTCGTTGCCAAGCGGCGAATTGATGCCTGACTCGCGCGGCAGCCCCATGCCCCCGCCCATGCTTTCAGTGCGACGCCGGCCAAAGCACGCCTTCGGCGTCGTGTCCTCGCCCGGCTGTTCCGGCACGAATGGGTTGGGGAAGGGATTTGGTCGTGGAGCAGCAGGTCGGCCGGGAACAGTCGCTGGCTTCTCCGTGGGGGGAGCCTCTGGCTCCACGACAGGTGCGCCACCGCGCATGCCACGACGGGGTGGGGTGGGAACGCCACGACGGGGTGGGGTGGGAACGCCACGACGGGGTGGCATGGCCGTGCTGCCGTGCATTTCAAATAATTCGCGTGCTTTCATAGTCCAAGTAACTACGCGCACTAGCGCGTGACACCCGTTCGGATTGTTTGATGCGCAACTGAGCTACAATCCAGTGGTCAAGTCGTTTGTAGCGACCATTTGGTTCAATCACAGCCAAACCTCTGTGAATGAGCATGTGATGCGTCGGGCAAAGCCAAACCGTGATTCCCGCCTTGTCACTTTTATTTTTGCTGAATGCCACATGATGCTCGTCTACAACTGCCCATTCTCCACAAACAAAACAATGCGGATTTCTAAACAGCAGCCGACGATAAAGACCTTGTCCCTTCTGCTGCTTTCGCCACCGTCGCCAATCAAGGTCAGCGTGGTCCGAACAACAGTACGCCGCCTGCTTAAAGCACCATATCTCATTGTGGCACTCGGGCAACGCGCATGCTTTCTTCTTTATCTCGATACCGCTTAGCGCTCTGCTGCCTGCCAGCTTAGCATGCTTCTTCCGGCAGTACGTTTGGCGCGGGTCTAGTGTTTTGAACGGCTGCCCACACTCAGGCAGAGCACAGTTCCTTGTGAAATAGCGGTCGGCATTGCGTATTCGACTATGAACTGTAGTGGGAGACACACCGAAATAGTGACCCAAGCGACTAAATGCCCAGCCTTCAGAGCGCAACTTGCGCGCCTCTGCAACATCAAACTTTTTTAACCGTTTGTGTCGCCCATCGGAACTAGCGTTCATGTATCTAGTTTTGCATTAACTTCGTCCCAGTCAACATTCTTTTCAGGCAGCTTGAACGTATTCAAATAATTCTTGCCGCATTCTGTATCCCCGGCAAACGGGACCAACATCCAGCTGGTGTCGAAATCCTGCCCCAGCACAGCGGGCAGCACCAGATTAAAATTGTTCAATGTATACGACACGATTT
>Ga0315291_10008803_pt1 | contig 12384 bp, 7 predicted proteins | sample YL17G12_20_MG_FD_203070 | JGI IMG/M metagenome (GOLD analysis project Ga0315291, IMG submission 203070) | Sediment microbial communities from Yellowstone Lake, YNP, Wyoming, USA - YL17G12_20 | ecosystem: Environmental > Aquatic > Freshwater > Lake > Sediment | place: USA: Wyoming | collected... | reverse complement strand
CCACGGGCATGATACTACAACTATTTATGATAGTAAAATTCTTGATAGAGACTTGTCTGAAAACTCTACGATGAATTTAGGAGCACTAAAGATGTTAATTGAAGTTTTCCTTAAATATTCCTTCGAATTTCTTGAGTCTCGTTTGGGTTACTTAAATCTTTATAAATGTATTCTAAGCAGTGAGATATACAAAGATCTTAGAGGAGAAAATTTAGAAATATTTAAAAAAGAATTAGTCGAAAAATCTCCCCAAACTGAACCGAATCGAGAACTTTTATTTATTTGGCTGTATTTTAATTATGAGTCGTTGAATCTCGAGATTACTCCGGAAATGAAAAATCTTCGAGAAGATTTTAGGAGATGCTTGAGGGAATTGTCGAAAGATTAAATAGAATCCTATAAAAAATATTCGATCGAATATTTTACCGTTCTGTAAAAAATGGATACATTGGAAACTGCAGACATTTTAGAAGAAATTTTGCTTAGATTAGACCAGGAAGATGTGGATAATTTGTCGCAAATTTCCGTGGAATACAAAACTTTGGTCAAAAAAGTCGAAAAGAAAGAAGAGTACTGGAGAAAAAGACTGAGTAATTATTTGGGATTTGAAGTTTTTGAGCTGGTAGGACGAAGTTGGAAAAAATGTATAAAAAAGTTATACAAGTTAAAAAAGATTTCATAGGAATAATATGGCTAAACTATCCCGAAATAGTCGCTGGATTAATTAAAGAAGGGTTTGATCCTAGTGTAGACAATAATAATGCAATTGTATTCGCTTCTTCTCTCGGTTGGTTAAAAATAGTAAAGTTGTTATTACAAGATCCGAGAGTCGATCCTAGTGCTAATAATAATAATGCTATTCGAGAAGCGTCTGAAACTGGTCATGCTAATGTAGTCAAATTATTGCTTAAAGATCCTCGCGTCGATCCCGCTGCCGATGATAATGAAGCTATCCGATTTGCGTCAAAAAATGGTCGTCTAGAAGCGGTCAGATTATTACTGAAAGATCCAAGAGTAGATCCTACTGATCTAGATAATGATGCTATAAAAATGGCATCAATGTTTGGTTGCGCGGAAGTAGTTAAATTATTACTTAAAGATCCGAGAGTAGATCCTACTGCCGATGATAATGATGCTATTCGGTTAGCGGCAAAAGAAAATAACCCTAATGTAGTTGAATTATTACTTAAAGATCCGCGTGTTGATCCTACTGCTAATGATAATTATGCTATAAGAACAGCATCTAAACGTAATTATGTTGAAGTTGTTAAATTGTTACTTAAGGATCCGCGAGTCAATCCGAGCACTGATGATAATTATCCGATCCGAATGGCTGCTAAAAAGGGCCGTTTAGAAGTAGTTAAATTGTTACTAGAAGATCCGAGAGTAGATCCTACCGATGTATATAATCTTGCTATCCACGAAGCTTCAAAAAACGAGGATTTGAATATGATTAAATTGTTATTTAACGACCCGAGAGTTAAAAATAGTTTAAATTCTAGGCAGTTAGAAAAATATCAAAAACAAATAGATAATATAACTCCATAGAATAATTAAAATTCCTAGGAGAAGTCTAAAAATATAAAAAAATAAAATATTCGATCGAATATTTCTTATAACATTACCACTCTTCGGTCGTCGCCATATACTTTAACGTACTCTTTTTTAAGATCTGTCAAATCGCTCAACCACATATCTTCTATCTTGATCTTCTCTAATTCCCGATATCTTTCTTCTAAATTAGTAATTTGTACATCCAATTTTGAAATACCTTGCTTTGATTTCTCTCGATCAACTACCAAACTTATTCCTTTCTTTTTTCCAACTTTCGGTCCTTCATCCTCTTCTTTTTCCTCTTTTTCTTCGCTTTCAATCTTCCTCTTAATATAGAAGGCTGGATTGAGTCCAAGTTTCTTAATATCCTTCAAAACAGTTTCTTCTTCTAATTCTTCTCCGGGCAATGGACTTACTTTCAACTTCCCGGACAATATCGCCGCGATATAAGCTTTCCTATTTCCTAACAATTGTATTTCATCCCGTAAATCTTCTAACATAATCGCCTTTCTTTTACTGTAAATCGGAAGACGGTATGCATAAAAAGCTTTGATTAGGTCTACTACATTATCGAATTTTACAACTTTACCTTCTGGCGAAATCATTGTCATATTAGATACTTTCTTCTTCACTACCAATCCTAAATCATCTAGATTATAGTCGCGCAGTCCGCCTTTCTCGTTTAGAAAGGATATCCCCTTTAATCTAAACTCAGTTTTAGTAGCGGTACATTTCGACTCGTAATCTTTTAGATTACCGTTGTCAATCATCAAATCTAGCGTTTTCTTGTATTTTCTCTGCCATAATCCAACTGGTAGACATATCACTGTGCAAGTTTTTTCTTTGATGTTCTTTACTATTCCTTTGCTAATCATATATCCATCTTTTAAATTAATTTGACCTTCGAACCCCCGGTACCACGGAACCAACTCGTGGATTTTCTTGCCTTTAATTAAACTCTCTATTGCATTAATTACTTCCATCGGATGATATGCGTGTATCGTGCTGGACCATCCCATCGCGATTCCGTCGATCCCGTTAATCAAAGCCAGCGGAATGATCGGAGCGTAATGCGCCGGTTCGATCATTTTACCTTCATCTTCTGTCATCTGTAAACATTTATCGTCTTCGGGCCGAAAGATACAAGCGACGATGTGGTTGGCGCGAACCGCCAGATATCTTGGTGCTGCAGCTGCTTTACCGCCTTTAACGATACTACCGAAAGATCCGAATCCTTCGAAAAGCGGAATGTTATTGCTACCGACAAAAGATTGACCCATACAAATCACTACTTTCTGAACGCTGTTACCGTGGTGATAATTAGTAAATCCACCTACATCTCCTGCAAAGTTCGGATCGATTTTTAGTTTTTTCTTAGAGTTACATTGTCTACCCCATTCTCGGAAAGTTGTATGTATTACTTTTCTTCTAACTCGCGTCAACCCATCGAATCCTGGTAAATTTCTTGCTAACGTATCATTACTGTATTCTCTGACATACCAATCAATAAATTTACTAATTCTCAACGAATCCTCTCCTAAATATTCTTTCGCAGTCGGATCCCAATCATTCATCCAATCTTTACGAAGATCTTTATCATTTTCATCTGGTTTTCCAAATGCAATCTTAATCTTATTAGCGGTTCTTTTGTCATATTTCAACAAGACTTCTCTTGGATCTTTGCAATCCGCCTCGATATCTTCTGGCGTACAACTGCCTAAACCTTTAAAGTACCGGTGTTCCCATTTCTTATAATCGGGTGTTTCCTCTACCCAATCGTAATATTCGCCCTCAGTGTAGAATCTTCTGATGGTCTTTCCTTTGTTAGTCTGAATGACGGGACGGAACCAAGCGTAAAGAAAGTCGTTACGTTGTAATAGAGATGGAAAGAATTCATAGAAGAGAGCAATTAACAATCCTCCGATATGTGCTCCGTCGAAATCAGGATCGGTCATGATTCTAAAGCGACCATAGCGAAGAGTTTTATAGTTAGATTCTACGGTATAATCAATATTAGGTTTAGCGTTGAGCCTTCGTATTATTTCAAAGACTTCTTTATTTTTTAAGGATTTCATCTCAGTACTCTTCATAACATTTTTAATTTTACCGCGCAATTCGATTACTCCGTACTTATCTCGACCTTCTTCTAAATGATTTAACATAATACTTTCGTATTGAGAAGCAGAATCACCTTCCAAAGCTGATAAAACAGCATCAACCCATTTAGTTGAATCGCCCGCCCAATTAGCTTCTTCGCCTTTAACATTTCTAATTCTTCTAGCTTTACCTTCAGTCGATTTTAACATCTTATCGACCATTTTCGCTTGAATACTTGCTTCTAACATCTTGGCGAGTGACCATTTCTTAAGTTTTTCAATGGTTTTTTGATCAATTTTGGGTTTAATCTGCGGTCCGGTTAGCTTGGTTTTGGTTTGGCCGTTTCCCCATTCCGGATTCTCAATGTTTATAGAGATAATCAGAATGATGTGGTTTTTAATGTCTCTCACAGTCAATGATTCCTTTGTAGCCGCTTTTTTATCGCTCAAAATATCGCCGGTGAGTGCATGAAGCGATCCGTTAACGTGTGTACCGCCGGAAGAATTAATAATTGAATTAGTAAATCCCAGCTGCACGCCTTTATTGGGCGTATCAATTGCAATCATTTCCAAATTACCTTCTTCTTTATGAATGATATGTTTACCTAATTCATTGCCTTCTATATACATCATTCCGAACTTTTTAATATCTTTGAAATTCATTACTTCTCTATTAAAAGTTACAGGAATCTTGGCAGTAAAGGAGAGACATGCGGCAACCCATTTGAATATTTCGATAGCTTCGCTCGAGTAATTTTCGTTCTTCTCGTAGCCAAATCTTTTCATATCTAAGATGTAGCTAATTGTAACGCTCTTTTCTCCATCTTCGTAATTCTTGTCGTAAATTTCTTCTCCTTCCTTAAACAGATTATCGTACCAAGTCATTTGATATCTACGATGCATATCAGAGTTCTTGCAATCAATACTAAATTCAGTCGACATAATATTGGCAGCTTTTCCGCCCAATCCATGTCGTCCTCCGCCGGTTCTTTTGGCGGTGAAATTGCTCCCAGAATGCATATCAGAAAATATATATTTAGGAACCATCTGACCGTATTCTTTGTTAATCTTAATCGTAATCGGCGAACCGAATGATTTAACCGTTATTCGGTTCTTTCTGATTTTGATGATACATTCTTCTGGATCGATGCCTTCTTCTCTGCTACGAACGCAATTATCCGCCACATTAGAAAGTACCTCTTTGAAGATATGAATCATGCCGATCGGAATGTCAGTCTTTTTTAAGACAGCCTTTAGTGTATCTTCCTTTTTGACCAAATGCCATTCTTTTCTGGGTTCGCGTCGAACGGAACCAATGTACATTTCGGGAGCATTAAGCACGGCTTCGTGATTTTTGAGTTTCTTATACTTGGAAGCCATCTGAGTTTTTTTTATTAAAAAAAAGATTTCGGTATTAGAAAATATTTTCTATGGAAGCGTTGTATTCTGGACTCGACTCGAAAGAAATAGAAAATCGGCTAAGATTGGTGTTAAAGGTGGGATGTGTAGAAGAAATTCTTCTCTTCCTTAAGTCTTCTTCTGCATCGAATCCCGTATTATTAGAAAACGATGATAAGCTCAAAAAACATTGGGATATCTGCCTTCATATTTTTCACAGGAACCACGAAAAACTCAAAAAATTGCTTACGTCAGAGATTAAAATATCCAGAAATAACAACTTTTTCTTGAAAGTTGCTCTAGAAAGTAAAAATTATGAAGCATGCAAGCTAATCCTTCGACATCCTAAGTTTATTCTCTTCTTGGAAGTTTCGCTTGTGGAAAAGATTAGCGGTGCCGAATTTGGGGTTGCATTATTGTATTACCTGCACGGGGTCCGTTCATTTCCTGGTTTATTTAGAACAATCTTCTCGACGGTTCTTCCAAAATTATTTGATTTCCCGACGCTCGAGACGGTGTTTAGTTTTCTGGGATCTGTCGAAATTGAAAATCTTCCGAACTTCGAAACTTACGAGAAGTTTTATGAGCATATAAGAACCTTGCAGCAACTGTAAAAATAAATGATTATTTATTTACTTAAAAAATGGATACCATCTCAGAAGAAGAAGAATACAGAAGAAAACTATCAGAATATCTGGGTTTCGAAGTTTTTCAAGAGATTGGAAGTTGGAAAGAAATGTACGAAAATGTGGTAAATGCGGGATTGTATGCATCGATAAGCGCGATACATTTAACCGGTCTTTTAGTTTCGGATTATATCGAAATTCTTCACGGAATAAGTAAACACCCTCTAGTATCTTCTTGTTACAGAGATCATTTATTGTACGCAGCTTGTCAATTTGGTAAAGCAGAATTTCTGAAAGTATTGTTAACGAATGGTATAGCGAATCCAGATCATCAAAGAAATCTACCAATCCGAATCGCTTGCGAGAACAATCAATTAGAAGTTGTTAAAATTTTACTGAAAGATGATAGGGTAGATCCTAGCGATGTTGATAATTATTGTGTTAGAATTGTCTGCGAGAAGGGTTATTTGGAAATTCTTAAGTTATTATTAGATGATCCAAGAACTGATTTCGAAAATGAAGACTTTATATCAGTTTGCGAGAAAGGTCATTTCGAACTAGCCAAATATATTCTTTCGGAAATTAGAATAGATCCAACTGCTCGCAGAAACCAAGCAGTCATAGTTGCTTCTGACAAAGGGCATTTGGAAATAGTTAAATTGCTTTTAAAAGAAGACAATGTGGATCCAGGAGATCAAAACAACCGAGCAATTTGTTGTGCTGCTTACGGAAATCATTTGGAAGTATTTAAACTCTTATTAGCTGATTCGAGAGTAAAACTAAGTAACGAAGATTATTGGTGCGTTAGATCGTGGGTTCAAAATGATCGATATTTGGAAGTAATTCGATTAATTCTGGCAAAACCAGAATTTAGACCAAATTTTGACAAGAATTACGTGATTCGGCTAGCAGCGCAGGAAGGTTCTTTAGAAATAGTTAAATTGTTGTTAAAAGATCCACGAGTCGATCCGAGTGCGTCGGAAAACGAAGCAATCAGACTTGCTTCTGAGTACGGTCATCACGAAATAGTCAAACTCTTGTTAGGGCACGATGATGTCTCTCCTAGCGCTGTAGACAACTGGGCAATTAAATACGCTTCGAGGAATGGACATTTGGAAGTAGTTAAACTTTTGTTATTCAATGATTTTTGGATTGATCCTAGTGCCGATAACAACGCTGCGATTAGATGGGCGTTTGAGAAAGGTCATGTCGAAGTGGTTAAATTGTTGATGCAAAATCGAAAAGTTATGACCAAGCTGACTCCTGAAGAGCTAGCGGGGTATAAAAAATAGATAATAAAAGATTTTTTATTGGAAAAATAAGAAGAATTGCGTTAAATTTGAAATAAGACTCTCCTGAAGTTATTTTTCGAGCCCGGTCTAAAAAGCTTTAATATAGAACTATATTATGTTTGCTTAGTATTTATTGTATAGCCTATATGGTCTCATCATATCATTATCTTCATGAGATAAAATATGACAGTGCCACGTATACGATCCGACAGTTGCATCGAACGGAAATTGCGCATTATCATCTTGCGGAGAAAAACGTACAATTATTCTCGTTATTGTGTTTCCGTTTGCTCTTATAACATCTTTCCAGCCATATTCGCTTGATTGATTTGTCGGAACAATAGGGTCTCCCGATAAAAAAGGAGTTACGTCTACAGGGTGATCGATACCGTGTCCTGGCATCGTATCTGGATTTGCAGCAGCTAATGCGAGCTTGTAAGCATCAACGTTATAAGCTTGTCTATTAAGCAATTGAAATTGGATTAAGTGAAGATGTATAGGATGCGCCCCTGCAGTTAAATTGATAATCTCCCAGATTTCAGTTGTGTAAATATAAGGTCGTTCTGTAACTGGCATAGAGTACATCAAGTTATTTAAGAACAATCCGGACGGCATCATCGGCGAACCTGCGACGCTTAAAGTAAGCTGTCTAACGGTAGATACTTCGCATGTACTTAACCTTTTGAATAAGTTCTCGGGAACTTTGATTTTAGTAAGTTTTTCGCATTCAGCAGGGAAATCGCCCACGATGAATTTCATTATTCTGCCATTGTTCTCGTTGGGCGGAGATCCGTTAGGATAAGGGTTGTTAGCAGAACTTGTCATAATAAATTGAGTTCCGGTTGGATATTTCGAGAAGTCCACGATCACATCTGCTCTTTCTCCGGACATTAGTAACAAATCTTGCTCTAATACTATAGGATGAGGTAGATATCCTCCGTCTGTCCCAATCTGGACAAAGGGAGGTCCAGGTTTAGTCAAATCGTCTGCATGATACAATTTAAGTGCATACGTCCGAGTATCTGAACCGCTAACAATACGAAATCTATATTTGGCTCTCTTTACATTCATATACGGCCATACGGCATTATTGACAAGAATCATCAATCCTAAGAAATGAGATGCCCATTGGTCATCTGGAAACGGTACTCCGGGTTCATGATGCGGGTATATTATTGATCCGTCCGTTGCATAAGTCTTGTCCGAGATAACCAAAGGTACTTCATATTCACCTTTTGGTAGGCGAAGATTCTTCTCTAAAGCCTTATCCTTTATGATATAAACACCGCCGGATAAACCTGCATAAACATTTAATCGAGTAATAGCAACCGCATGATCGTGCCAGAACAATGCTGTTGGTTGTTGTTCGTTAGGATAATAATAATCAACATACTGACCTGGGGTAAACCAATCTAAAGGACCTCCGTCGCTGTCTGAAGCTTGTTCTCCTCCGTGCAAATGGACTGCATTTCTGACATCTGGCGTAATATACTTTTGCGCACCATCGAGAGAATGATCAATATAAGCGGCCAGAAGATGTTTCCTAGGTAACTTATTAACCCATCTTATCTGAACCGGACGATAGCGTGTCGCTTTTATAAGCGAGGGTCTAATACTACCATTGTATAACCATAAAGCAGTCGGCGGTATTTGCGGATGCATTTGAGCAACTGTCTGCTCCAAAGTGATTTTGTATCTTTCGACGTCTTTATCGCACTTGTTCGGTTCAAGAGATACAGGGAGATTTATTTCACCTATATACTTAGTAATTGATTCTGGCTTTATGTAGCTGGAATCGTCCATTTTCTTACGAGACAAAATCAAAAATTAAAAACCTAAAATCACGAAATTGCTACCCAAAATGTTTATTATTTTTCTCCATCTCCAAAATCTTCCAGATGGACGAAATATTACAAAATCATAAAAGACTCACGGAAGAGCTAGCAGTTGGTCCTTGCGAAATTGCCGATCAGAATTTTCTAATTCTTTCTAATTGGATTTATGAAGTTGCTAATATGTTCAAAATAAGAAAACAAGTTATTCAACATGCTATTATCTTGTACAATAATTATCTCAAAGTTAATCAAATTATGACAATGGACGAAGTGACTTCTAAATATGTTGCTGCATCTTTGTATATCGCTGAAATTTTTGCAGAGGGGTATATGAAAGAACCGGGAGATTATGTTTACATATCTGACAAAGGTTTTACCGAAGAAGAATTTATCGGAGCAGTAGGTGAAATGGTAACAGTTTTAACTGGCAAAATTATGATTCCGCCGCCTTATGTAATTCTCAAAGAATTTAGCCAATTAGACGAATTATCAGATCAAGAATTAAGAGACGGAGCTGATATTCTTACATACGCCTTAGGTTTTTTAGAATTTCATCAACTATCATCTTTCGAAATGGCGCTTTCGACGATTTTTTACATCAGAATTGCAAATGGTGCTAAAATTAACGAGTTAAGTGTTTGGAAATGGAAATATTCAGATTATCTTCAAGAAGTTAGTATGCTAGATTGTTCAATTAGTAATCCTCTCCCGCAGGTTTTCTTGAAACTAAAACCCTTTGTATCCAATTACCATAATCGATATCTAATCCATAAGGGGTTTTTCGGAAAAGTTACTAAGAAAAATATTAAGAAAGTCGAATCTGTCGTCAAATCGCCGGGAAATTCCATCGACGTTGACGCAAATTTAGAACAAGGCGGAGTATTAATTGGACAAGGAGCTTATGGTACGGTGATGAAATTCAAGAGACAAGGTGACCAATACGTTATCAAAGAACAAGACTACATCTCTTCGATTAAAGAAATTGGAATAATGCGCTCCCTAAAACACCCAAATATTCAAACGGTTTTAGGATTTGGTTTTGCTACTTTGGGTTCCGGCACGATTAAAATGCCGCTTAAAAAGGGCGATTTGGTTGTTATATTGGGATTGAAATCCCAGACAAAAGTCGTTCCAATTGCAAAACTAAGAAGAAGAAACTTTGCGAAACAATTATTTGCCGGATTAAGTTGTTTACATGCTAATGGTATTATACACGCTGATATTAAACCACAAAATCTTCTGGTAGATGAGAACGATCACTTAGTAATTACGGATTTTGGTATTTCGGAAGTTTTTGTGCCACACTCCGCTGATATTTATTTCACTACCAGAGATCCGGTCAAAGCTACTATAAAGTATCGAGACCCTAACTTACTAGAAGCGATAATTGCAAATAGTGCATGTAATTATTCTTTCGAGATCGATGTTTGGTCCGCCGGAATAGTGCTTTTAGAAATGGAGATGGGCCGTTTCTTAATCGAATATAAAAAATACGAAGAAGAACAAAGGTTAAGATACGAAAGGTTGTTACAAAATTATGGAGTAACTAAAGGGGAAGAGGTTCCCCCTGCAAAACGACAACAATTTTACAACGAAGTCAATGCACCTTTAATTACGCACGAGCTCGAGAAATATACATTACGTCAAATTGAAAACAACATATCGAACGAGAGCGTTTTTAACTATTTTCCACAAGATAAACCCTTCTCTCTAATAATGCGAAAAGTTCTACAACAAGATAAAGAACTAAGAGTCACTTCTGCACAGGCTTATAGCTCTTTCTGAAAAATCATTTTTCTAAAAATCAGCAAAATAAAAATAAAATAAACAATTTTATCGACTGATAAAAAAAGATATGTGGGGATTTTTTGTTTTCATTACAATAGTTTCCGCTTATGATTTTTCCGGTTGCGGCGGAAACAGCTATGCAAAAGGATCCAAAGTCTGTTTAGAAGGTCAAGATGAACTAGGTTTCGTCTGTTTTAATTTAACTATTCTGAAAGAACAAGAGAATATCGGAGAAGTATGTATTCGATTAATTTCACCGACTGGAGAATCTTGCTCAAAATGTAGCAATTGTCCTTGTACTACTTTTCAAGTGGTAACTTATTTATATGATGAGAATGCATGGTATTTGAAAGATGCACATCTCTGGTTTGGAAGAAAAGTCTTTCCTAACATTACTTATCCATACAGCTGTCAAGTGACACCATGCTGCGGAAAGGAGTGCGTAATGGAAATTCCTTTCAAAGATGTATTTGGTAATTATAACATCAGTAATTTGTGCGGGTGCCCTTTATTATTCTCGGAATATGCTAGAGTATTTCTAAAGCAAGATCGAGAATATTTGAATGCGACTGCGTGGGTCGATGGTTATTTACTTCCAAGCGGTAACGGAACCTACAATTATTTAGTTCCGCACTGCGGCAATAAATGTCCCGCACCAACTCCGACTCCAACCCCTCCAGTACCCATTCCTGTACCCGTACCAGTTCCGGTCACCCCAACACCAACCCCAGTGCCAGTACCAGTTCCGGTCACCCCAACACCAACCCCAGTGCCAGTACCAGTTCCGGTCACCCCAACACCAACCCCAGTGCCAGTTCCGGTCACCCCAACACCAACCCCAGTGCCAGTACCAGTGCCAGTTCCCGTTCCGGTCACCCCAACACCGACCCCAACCCCGACCCCTACGCCGCCTTTAGGAGCTTGCTATACTGCGACGTCTATTAACGATCTTTCCAGCGTAGAATGTCAATTATATCCAAATACCAACATTTTTGCATGGGATCTGACCTTTTACGTTGATCCCCCCAACGCAAGCCTTCCTCTGTTAGCAGATATAATGAATACCACCGGCAATGATTGTTTCGGGCCACTAATCGGAACCAGTTCATTTTCTGGCGAAGGCATTGTTTACAATTACACATTATTCGCGCCTTTTGGATTTGTCTTCAACGAAGTTAATGTAACAGTATACGATGGGTTAAACAACACCCTATTGACGTCGATGGAACTTTCTGATATGAACACTGAAGTATTTGAAGATTCTTTTGTTCTTTCTGGATACCCAGTAGGAACTCCGATAAGAATCGTAACGTCTTATTTACTTTGTGAAAGTACTCCGACTCCAACACCAACACCAGTGCCGGTACCAGTTCCTGTGACGCCTACACCAGTGCCAGTACCAGTACCAGTTCCGGTCACTCCTACTCCCACCCCTACACCAACCCCTACACCAACCCCGCCTTTAGGGGCTTGCTATACTGCGACGTCTTTTAACGATCTTTCCAGCATATCATGCGACACTTATCCAAGTACCGACATTTCTGCATGGGATCTGCTCTTTTACAGAGATCCTTTCAACGCAGAACTTCCTTTGTTAGCTGATATTGTAAATACCACCGACAATGATTGTTTCGGGCCAGCAATCGGAACCAGTTTATTTTCTGGCGTAGGTACCGTTTACAATTACACATTATTCGCGCCTTTTGGATTTGTCTTCAACAAAGTTAATATAACGGTATACGATGGGTTAACTTATAACTTATTATTGACAATAGAACTTTCGGGTATGAATACC
>Ga0315291_10008802_pt1 | contig 12384 bp, 4 predicted proteins | sample YL17G12_20_MG_FD_203070 | JGI IMG/M metagenome (GOLD analysis project Ga0315291, IMG submission 203070) | Sediment microbial communities from Yellowstone Lake, YNP, Wyoming, USA - YL17G12_20 | ecosystem: Environmental > Aquatic > Freshwater > Lake > Sediment | place: USA: Wyoming | collected... | reverse complement strand
TCGCCGTGGGGATGGTACTTGCCGAGCACTTCTCCGACGATGCGCGCGCTCTTTTTGTACGAGCTGGCGGTGCGCAAGCCCATGTCATGCATGGCGTACAGAATCCGCCGGTGGACGGGCTTCAAGCCGTCCCTGGCGTCGGGGAGCGCGCGGGAAACGATGACGCTCATGGCGTAGTCCAGGTACGCCCCGCGCATCTCGGCATCTATGTCTACTTTGCGAATCATTCCGATTTCCATGAGGTCTTCCTTGTTATTCCATATCTCTGGAAAGCATGTGCAGGATTGTGGACTGCTGGTTTCCGGCAGGACGCCACCCGCGCAACTGGCTCAACGCCTTCATCTGCGCCACAAAATCCTTTTCCCAAGTGGTCTGCGGCTTCAGGTACACGAGCACCGCAGGCCAGTATTCGTCGCTGTCGGGCGGTGGAAAATTGGGAAGTTCCTGCTGTACCATCACCTTGACGGGCACGGTCGCCACGCCGCCGCTTGAAATGACCTCCACCTTGCCGGTATAACTCCTGCCCGGCTTGAGTGTGGCAGGAGTCAAAGTCACGGAGACCTGTGTGTCGCTGCCCGCGAACTGGTCTGGCTCCGCCGACAGCCACCCGTGCTTGACCCTTATCTCCCCCTCCATCTTGCCGCTGCCCACATTTCGCACGCGCAGAATCATGGTCACCGGCTCGTTCGAGCGGCGCACGGTTCCCGCGTCCAGCCAGGCAGGCTCAGTTTTCAAGAGGGGGCGCGGTTCCGGGGCCACGGACACCCGCACGGGGATGAGCACCGTCCCGTACATCAGCGAGTTGATGGCGACCGACCCTTCGTAGGTGACGCCGCCTCGCAGAGTCGCGGTGTCTACGGTGACGCGGATGACCACGGCCCCTTTGCGGCGGCCCACGACTTTCGCCTTGAGCCAACTCTGGTGGGGCATCATCTCGCCGTGGAAACGCCCGCTCCGGCTCAACGACATCATCACGTCGGCTTCTACGGCCTGGCCGTGAGGCACGCGCTCAAAGCGAACCTCCGTCGGGGCCAGCGTCACCGACGCCAGCGGTTCTGCAAACCAATGGGGCACAAACTCGCCGCCATAGGTGCGATTGCCGTGCTTCTCCTGCCATTTCTGGTGGTACTCGGCGCGCTGCTGCGGGTCGCCCAGCACTTCGTAGGCCAGGTTGATTTCCATCATCCTCTGGTTGGCGTCGGGGGCCTTGTTCAGGTCGGGGTGGTACTTGCGGGCAAGCCGCTTATAGGCCGCCTCAATGATATCGGGGTCGGCTTCCGGGTCGACCTGTAGGATTTTGTAGTAGTCGGTCAGTTTCTCGGCCACTTCCGCTTTCACCAGACTCGCCCGCGCGTCCAGGGTTCACCGCAGAGATCGCAGAGAACGCAGAGGGGATAGAACTGGGGTTCCTCCGCGGTCTTCTGCGCCCTCGGCGGCGTGTGATTTCACGCTCAAGGGCGCGCAAGGCGCTCACTGTCCATTATACGCCGTTTTACACTTTCCCGCCAGTCGGTTGCAGAAAAACGGTAGGGGCGATGCATTCCCCCACATGCGACTGCTCTTGAGAATATCCCCATTGCGAGACGCTTCGCTTGTGGGAGTGTCCGCTGGGAATGCATCGCCCCTACGCCACGCCGCGACGAATGGTCAGCAGATGGAGCGGATCAAAAGAGATTCACCGCAGAGCGCGCGGAGACCGCAGAGGGGATTTGGAACACGAAAGGCACGAAAGGAGACCTGCTGCGAACGAGTCGTCTTTGCCGGCGAGTCTACTCCCTAGGGCCCGCCTCCGCCGAATCGCTGGGTGGTTTGAAACATCACGCCAGTTCTCTCTAGTCCAGCAGCCGAAGGGACGAGGCAAACCTGGAAGTCGTCGAAGCGAACATCTGCAGGGGCGGAATCCCACGCAAATCCTGCTAGCGCAATACCACCATTGCCAGTATACGTCGAATCATAGTATGTGCCGAGAGAGTAGCCATTCACGTACAGCTCAGTAGCGCCACCCACTCTCACGACGCCCATGCGGTTCTTGCTCGGTGGTAAGTCGATTCGCTGGCTCTCGGTGTAGTCTTTTATGGCGACCCAGTTGCAGTCCCCCGCTGCAGTGAAATCACATCTATAGAGACTGAAATAATTGCTGACCACCGTGTATAAGTAGAGTCCCCTGTCAGAACCCCCAAACATGATTCCGTATTCGGCCATGTTGGAACCTACCTGGCGAGCATCAAACTGCAGAGCAAAATCGGAAACGAGCCATCCCCAAGCTGACGCTGCTCCATTCCAGGGCGACCTTACCAGAACCTGGAACTCGCCGCCGGTGTATGCAAGTTTGGCATAAACAGTGTCCTCCACATACCATCCGCTGTTTGGATCGCTGAAGTCATCATAGTAGCAATCGAGCGTCGGGGTTGGCGTAGGAGTCCTCGTCCGTGTGCGTGTCGGAGTTGGCGTTGGCGTGCCTGTTCGCGTGCGTGTTGAGGTATTGGTCGCGGTGGCGGTATCAGTAGGGCTCGCTGTCGGCGTGACTGTTGCAGTATGAGTGTTCGTCGACGTCCGTGTTGAGGTACGCGTTCTTGTTTCGGTGGCTGTGAAGGTAGGAGTCGCCGTATCGGTAGGTGTATGGGTGGCTGTGTGGGTCGGCGTGGCCGTTTGGGTTGGAGATGGCGTGTCAGAGGGTGTCACCGTCGGTGCAGGCGTCGGCGTGCTGGTGAGCGTGGGTGTCGGCGTGGGCGGCTCGGCCCTGAAGACTGCAGGGAGGAATACGCCAATCCGAGGGAGAGGCGTCGGTGTGGCCGTGGGAGTCGCGGTCGCAGTCGGTGCTGCCCATTCCACACTGAAACGCAAGGAGTAGGGTTTGGTGCGACTGTAGTCCAGGATTGAGTAGATTTGGGCGTAGTAGTAGCCTCTTAACTCGGCAACCCAGGCAATCTGCTCGGCCGTGGTCCCAGTCGCACCGGCACACGTCGCCAGGGACTGGTCAGGACGGTACAGGCAGAGTTCATAGTCATTGGGCAGATTGTACAGACCCACCATCAGGCGGTCTCCGATTCTCACCTCTGTGCTGAGCCGGAAGAAGTCCACATCATTCTGGTCGCATATATACGACGCATAAGACACTCCATCATTGATCCAGAAAGCCTGAGCGAACGTATTGTTTGGCTCGTAAAGGTCTGGGCAGGTGGGCGTAAGTGTATTGGTGGGCGTTAGGGTAGGCGTGGCCGAAGGCGGAGTTGTGGCTGTCGGAGTAGCCGTTGGTGTGGGGGTGCGTGTGGCTGTGGGTGTCGCGGTTGCCGTAGGCACGGGGGTTTCGGCGGCCACCGCCACAAGCCGCACGACATCCACCCGCGCGCCTGGTTCTCGCGTACGAAAGCGGATGAAATGCCTTCCGGCTGTGAGCCAATACTCCTGGGGATCCCAGTAGATGTTCACTGTTTCCCAAATCCAGGCTCCCCTGACTGTGGAGGAGAAACCCCAGAATATCTCCGTCCCCCCATCTACGGATACCATAAAGGAATCGCTATTGAAATCCTCGCCGTAGACCCTGGCTTGAATCTGATACCATCCTTTGCATGGTGCATCTATCGCGACAGTCACGTATCCGGTCCACCAGGGAGAACTGCGGAGTGTCGCAACGTACTGCCCGCCGGAGGCAGTGAGGTCACTGAAAACCTGCATTGGAGCGACGACCGTGCCGCTCTCCGCTTCGACGTCGGCGGAATCGCATGGGCGACCTGTTGCTGTACGCGTGCGAGTGATAGCAGGAGTGGGAGTGGGTGTAGACTTGACGGTCGGAGAAGGAGTGGGCCCCAACGTCCCAGTCGGAGTGAGAGTGGCAGTGGGCGTAGGCGTGGCCGTGCCCTCGCCAGTGTAGCGCAGGACAAGTAATCCCGCTTCGTATGTGGCAACATAGGCACAACTCCCTGACGCGATACCACGGACAAACCACCCGCCGTAGACGCCAGCCTCTCTCGGGGAGGAGGGGTTGGAAACGTCGATGATGCGCAGGCCGCTCTGCCCAGTGACGAATGCATAGTTTCGTTCCAACGCCACGTCGGCGACTCCTTCCGGTGCAGCGTACATGCCCACAAGGACGGGCGCCGATGGATTGGACACATTGATGATCTGCAGCCCCCCTGCGCCAGCAACGTAGGCATAGTCCCCCCTCACGGCCACGTTCCAGAAGACAGACGAGGGCGTATCATAGAAGCCCGTTTCGTTGGGCGTGGATGGATTGGCAATGTTGATGACGCGCAGGCCCTCCCACCCGTCGGCGACATAGGCATAGCTCCCGGCAAGTGCCACGTCATCAGCGAACCCCGGTGTGTCGCAGGAGCCCACTTCTATCGGAACTGATGTGTTTGACACATCAATGATTCGCAAGCCTTCGTATCCAGCAGCGACGTAGGCATAGTTGCCTGCCACAGCCACATCCTCGGCCCCCAGCCCCGTGTCCCACGCACCGACTCCGCTTGGGGCGGATGGGTTCGAGACGTCAAGGATGAAAAGCCCCCTGCGCCCATCTGCGACATAGGCGTAACTGCCCGCCACGGCGACACCCGACGCATCCCCACGAGTGCCATAGAACCCAACTTCGCTGGCTGCGGATGGATTGGAGATGTCGAAAATCCGCAGACCGTACCGACTGCCGCCATCGGCCACGTATGCAGAGTTGCCTTCGACGGCAAGACCGTTGCACGTCCGCAACGGCTCGTAGAACGCCACGTGGTTCACCTCGAAGGTGTCTGAGATGTCCATGACCCGGACACCTAGCCGTTCGGCGGCGATGTAGGCGAAGTCTCCTGCAACTGCTACAGCAAGGGCTGTTAGGCCGCCGTAGGAGCCAGCAAAGATTGGTGTGGTGGCGTCCTTGACGTTGATGATATGCCACGCATAGTCTCCCCCGCCACGTAGAAGGAGGTGAAGGTAGTTCCCCTCAACAGCGAGCCCTAGGGTACGGCCCGGTGGCTCAGTGTGGAGCTCGTAGAACCCCATCTCGGCGGGTGCTGTCGGGCTAGAAACGTCGATGACATACACGCCGGTACTGAACGAGCTGACGTATGCATACCCTCCCCTCACCACCACACCGTCGTAGTCGCCGCCCCATGCAGGATAGAAACCCGCTTCAGCGGGCTGAAGCGGGTCTGCGATGTCGACAATACGGAGGCCACCACGCCCGCACGCGACATAGGCGTAATTCCCCTCTACTGCCACGGCCAAGGCATCATTTGGGGCAGTGTACAGACCAACGTCGGTGGGGAAGCGGGGATTGCCAATGTACGTGATGCGCAGGTTATTCTGGTACACAAGGTAGACATAGTTGCCCTCCACCTCCAGGTCTCTGACCTCTGCCGGCATATTGTAGTGTCCCGCCTCGCTGGGTGCGGACGGGTCGCTGATGTCGACAATGCTTAGGCGGTTGTCCGCATCGGCGACGTATGCGCGTTCACCTGCCACAGCTACCATCATGGCCAACCCCGGCGTCGGGCAGAATCCCACTTCTCTCGGCGCATAGGGGTCAGTGATATCCAAGATTACCAGTCGCCGGCCGACACCCACATAGGCATAGTTGCCCTGAATGGCCGCATCGTAGGTCAAGCCGCCAATCTGGCCGACGAGTTCGACGTTCCAGGCAGTCCGCGTCGGCGTAGCCGTACGACTAGACATGGCCGTATGCGTAGCTGACGCCGCAGGTGTCTGAGTAGCGGTCAGCGTGGACATCACCGTGTAAGTTGCCGTTGGCGTTGTTGTGCGCGTGGCGGTTGGGCTGGGCGTTCGCGTGGATGTGGGCGATGGTGTGCGAGTAGCGGTCGGTGTGGGCGTCGTCGTGTAGGTGGGCATCTGTGTTCGCGTTGGAGTGGGCGTTTTTGAGGGGGAAGCAGTGGGCGTGTACGTCGCGGCCTGGGAGGACGTTCGGATTCGGATTGCCACGTCTTCGGAGTAACCTGCGCCCAGCTCAATCCACGAAGTTCCGTTGGCGCTGAGATAAGTGCGGCCAGTCTCGTGGGGCCCAGCTGCATCCGCGGCAATGGGGTAAGTAAACGAGGCGTTTGTGAACTTCACCACCGCAATCACATCGTCGCCGGCGGTGACCGGCACAGGCGTGTCAAGCTCCACCGAATGGTAGCCAGGCTCATTGAACGAGTTGTTCAGCTTCTGCGCCAGCAGGTTGCTGAGCGCCGTTCCGTTGAAGTTGCCATACACGTAGACGTCGACGTCCGTCGTTTGGTCGGTGGTCCAGAATTCCACGCGGGTGGCGTTGGTGTTGCTGGTGGGGTAGAACTTCGCCAGTCCCCACGCCGTCGCAGTGTCAAAACCCCACATGTCGCTGAGCCCACCCTCGTCGTAGTAAAGAATGCCGCCAGCTGGGTCAAACTGCTGCCAATCATAGATGAAGGCCGAGTTCTCCCCAATCCTCGCTGAGCCGTAGGCGATGGTGAAGTAGCCATTATCTCCCCAGGATGTGCCCCAGGAATTCTTCACTATCCAGCCGCCCGTGCCTCCGGCGTGCGCCAGTGAATCATCCCATCCGACGATGAGCACGGTGTGATTGGGTGCCTGCGTACCAGCATAGTAGAGGGTATAACTGCCATCGTAATTGCTGAACTCCTGTTGCCAGGCGTTGCTGTAGTTGCCTACGTACATCGTCGTCATTACCGGGCCGTACGTGGAGATGTAGTTCTTCACCACTATCGTATCCGGGACGGCTGCGCCGGAGATCATCCCCCAGCCTAGCAGCGTCTTCTGATAGGGGCAGGTGCCGTTGCAGGCCACGTTGGCAGCAACGTAGGGATCGCACGCTTCCAGCACTGTGCCTTTCTGCGAAAAGAAACTTGCCATTTCGAAGTAGTTGCCGCCCCCACATGAACCTGCGTAGTGACCGCACTCTTTGGCGTTGTTTTCGGAGAAGTCCCAGGTACCCGCGTTGTCTATCAGCAACCTGGACTCGAAACCGCCGATGTACGCGAAGGCGTAGCAGGCGCCGCAATAGCCCTGATCCTTGACCGAAGTGACCTTGCCGGTGTCGCGCCAGTCGAACCTGGACAACGTGGCGGCGGCCGATGGTTGGTCCCACGTTGCGCGGAAGTGCGAGAGGTCCACGGCGGGAGGAATGTAGCCACCGCGGGGGTGAGGCTCGTAAGGCTCAGGCTGGCGAGTTGGCGCTCGTTGAAAGACAGGCTCCTCGCCCTCCGCGGCGTGGGACGAGTTGGCAACCTGGCCTGCGGAGGCCGCCCGATCCGCGAGCGCCTGAGATGAAGCAGTTCCCAGGACAATGCACAGCAGCCCTGCGATCACCAGGAGGGCAGCAAGGGCAAGAGACTGCAATCTCATCTCCATGCTCCTTTCGAGTGCACTGCGCACCCAGTCGGCCCCATTGCATTCCTGAAGAATTATACCATCATACCCTCCAAACGTCAATAGTGCGGACAAGGGTACGGGCTTAAGTAAGAATTGGTCTCTGCACCCCATCCGCTTAATCGGCTTAATCCGCCGATTTTGACAAACTCACGGCAGGGCATATACTTAGCCGCGCTAAATAATCCAGTCGCGCCATCGCAAACAAGAGGATCCGTACAACTATGCTGCGTCTAGCCAGATACTTGAAACCCTATACCCTCATGATACTCCTCACCATCGCCCTGCTGTTTGTGCAGGCGAACGCTGACTTGGCCCTACCCGACTATCTGTCCAAGATCGTCAACAACGGCATCCAGCAGGGCGGCGTGGAAAATGCCGTGCCCACAGCGATCCGCCAAAGCGAGATGAACAGGCTCACCCTGTTCATGAGCGCGGAGGACAAGGCGACCGTGCTGGGCGCTTACACCCTTGTAGATGAGAACTCGCCCGACTATCGCACGTACGTCAAAAACTACCCCGAACTCGCCCACCAACCCATCTACGCACTGAGAGAAGTGGCCTCTGCGGAGATTGACAGACTGAAATCCATCATGGGCAAGGTGCTGGTCGTCGTTTCCAGCATTGAACAGGTGATGTCCGACCCCGCCAAGGCCGCAGAAATGGGTGGGGGGCTAGGCTTTGACATCTCCAAGCTGCCGCCCGGCACGGACCTATTTGTCCTGTTGGGCCGACTCCCTGCCGCTCAGTTGGCGCCTATAACCGACGCCATCCACCAGAAGTTTGACGCGCTGGGGAACAGCATGGTCAACCAGATGGCGGTTGGGGCGGTGAAAGCCGAGTATGCGGCGCTCGGCATGGATACCGGCAAACTTCAGACGAACTACATCCTCCGCACCGGCGGCCTGATGCTGCTGATATCGCTGCTGGGCGGATTCTGCACGGTAGTGGTTGGCTACCTGGCTGCCAAAACGGCTGCCGGTGCGGCGCGCGACATCCGCAAGGACGTGTTCAAGAAGGTAGAGAGTTTCTCCAGCACAGAATTCAACAAGTTCTCCACGGCTTCGCTGATCACCCGATCCACCAACGATGTAACCCAGGTGCAGATGGTCATCTTCATGATCCTGCGGATGGTCTTCTACGCGCCCATCATTGGCATCGGCGGCATCATCCGCGCCATTGGCAAGAGCGCATCCATGTGGTGGATCATCGCCGTGGCCGTAGTCGCGCTCCTGAGCATGATTCTCGTGGTGTTTTCCATTTCGTTGCCGAAGTTCAAAATCATGCAGAGCCTGATTGACCGGCTCAACCTGGTAACCCGCGAAAACCTGTCCGGCATGATGGTCATCCGGGCCTTCAACAAGCAGGTGTTTGAGACAGACCGCTTTGACAAGGCCAATCGCGACCTGACCAGCACCAGCCTTTTCGTCGCCCGCGTGATGGTTACGATGATGCCGGTGATGATGCTCATCATGAACGGCATATCGCTGCTGATCATCTGGGCCGGCGCTCACCAGGTTGCCCAGTCCACCATGCAGGTGGGCGACATGATAGCCTTCTTGCAGTATGCCATGCAGATTGTGTTTGCGTTCCTCATGATGTCCATGATGTTCATTTTCCTGCCCAGGGCTGCGGTGTCTGGCGCGCGCATTGCCGATGTACTGGAGACCGAGACGGTCATCAACGACCCGCCAGAACCCAAGCAGTTCAGCGAGCCCTTCGCCAACAGGATTGAGTTCCGCAATGTGTGCTTCAGATACCCCGGCGCGCTGGATGACGTGCTGCACGACATCAACTTCACCGCGCAGCCGGGCCAAACCACTGCGTTTATCGGCTCCACAGGCTCCGGAAAATCCACCATTGTCAACCTGATCCCGCGTTTCTACGACGTGAGCGAAGGCGCTATCTACGTGGACGGCACGGACATCCGCGAGGTCAAACAGAGCGACCTGCGTGACAAAATCGGCTACATCCCGCAGCAGGGCCTGTTGTTCTCCGGGACAATCGAGAGCAACCTGCGGTATGCCGATGAGAATGCCCCCAGCGAAGCACTAACAGAAGCCGCCGACATCGCCCAGGCGAGCGAGTTCATCTTCGCCAATCCGGAGGGTCTTGCGGCTGAGATTTCACAGGGCGGCTCAAATGTGTCGGGAGGGCAGAAGCAGCGCCTGGCAATCGCCCGCGCCATGGTCAAGAAACCGCCCATCTACATCTTTGACGACAGTTTCTCCGCGCTGGACTTCAGGACCGACTCAGCCTTGCGCAAGGCGCTCAAGGAGAAAACCGGCTCCAGCACTGTGCTCATCGTCACACAGCGCGTTTCCACCATCAAGAACGCCGACCAGATCGTCGTGCTGGACGAAGGCAGGGTGGTCGGCAAAGGCAAACATCACGAACTGATGGAGACCTGCGGAACCTACCGCGAGATTGCGTTGTCGCAGTTGAGCAAGGAGGAACTGGCATGACGATGCATGGCAGTTTCACACCGACGAACCGAGGCACAGAGAGAAATGGCCCGATGGGACGAAGGCCTATGGGCGGTGGCCCGATGGGGCGCGGCGGGCCTATGGCGATGATGAAAGGCGAGAAGCCCCGCGATTTCAAGGGCACGATGAGGAAGCTGATCCAATACCTCGGCTCCTACAAGACCTCCATCGTGGTCGTGATGATCTTCGCGGTTGCATCCACGGTCTTCTCCATCGCTGGCCCCAAGATTCTGGGCAAGGCGACCACGAAACTGTTTGAGGGCGTGCTGGGCCAGATCGCCGGAACCGGCGCCGGGATTGATTTCGGCTACATCGGCAACATCATCCTCATCACGCTGGCCCTGTACCTGACGTCCTCCCTATTTTCCTACATTCAGGGCTGGATCATGTCCAGCGTGTCCATGGATATTACGTACCGCTTCCGAAGGGACATCGCCGCGAAAATCAACCGGATGCCCCTCAAGTACTTTGATGGCACCAGCCACGGCGAGGTGCTTTCGCGCATCACCAATGACGTGGACACGGTCAGCCAGACCCTGAACCAGAGTCTTTCGCAGATCATCACGTCGGTGGTAACGGTGGTCGGCGTGCTCATCATGATGCTGTCCATCAGTTGGCAGATGACGCTGGCGGCTCTGCTGATTGTCCCGCTCTCGCTGGTGGTCATCGGTCTGATCATCGGCCAGTCGCAGAAATACTTCAAGCAGCAGCAGGATTACCTGGGCCACGTCAACGGCCATGTGGAGGAAATGTACGGCGGCCATGTCGTGATGAAGGCTTTCAACGGCGAAGAAGAGAGCGTCAAGCGGTTTGACGGGTTCAACAACATCCTCTACGGCTCGGCTTGGAAATCGCAGTTCCTATCCGGCCTGATGATGCCCATCATGGGATTCGTCGGCAACCTGGGGTATGTGGCCGTGTGTATCCTGGGCGGCTGGCTCGCGATCCGGAATGCCATCACCGTCGGCGACATCCAGGCGTTCATCCAGTACGTCCGCTCGTTTACACAGCCCATCACCCAGATTGCCAACATTTCCAACATTCTCCAGCAAACCGCCGCGGCAGCCGAGCGCGTGTTTGAGTTCCTGGGCGAGGCTGAAGAAGTCGCCGACACTGCGGAGCCTGTCCATCTGCCGGCCGTTGACGGCCGCGTGGAGTTCCAGAACGTCCGTTTTGGCTACAACCCAGACAAAATCATCATCAAAGACTTCTCGGCAGCCGCTTTGCCTGGGCAGAGGATTGCCCTTGTCGGCCCAACCGGCGCCGGAAAAACCACGATGGTCAAACTGCTGATGAGGTTCTATGACGTCAACAGCGGCGCGATCCTGGTGGACGGCCACGACGTCAAGGACTTCACCCGCCACGACCTGCGCAAGATGTTCGGCATGGTGCTTCAAGATACCTGGCTCTGCAACTGCACCATCATGGAGAACATCCGCTATGGCCGCGCCGACGCGACCGACGAGGAGGTCATCGCCGCCGCCAGGGCCGCCCACGTGGATCACTTCGTCCGCACCTTGCCGGAGGGCTACAATATGGTGCTCAACGAGGAAGCCTCCAACGTTTCGCAGGGCCAGAAGCAGCTGCTGACCATCGCCCGCGCCATCCTGGCCGACCCCAGGATTCTCATCCTGGACGAAGCCACGTCTTCGGTGGATACCCGCACTGAGGTGCTGATTCAGGAGGCCATGTACGCGCTGATGAAGGGCCGCACCAGTTTCATCATCGCGCACCGCCTGTCCACCATCCGCAACGCCGATTTGATCCTTGTCATGCGGGATGGCGATATCGTGGAACAGGGGACACAGGAGGAACTCCTGGCGCGCAACGGCTTCTATGCGGAACTGTACAACAGCCAGTTTGAGCGCGCAGAGGCGAGTTGAAACGGCCTACCTGACGCCACCTCTCTCCTTCATGAAGTTTGAGAAATTAACCCGGTAACCTACGGGGCCGGTTGTTCCAACGCGCCGAGGCGCGTTTCTTTTGCTAGGCCGCGAATTCATTCGTGGCATATCCCGCGCGGCACATGCGAGCTGGCGTCCGCAGCAGCCCGCCGAGTGAATTCGGCGCCTAACACACCAAGTCCGTTCCAAACGGACTGCAACCTGTCTGCCGCGAAAGGGACAGACCCTTTCGCGCCTTTCGTTTTCTTTCGTGGTCTTCGTGATCCAAAGACCAGCCACACCGGACAGGCTGCCAGCCTATCCTACGCCTCCAGTCACCCCTCTCCTGCGAGGAGAGGGGCCGGGGTGTCAACTGCCAAGCAAATCACCCACCTAAGGGCACTTTTTGCCAGGTAATTCACCCACCTCTGTGCCAAGTTATTCACCCAGGCTGAGGGGGGTTGTGCCAGGTAATTCACCCACCCCCGTGCCAAGTAATTCACCCACCTCTTGGCGTGCGGCAACCTGTGGCATCATGGCTCCATCTTCGTTTCAAGGAGTGGAGCTATGGTCAGAAGGAGCTTCGCCGTGTGCGATATCGCCGAGATCCTCATCCACTGGCTGGCGGGCCGCCCTCTGCGGCAGATCGCCCGCAGCCTGGG
>Ga0315291_10008801_pt1 | contig 12385 bp, 9 predicted proteins | sample YL17G12_20_MG_FD_203070 | JGI IMG/M metagenome (GOLD analysis project Ga0315291, IMG submission 203070) | Sediment microbial communities from Yellowstone Lake, YNP, Wyoming, USA - YL17G12_20 | ecosystem: Environmental > Aquatic > Freshwater > Lake > Sediment | place: USA: Wyoming | collected... | reverse complement strand
GGTCGATGTCGACAAGGTAGGCGTGGTAGTCCTTGGCCTTGGTCATGCCGTAGCGCTCGAGGAACTCCCCGTAGAAGGGAGGATTGTGCGTCAGCTCGACCGTAGCTGGGGTATCGTAGCCGTCGACGAGGATCCCTTGGTGCGACTCGTGCGTGGCCGTGGAGTAGCCGCCGGGGCCGCGCATCGTCTTCATCCCTCGCGCGGTGAGCCAAGCCGCTGCGCGATCGAGCAGGGCGCGGGCGACCTCGTAGTCCTCGGCGGTCTCAAAGAACCCGAAGAATCCGATCTGTGAGTTGTAGTGGTCGTTGTAGCGGCGGTTCACGGCGGCGGAGACCCGGCCGAGAAGTCGCTTTCCGTCGCGGGCGAGGAAGTGAGTCACTTCCGCATCGCGGTGATAGGGATGGGACGGTGTGAGCAGGCCGGTGATCCCGAAGAGCCGGCTTCCCAAGAGGTCGGCGCGGAGGGGAGGGGTCCAGTTGGGATCACCTCGGCGGAGGTGCCACGGCACATCGACGAAGGCGCGCAGCCTTCGATCTCCTAGAGGTATCTCGTCGATGAGGAGGGGCATTTCACCTCGCGTGGACTCGGGTTACCTGTGATTATGCAGCAAGAGGGATGAGGAGGGAAGTAGGGTCTGGCGAACCCAGCGCGGCTCGCCAGACACCGCCAGAGGCAAAGGGTGAGATCGCCTGGAACGGTTCTCAGAGCGAACCTATAATCCCCTTGTGCGTCTAGGCATTGTTCAATTGAACCCGCAGGTCGGCGCGGTCGGCGCGAACACGCAGGCGATCCTCGAGCGCCTGCGGGAGGCGCGCCGGGAGCACTGCGACCTGGTCGTCTTCCCCGAGCTGGCCCTCTGCGGATATGCGCCACTGGATCTCCTGTGGCGGCCGGGATTCGTTCAAGGCATGGAGGCGGCCCTGCAAGTGATCGCGGGAGCATCGACGGGAATGGACGTCATCGTGGGTGGGGTTCGAGCGAAGCCCCGAAGAGACGCGGCGAATGTCGCCGACCCGTCCTCCCTGGCCGACGGTGCCCGCGTCGAGCTGTCCAACAGCGCGCTTGTCATTTCCGACGGCCAGATCCTGGGAGAGCAGGCGAAGTCCCGTCTTCCGTCGTTCGACGTGTACAGCGAGGAGCGCTACTTCACCCCAGCGGCCGGGTCGCAGGTGTTTCATCTGGCCGGCCGTGCCCTGGGGATCACGATCTGTGAGGACGTGTGGGTCGACGACGGACCGACCGAGGCTCTGTCGAGCCTGGGAGCCGAGTTGGTGGTGAACATCTCGGCCTCGCCGTTCTTTGTCGGCAAGGCCGCGATCCGCCGCAGCCTCGTGGCGAAGAGGGCCAGAGAGAATGGCCTCCCCCTTCTTTACGTGAATCTCGTGGCAGGTCAGGACGACCTAGTCTTCGACGGCGGAAGCTTCCTCATGGGGGCGCAGGGCGAGCTCTTGTTCCAGGCACCCTACTTCACGGAGGGGCTGTTCCCGGTGGACCTGGAACGGACGCATCCGATCGCCGACCCGGCCGAGGACCCGCTCGACCTCGTGCGCCGGGCGATCGTCCTGGGGATCGGCGACTACGTGCGGAAGAACGGGTTCTCGCGTGTCCTCGTCGGGCTTTCCGGAGGGATCGATTCGGCACTGGTCGCTGCTTTAGCCGCGGAAGCTCTCGGTCCGGGAGCCGTGACCGCCGTGTCACTTCCCAGCCCGATCACGGCGCCGGAGAACCGGGAGGATGCGCAGGACGTCGCAAGACGCCTGGGCATTCGCCTGGAGGAGATCCCGATCGCTCTCGTGCTTGCGGCCTATCACCAAGCCGTGCCCACCCTCTCCGGCGTGGCCGCGGAGAACGTGCAGGCGCGTGTGCGCGGGACGCTCCTCATGACTCTGGCGAACGGGCGGGACGCCTTGGTGCTCGTCACGGGCAACAAGTCGGAGATCGCCGTGGGCTACAACACGCTGTACGGTGATACGGCCGGGGCCCTGGCGCCGATTGCCGACCTCTACAAGAGCGAGGTGTACGCCCTGGCGCGGACGCTCGGAGATCGGATTCCCACGCGCATCATGGAGAAGGCCCCCACCGCAGAGCTCCGGCCGGGCCAGAGGGACGAGGACGATCTTCCTCCGTACTCGATCCTTGACCCACTTCTTCGGGAACTCGTCGAGAGGAACGCATCGAGCAAGGATCTCGAGGCCCGAGGATTCCCGCGGGAAGTCGTGGCCGACGTGCTAAAACGCTACTACAGGAGCGAGTACAAGCGGCGCCAGTCTCCACCGGGCATCAAGGTCTCACCCAAAGCCTTCGGCGTCGGCCGAAGGATCCCGATCACTCACGGCTACCGCGAGTAGGGTCAAAGAAAAGCCCCGGCCAAACTGGGTTGGCCGGGGCGGCTCTCCCTCTTGTTCTCTCTTACTCGACCTTGATGTCGAGCGGTCTCTCCTCTTCCTTGATCGACTGCTTGAGGGGGATCGTCACGCGGAGGATCCCGTCGTCAAAGTGCGCCTTGATCCCGCTCCTCTCCACGAGGTCGGCCGGAAGCTGGAAGGCCCGGCGGAACTGTCCGTAGCGCCTGCCGATCCGAAAGTAGCTCTCTTCCTTGATCTCCTTGGTGCGCTTCGTCTCTCCTGAAATCACGAGCTCGTTGTCCTCAACCTTGAGCTCGATCTCCTCTTTCTTCATCCCTGGGAGCTCAGTCTCGAAGACGAGCGCCCTGTCCTTCTCGTAGATGTCCGTGTGTCCGAAGGCGCAAGCCACGTCACGGCCCACCTCGTCGAAGTCGCAGAAGAACTGGTCCATCAGGCGAGAGAGGCTTGACCCCATGATGAAGGGCTCGTGCCACACTACAGGTACTCTCCTAGTCATCTTCTATCCCTCCCTATCGTATCATTGGCAATCGGTGTATCAGACTGCCAATAGCAGTATAGCGAGGCCTCCCCTCCCTGTCAAGAAGTTGTGACCCAACGTCGTAGGAGCTACTCTTGCCTCCATGGGAAGGCGGATACTGATCGGGTTGATCCTGGGGTACCAGCGTTTCGTCTCGCCTGCCTTCCCGGCGAGCTGCCGGTTCTACCCCAGCTGTTCCCAGTACGCGAAAGAGGCCGTGTTGAGGCACGGTGTGCTGCGCGGGGGGATGCTCTCTATCCGCCGGATCCTGCGTTGTCACCCGCTCGACCCCGGAGGGGTCGACCCGGTGCCCTGAGGCCGCCGGGTTCGCTAGGCCCTACTGATCAGGATCTCTCCGCCGCGAACGCCTTCGTCATCTCAAGGACAAGGTCCTGGTCCGTGTACAGGTCGATCGCCGTCATGGCGAGAGCCTTGGCGGCAAGGAGCATCGCCCGATGGCCGCGTTCCGATACAGAAGCCTGGGCGAACTCGCGCGAGTGAGAGGCGACCCCCTGGTCACAGATGGCGATGTAGGCATGAATGGCCGGGACGACCTGGCTTACGTCGCCCATGTCGGTCGACCCCATGGAGCGGTGTTTGGGAGGGCTCTGCGGCTCTCCCAAGGCGGCTAGGTTCGCCGCGAAGGCGGCTCCGAGCGGGCCGTTGGGCTTCATGGCGCGATAGGCGTGGCCGGCCGTCTTGAAAAACAGGGTGGCTCCTGTGGCGAGGGCTGCCCCTTCCGCACACCGTCGGAACTTGTCGAGCAGCTCGTCGCGGTAGTCGCTCTCGAGGGCGCGGACGTAGAAGTTCGCGGCCGCATGGTCGGGAACGATGTTCGGTTTGGCGCCTCCGTCGGTAATGATCCCGTGGATCCGCGCGCCGTCCTTGAGGTGTTGGCGCAGGGCGTTCACGGCGTTGTACGTCTGGATCACCGCGTCCAAAGCGTTGATGCCCTTGTCCGGGGATTCCGCGGCGTGGGCGGCCTTGCCGAAGAACTCGATCACGACCTCCGTGATGGCGAGGCTTCCCCGGTCGACGACGGTGTAACTCGCCGGGTGGAACATCATCGCGGCGTCGAGCTCGCGGAAGAGGCCCGCTTCGATCATCGTGACCTTCCCTCCGCCTCCTTCCTCGGCGGGGGTGCCCATGAAGAGGAGTGTCCCCCGGAGATCGGCCTTGATCCCTCCCAGGGCAAGGCAGGCACCGCATGCGGAGGTGGCGATGAGGTTGTGTCCGCAGGCGTGACCGATCTCCGGGAGCGCATCGTACTCCGCCAGGATGGCGACCCTGGGGCCGGTCTGTACCGCCGGATGGGCGGCCCGAATCGCGGTCTCGAGGCCTCCCACTCCCAGTTCGACGGAGAACCCTGCCCGGCGGAGCTCCTCGGCGAGGAGACGCGACGCTCGCCTTTCCTCGAACTTGAGCTCCGGATGGTCGTAGATCTCTTGGCTCATGGCGATCAAGCGTGGAGCGAGCACGTCGACTCTCGCACAGACGGCTTCCTTCCAGGTGTTCATCGAACCTCCCCGCCGCTTCGCGGCCCCCTAGATCCCTTTCTGCTTCAGGGCTTCCTCCACCTCAACGGCGCGCGAGTCCGTTCTCCCGGGCAGGAACACGCTCTCCTCCGCTCCCAGTCGCTCTTCTCGTGTCAAGGCAGCGTCCTGGGAGAGCGCCTCCCAGCTGGGGTAGCTCCAATCGGCACCTAGCGCAGCGGCCAACGCGACGAGGATCTCCCAGTTCTCTCGCCCGGCTGGAGCGACAGCCGTCCGCGCTCTCTCACAAAGGCGGCCGTACGTATCGACCACGTGACCTCGTCCTTCGAGGGGGAGCGCCAACGGGAGGACGACGTGGGCGAGCGCGGTCGTCCGGTTCTCGCGTGGAGCCAAAGCGACCACGAGGTCAAGCTTGGCCAACTCGTCTGCCAGGGAGGGGTCGCGTGCAAGATCGGCGCCGACGACCACCGCGGCTGACAGGCTCCGGCGATTCGGCTCTCGATCCGGCCGTGGATCGAAGCCGGCCTGGAGGAGCCCGTTTTGGTTGGAGAGAGCCCGCACCGGGACAAGCCGGCCGTTCGGGTGAGCGACGGCCAGGTCACATAGGCCCTGGAGGGCCTCGCGAGAAAGGGCCCGCTCTTCGAAGACGAACAGGGGACGTGTGGCGCTGGCAATGCGCGTGCGGATCGCCTCGAGTTCTGCGGAATGGGACCTGGGTCGACACAGCTCGGAGAGGGCATGCACCACGTCGCCGCCGTCGGCGGCCAGATCCGCGTCTGGGAAGCCCCTGGAGAGGCTCGCCGTCGGTGTGCCCTTCGACCTGGCCGAGCGGAGCAACAGGTCAAGGACGAAGTGCTCGTAGCGCGAGCGAGGGCCAACGACGAGGAGAAGATCCGCCTGTGCCCAATGCTCCGCGGAGGCCACAAGGCGAGCCGGGGCCACGAAGGCCGACTTCGGCCGGAAATGCTCTATCTCAAGAAATGCCGTTTTCAAAACGCTTTGCGCGAGCCGCGCCAGGAGGTGCCCCTCTTCGTTCGACAGGTCGCCCGCGGCAATGGCCCAGGTCCGATCCTTCTCCTTTGGCAGGTGGTCGCGAATGAGCTGGAACGCCTCGTCCCAGGACGCGGGGATGAGCTTCTTGTCCCTGCGAACGAGAGGGCCGGCGATCCGCGAGCCCGGCGACCAGGCCTGCCAGCCGTAGCGGCCTTTGACACAGAGGATCCCCTCTTCCTCCGCCGGACCGCTCGTCAGGTAGTGGCCGCCGAGCGTCCTGACCTGGATGGGACAGGCCAGGCTGCACAGGGAACAGGTCGTCCTAGTCGATTGGGCGCGTAGCGGGACCTGCTTTGCGAGGTTCCCCCGATCGGCGAGGGCTCCGGTCGGACAGGCGTCGACGCAGGCTCCGCAGGAGACGCAGGTGGATTCCTGCCACGCCCGGTCGAAGGGAGCTTGAACCTCGACGTGGATTCCACGGCCGGCGAAGTCGATCGCGTGGATCCCGCAGACGTCGCTGCAAACGCGAAGGCAGCGACCGCAGGCGATGCACTTGCCGCGATCGCGCACGATGAAGGGGTGACGCTCGTCGGGGAGCTTCCGGTCGAGCTCGCCGGCGAAGGCGTCCTGGGCAGCGTGCGCCGCGCTAGAGACGTCGCGCAAAGCGCAATCGAATCCGCTCGAGCACCCACAGCCCAGGCAGCGCGTCCCCTCCTCCCGTGCCTGGTCAGCGGTGAAGTCGGTCATGTACTCACGAGAGTCGAGCACGCGCTCCTGCGGCGTCCGCACGACGGTCGCGACGCGCGGGGTCACCGCGATGTCGCCCAGGTCCGCGCGGGTGACGTCTTCCTTCGTATGGGCATAGCCCGGAGCCATTTGAATCGGCAACCCTCGCACGAACTGGTCGATCGCGTCGGCCGCGCGCCGGCCTGCGGCGACCGCCTCTATGGCGATTCCCGGCCCAGTTACCGCGTCCCCGCCGGCGAACACCTTCGGCCGGTCGGTGTGGCCGGTCTCTGGGTCGGCGACCATCGTGCCCGCTCGATCGAAGCGCAACCCCGAGTCGGCGAGACTCGCGGGCTCGAACGTCTGGCCCACCGCGAGAATCGCAGCATCAACTGGAATCACGAACTCGGAGCCAGGCACCGCGACGGGCTTGGCTCGACCGGAGGCGTCGGGGTCGCCCAGGCGCATCTGGAGGCAGCGGATCCCGGTGAGCTTACGACCTTCGACGAGGAACTCGACCGGCTGGGTGAGGAAGCGGAACTCGACCCCCTCTTCCTCAGCCTCCTCCACCTCATGCGGGATGGCGGGCATCTCGTCCCGGCTCCGCCTGTAGACGAGCGTCACTTCCGCGCCCAGGCGCCGCGCCGAGCGGCACGCGTCCATCGCGGTGTTCCCGCCGCCAATCACGGCCACCCTCCTGGGGAGCGTCACTCTCTCGCCCGTGTTGAGGCGACGCAGGAAGTCGATCCCTTGCTGTACGTCGGGGTGATCCTCGTGGGGAATGGAGAGCCCGCGCGAGTTCCAGGCGCCCAGCCCGAGGAAGACGGCGTCGTACTTGCGTTCAAGGTCGGCGAGGGTCAGGTCCTTTCCTAGGCGGACACCGTTCTGGAACGTGATTCCCATTCTCTGAAGGACCCCAAGCTCCCGGTCCAGCACGTCCTGCGCCAGCCGGAAGTCGGGGATTCCATAGCGCAGCATCCCGCCCATCTTCGGCATGGCGTCGAACACGGTGACCGCATGCCCGCGGCGGCGGAGGAAGTAGGCCGCCGTGCACCCGGCCGGGCCGCCGCCGACCACGGCCACGTGAAAGCCTGTGTCGGGATCTCTTTCAGGCAGGTAGTCGAAGCCCTGGTCGCCCAAGAATCGCTTCATGTGGCGGATCTGGATCGGCTCCTCGGCGATTTGCCGCCGGCACGCGTCCTCGCAGGGGGCCGGGCAGATCCGCCCGAACGACGCGGGGAAGGGGAGCTTCTCGTACAGGAGCTTGAGCCCTTCCAGGAAGAGCCCGTTGGCCGCCAGGCTGACGTATCCCTGGCAGTCGGTGTGGGCGGGGCAGCCAAGCTGGCAGGGCCCCACGCAATCCCCGAAGTGGTAGCTCAAGAGGAGCTCGAGGGCCGTCCTGCGAACCCCCTCGGCCGCGGGCGACGCGGTGGAGACAACCATGCCTTCCTTGATCGGCGTGGAGCAGGCCTTGACGACCCCAGCACCCTCCACCTCAACGGCGCACACTCCGCAGGAGTCGAACGGGTCGAGGCGGCTCTCCGCGCACAAGGCTGGGATGTCCACTCCGGAGCGCCTGGCCAGGGTGAGAATCGTCTCGCCGCTGCGGCCTGCGAGGACCCGGCCGTTGATGGTGACCGTCATCGCCCCGTCCACTAGCTCACCTCGACGGCCTGGAACGGACAGAGCTCGTGGCAGCGTCCGCACTTGACGCACGTGGCGTCGTCGATCACCTGGAATGCGCCGTCACCCTGGGAAATGGCCTGAACGGGGCACTTCTTGGTACACAGCTTGCAGTCGCGGCACCGGCCAACGTCGATGCGATAGTGGATGAGAGCGCGGCAAACGTGGGCCGGACAGCGGTGTTCGTCAAGGTGGGCCGCATACTCGTCCCGGAAGAAGCGCGATGTCGTGAGAACCGGATTGGGAGCGGTCTGGCCAAGCCCGCACAGCGAGTAGCGCTTGACCTTCTGCCCGAACTCGATCAGCGCCTCTAGCTCGTTTTGGGCCGCCTGTCCCTCGCAGATGCGGGTCAGGCTCTCCAGCATGCGCTTCGTTCCGATCCGGCAGAAGGTGCACTTGCCGCACGACTCCTTCTGCACGAAGTCCAGGAAGTAGCGGGCCACGTCGACCATGCACGTCTCGTCGTCGAGCACGATCAGGCCGCCTGACCCCATGATGGCTCCCGTCTCCACCAGCGATTCGTAGTCGACCGGAACGTCGGCGAGCGAAGAGGGAATGCACCCCCCCGATGGCCCGCCGATCTGGACCGCTTTGAACCCCTTGCCGTCGCGCGTCCCCCCGCCGATGTCGAACACGATCTCGCGGATGGTCATCCCCATCGGGACTTCCACCAGCCCGCTGTGGCGGACCTTGCCGGCGAGGGCGAACACCTTTGTCCCTTTGCTGCGCTCGGTGCCGTAGCTCGAGAAGGCTTTCGCCCCGTGGCGCAAGATCCACGGGATGTTGGCGAGGGTCTCCACGTTGTTGATCACCGTCGGCCTGCCCCACAGGCCCGACGTGGTCGGGTACGGCGGCCGCCGTCGCGGCATTCCCCGCTTCCCCTCGATGGAGGCGATGAGAGCGGTCTCTTCGCCGCACACGAAGGCCCCGGCGCCGGCCTTGATAGCGACATCAAAGGAGAACCCGCTCCCCAGGATCCGCTCGCCCAAGAGGTGAGCCTCTCGCGCCGCGGCGATGGCCTTCTCTAGACGCTCAATGGCCAGAGGGTACTCGGCTCGCACGTACGCGTACCCGTGCGTCGCCCCGATGGCGTAGGCGCCGATCGCCATTCCCTCCAGAACGCGGTGCGGATCCCCCTCAAGAACGCTCCGGTCCATGAACGCGCCGGGATCTCCCTCGTCCCCGTTGCAGACCAGCATCTTGTCCGGCGCCCGTTCCCGGGCGGCGAAGCTCCACTTCGTCGCGGTGAGAAAGCCTGCTCCGCCGCGGCCACGCAGGCCCGAGGCCTTGACTTCCTCGATCACTTGTTGCGGGGTCATCTCCGCGAGCGCCCGCGCCAGTCCCTCATAGCCACCACGGGCGCGGTACTCGTCAAGGGACTCGGGATCGATCAGGCCGCAGTTCTCCAGCACGATCCGCACCTGGCGCGTGAAGAAGCCATCCTCGCTGACCAGCAATTCCTGCACGGGTTCCCCGCCGACGAGGTGTTGGACCACAATCCGCTCGACGTCCTCGGCCCGGACTCGCCCGTAGCGGTGGTGCCCTCCATCCTTGGTCGTGATGTCGATGAGCGGCTCGTTGTAGCACATGCCCACGCAGCCGACCCGCTTCACCGTCGTGGGGAGACGACGTTCCGCAAGGGATGTGACGAGACGGGCGTACACGGCCTCGGCTCCGGCGGCGATGCCGCAGGTGGCAAGACCGACGGAAACGTTCATCTTGTGGCTCACGCGTGCTCCGTGGCTTGGAACGAGGCAAGGACCTCGCCAAGCCGCTTGCGCGTGAGACGCCCGTAGGTCTCGCTGTCAATCATCATGGCGGGAGCGAGGCTACAGCAGCCAAGGCACCGTACGATCTCCAGCGTAAACAGGCCGTCCGACGTCGTCTCGCCTTCCTTCACGCCGAGCCTCTCCTCTAGCTCATCCAGGATCTCCGTTGCCCCCAGCACATGGCAGGCGGTTCCTTCGCACACCCGGACCACGTGCTTCCCAGGCTGGTTCAGGCGGAACTGCGAGTAGAAGGTTGCCACCCCGTAGAGGTGGCTGAGCGGGGTGCGGGTGTATCGGGCCGCTTGGGATAGGCTCTCAGGCGACAGGTATCCGTAGCGGAGCTGAATCTCCTGCAAGATGGGGATAACGCTCGCCGGGGATGGGGCAAAGCCGCCGAAGACCTCGTCCAGTGAGACCGCACGGGCGGGGGCGCTGCGAGCGGACTCCGCCATGGCTATCCACGTCCTTTCGGCTTCGCAAGTTACCGTTTCGAGCGGGGTCCGGCCGCTGCCAGACTCCGGCCAGAACCCTCACCAGGGCCTGTTCCCTGGGAACGGGCCCGAGCCAGTTGTGATCGATCGCACCCGAGTTCTGCTCGTTTTGGGCTTGCCCACGTCGAGAAATCCCTTCCGCGCAGGGTCAGCCGACTGAGGCCGACTAGAGTGATTATCAGCGCCCCAGAAGAGGACTGCAAGCCGACACGACGCGAGCGGCTTCCCGTAGAATGGTGCCATGATGCGATACTACGTCGAGAGCGACGGCCGGGTGTTCCTCGTCGATCGGGACGGAATGCTCGATTTGCCCAGCGCGAGGGAGATCCCATTCGATCTTGAGGAGGTTGCGTTGCTCTCAACAAGCGTTCCAGTCACGTTCTGCGTGCCGCACCTGCCCAGGCACCCGCTGGAGTGGCCGATGAAGGACGATCTCACGCGCGAACCTCGGGCGAGTCCGCTCGTCCGAGAAGCCGTGCACGCGACCATGCCTCGCGTGGTCGTCGAGGGCGTTTGTCTTCGTGGCCGAGATGTCCTCTTGGTGAAGGGGAGCCGGGGCCTCAACGAGGGGCGATGGTCACTCCCCGGCGGGTTCCTCCGTTTCGGGGAGACCCCCGCCCAGGGCGTCCTGCGGGAGGTGGAAGAGGAGGTCGGCATCCCCGCGCGGTTAGAGGGGCTCCTCGGCATCAAGGGCAAGCAGGGGGCCACGAGCCGTCTGCAATGGGTGATGATCTTCTTCCGGGTCTCCGTGGATGCCGAGCCGTCGCCCGATCCGGACGAGATCTCGGAAGCGCGCTTCGTACCTCTCTCCGAGGCCGTTGGCCTGGTGTCCGACGATCTCATCAGGGAGATGCTGGCCACCCTCAGCGAGGACGGTTGCCTATAGGAAGTCGATGCTCATGAGAAGCGCGACGTCCGCCTTCCACTCCAAGTAGTAGGGCAGGTGCTCCAAGCGGAGCTCCAGGGAGACGCTCGCCCCCGGGAACGGGCTCAGGACAACGTCCAGGGACAGGTTGTGCCGATCGGTTGGCTCGGTGTTGAACGAGTCGCGGGCGAAGGAGTAGGAGGACGAGAAGGTCAATAGGTCCGTGATACGGTGCTCGTAGCCCACCGTGACGTCCAATCGATAGGTGCGCAGGAAATCGTACGAGCCGGAGACACTGCCCTGAACGAGGAACTGCGCCTGCGGTGTGGTGGTGGACGCGTAGTCGAACGAAACGGTTGCCAGGAGCGCGTTGGCATTGCCCTCGGGGTTGATCGCCTCGTAGCTCAGTCCAAGCTCGGCGTCCCCTCCGCAGTAGCGCACGTAGCGGCTGTCTTGGGCGATGTGTCCGATCTCCGATATGTCGAGGGCGTTCAGCGTTCCGTCCTTGACGAGCCCGGTCCCCTCGATGAGCTGGCCGAGGGCGACCAGGAGGTCGGTTGGCGTCGCATAGGTGGTGTTGCTCTCGATCTCGTACGCAATGGACTTGAGATCGGCCGTCGGGAGGTGTCCGGTGATTCTCTCGTGTTCCACGAGATAAGCGTCGATCATGACCGCCTTGGCCAAGGGCGTCACGTCCGTGAACCGGCCGTAGCCCACGCCAAGCGTCGCGGAGACCCCGATCGTCTGGTAGGACGAGGCCGTCTTCCCGTTCAGCCCAGCGAAGGCGAACAGCGGCATCTCCGAGACGAGGTAGTACCTGAAGCTGCCGTCGGCGGTGACGAGGAACGATGACAGACCGAGAAGGGAGATGGTCATGTCGCCCTTGGCCGCGAGCTTGAATCCGAACTCGGGCGAGTCGAACAGACGTTTGTAGTTGGCCTGGAACCGCCCGGCGCTGACGTCCCGCTCGGCCAGGCCGTAGGGATCGTTGTGATACTGATACGAGAAGCTCATGCCCAGGCTGGTGAAGTCGGTACGCGGGGATCGGTAGTCGCACAGGGGAATGGCCAGAGCAGACACCGAACACAAGAGGATGCACAACAAGCACGCGACGAATCTCCTCACCTCTGTCACCTCCGGCCCAGAGGGTAGTGCCGCGGAGTCCCTCGTGCAAGCGCCAGTCTCGCGTTCCTCTGCGTGGGATACTCGCCCGCTCGGACCGGCGCGGCTACCTGTGCCGCGGCTCCTCATCCTCACGCGAGGTGAGGCCGTCACGAGTCCGGCAGGCCGTGGTCGTCGGCGAACAGAGGGAGCTGCTGGGCCCGCGCCTCGCACAGACGTCCGACGCCGACCCCAATCAGGCGCACCCCGCGGCCCTCCAATGAGACGCGGCGGCGGAGGAGGCTGACCGCCGTGGCTTCGACGAGGTAAGGGGAGTCGGTCGGTGCGGGGAGGCTGACCTGGCGGGTGATCGTCGCGAAG
>Ga0315291_10008800_pt1 | contig 12386 bp, 14 predicted proteins | sample YL17G12_20_MG_FD_203070 | JGI IMG/M metagenome (GOLD analysis project Ga0315291, IMG submission 203070) | Sediment microbial communities from Yellowstone Lake, YNP, Wyoming, USA - YL17G12_20 | ecosystem: Environmental > Aquatic > Freshwater > Lake > Sediment | place: USA: Wyoming | collected... | reverse complement strand
AGATAGCAAAAAGCTTAATCCAATCCAGTAATTTTCCCAATTTTACCTCCTTTTCTTAAGATATTTATATTACCAAATCTATTTATTTTTGTAAAGATTTTTGATAAGATAAAGAGTGTGATGTTTATGAGTGAATTAGTTGATTAGTTTTTTAGTTTATGATTAATTCAACCCAATTCGGCGAAATAATTATTGATAATAAAAAATATCATCAGGTTTTGATTATCGGGGATTTAATCGAGGAAAGGGATTACGAAAAATTACAGGAGTTGTTCAAAACCTCCCATAAGATTGGTGGATGGGAAGTCGAAAGACTATTGAGCAATAATCCGGAAATCATTATCATCGGTACAGGGCAGGACGGGGCAATGGAAGTAGATAAAAATTTATTCAAGGACAAGGACATTGAACTGATTATCGCCGAAACTCCGAAAGCAATAGAAATCTATAACGAACAGGTTAAACTTGGTAAAAAAGTAAACGCCTTAATGCATACGACGTGTTAAATAGATAATTGAGGTAGTGGAAATTTTATGACCAAGAAATCCAAATATTGGTCAGGGAGGGCGACAAGAGAGAGCAATGCTTTGGATTTGGAATACGGAGTTTTTACCTGGAAAAATCCGCGAAAAATCGCTTTATCCTTGAAATGGTCAGCAGAAAACAGCAATAGAAGAAAAGGTACGCCGTTCCAATCGGCAATGTCGATGTTGAATTTTTACATCAACCGCGCAGGCAAAAATTTAAATCCAAAACAGGGAAAAATTTTAAATCAAGCCAAAGACGAGTTACGAAGGGCGTTTAAGAGATAAGATTTATGACCATTGAATCACCAAAATTTAAGAAAGGATATTTCGAGAAAAAAGCCGAAAATTATAATATCATCGGCAAGAATTTAACTCCGGAAAGAAAAACGGAAGTTGTTTCTTATCTTGAGGGCAGGAAAGACAGGTCGGCCGAGGCAATAGAAGGAGAATGTATAAAAACGAAGGAACAGTTGAGATTTATAAACTATGTAGGCAAATGCTTAAAGGGCGAGTTTAAGGAGTTGGGAATTGATAAAAAACCGGACATCCTGCCGGAACAAATTCATCTTTTACCCCGAGACATTTATCGAAGAGAGACCGGCAGAGATTCTCGTCCGGCATTTTTCTTTTCTCTGAATCAAGGAGTATGCATAAATAGAGATCATTATCCAACCAGAATAAAATTATATAAAGCCATTATTCACGAGATGATTCATTCAAATTCCTTTTTGAGATTTCAGGAAAGAAAAGAGGAATTACAACCTTTTAGGTCCAAGGTCGGCTATTCTTCTGCTTTTGGCGAAAAAGGGGAAAGATATGAACAATTCGACGGTCTAAACGAAATGGTGGCGGATAAATTTGCTTTCGAGGTTTATTCGAAGCACAAAGAAGAATTTACAGAGAAATTTAAATTTACCGATTCGGAACAAAATGAGGGCGTAAGTTTTTATCCTACGAATATTCTGGATACGATAACTAAAAAAATAGCGGTAAAAAACAAAGAAAACACGAAGGATGTTTGGGAACGATTTAAAAGAGGATTATTCATCGGTGAAGTAATGCATTTAAGGGATGTAGAAAGAACATTCGGCAAGGATTCATTGCATCTATTGTCTGTGTTTAATTTTGAGGATGAGGCGATGGAAAAGAATTACGGCGAAATATTAGAATGTTTTGAAACCGATGATGATAAAAAAAGAGAAGAAATAATTGGTGAGTTATTGCCGGAATTGGAAAAGCATGAAATAAAACCGGAAGAAGAGGGAAAAATCTCGCAAGAAAGATAACCTAATTCTCGACAAGTCTTAAGTTTTAAATTTATGACAGAGCAAAAACAAATTTACAAATGTAATATTTGCGGAAATATTGTTGAAGTTTTGCGCGCCGGAGCGGGAGAGCTTGTTTGTTGCGGACAGCCAATGGAATTGCTCAAGGAAAAAACCGAGGATCAGAGCTTTGAAAAACACGTACCGGTGATTGAAAAGACATTAACCAATATAAAGGTAAAAATTGGTTCTATTCCTCATCCAATGGAAGAAAGTCATTATATAGAATGGATAGAAGCAATTGTGGGTAAAAAAGCATACAGAGCATTCTTGAAGCCGGGCGATAAGCCGGAGGCGGATTTTGAAATAAAAACAGAAGAAAAAATCAAAGCAAGAGAATATTGCAATATCCATGGTTTGTGGATTTCATATGAACAAAAATAATCAAAAAAAGGTGATGATTACGAAAAACGGACCTTATTTTGTTTCCGGCAATTTGCCTTTGGCCAAGGAAATTATTATGCCGGATGAAAACGGCGATCCGATTGAATGGGTCAAAGGGGATAAATATCCGCAGCAGGAGGAATATGCTCTTTGTCGTTGCGGGCAGTCAAAAAATAAACCCTATTGTGACGGCACGCACGCGAAAATTGGTTTTGACGGTACAGAGACTGCCACTCGAAAAAATTATCTTGACCAATCCGAAAAAATAACCGGTCCTGACCTTGATTTAACCGATGTCGAAAACTTATGCGCTCTTGCCCGTTTCTGTGATAGAGCAGGCGGGACTTGGGAGCTTACCAAAAATTCAGATAATCCCGAATCAAAAGAACTTGCGATTCAGCAGGCTTGTAATTGTCCCTCCGGAAGATTGGTGGCTTGGGATAAAAAAGCCGAGCAGCCGATTGAGCCGGATTTTAAACCTTCGCTTAGCTTGGTAGAAGATTATCAGTTAAAAGTCAGCGGACCAATTTGGGTAAAAGGCAATGTGTGCGTGGAGTCATCGGACGGGACAAAGTATGAAACCAGAAATCGCGTCACCTTGTGTCGCTGCGGCAAATCAAGTAATAAGCCATTTTGTGACGGCACTCACCTTGGTAAATAAATTCACCCTGTTAAATAATTTTAAATTCTTAATAAGTAATAAGTTTTGAGTTTATGAGTACTGAGCAGTTTAATTTTGAGAAGTTGAAAGTCTATGAAAGAAGTTTGGAATTTTCGATTGAACTTTGCAGAAAAGCCAGTGATTTCCCGATTAAATTTTCAAGAATCAGAGACCAACTAATTGGCGCCGCTATTTCTGTTCCTTTAAATATTGCCGAGGGTTCGGGAAGAAAAACAACCAAGGATAAAATTCATTTTTATAAAATTGCCCGAGCCTCTGCCTTTGAGTGCGTTCCAATATTGGATATTTGTTCCCGATTATCTCTGATTGACGAAGGTTTTTATAATAAATTCAAACAAGAAATAACAGAAATCTCCAAAATGATTTCCGGCTTCATCAACTCAATCCACTAATCCGTTCATTTACTAATTCGCTAATTTGCTAATGTACTCAAATACTAATTTACTCACATACTAATGAACTAATTTACTAATATACTTAATCTATGAAAGAAAAATTTAAAAGAAATCTATTTTACAAATTGGCCAACAAAAATCCGATTAAAATTTTCCTGAAGATTTTTCCTTCCCGGGGAATGGCATCGAGATTGGAACATAGGAGAATAAAAGGAAAGGGTTCGAGTAAGTAAAAAACCGACTCTTGACAATCGTATATAATCGTATATAATTGTATATAGCTGAATAATATACGAAAAATATGACAGAAAACAGATTTTTAAGGCAAATCAAAATAAATAAAGAAATTCTTTCCAAAATTGCCAGAATAGACGAATTTAAGGGTCTTTGGCATGGCGGATTACGATTGAATCCGCAAATTTTGGGGAAATTAAAAGCATCGGTAATTATTACCTCTACCGGTGCTTCTACGCGTATTGAGGGCGCAAAAATGAACGATGATGAAGTGGCTCGATTGTTGCGCGGATTGAAATCCAATCCGCCGAAAGGCAGAGACGCGGAAGAGGTTGCCGGATACGCCGATTTATTAGGAAGAATTTTCGATAATTTCAAAACCCTCAAATTAACCGAAGGGCAAATTTTGCAATTTCATAAAATATTGCTTAATTTTTCGGCAAGAGACGAAGACCATAAAGGAAAATACAAATCCAAAGACAATGTTGTTGTCGCAAAGAACGAAAAGGGAGAAGATATCGTTTTATTCCGACCGACCCCTCCATATTTAGTAAAAAAGGAAATGGACGATATTCTTTTTTGGACAAACGAAGAAATAGAGAAAAAAGACATCCACCCCATACTTGTAATCGCCAACTTTATTTTTGAATTTTTAGCCATTCATCCCTTCGAGGACGGAAATGGCCGGCTTTCGCGCGCCCTAACCAATTTATTGCTTTTAAAGAACGGTTATTCTTATCTTCCTTACGTTTCCTTGGAAGAAATTATCGAGGAACGAAGAACCGAATATTATTTGGCGCTTCGCGCAACGCAGAAGAATCACAAAACAGAACAAGAAGATATTTCTCCTTGGCTGAATTTCTTGCTGGATGTTTTAATCGAGCAAGCTCGAAAAGCAAAAGAAATTATGGAATCGGAAAGACCGGAAAAACTACTTTCGGAAAAACAATCCATTATTTATGATTTATTTAATAGAGATAAAACGTTGAGCGTTTCGGAAATCGATAAAAAGCTAAAAAATAAAATTCCTCAAGTTACCATAAAACAGGCTCTGTCTCGCTTGGTAAGCTTGAAATTACTTGAACGAATTGGACAAGGACGAGGCACGAGATATAAAAAATTATGAAGTGGTAGGGAATGGCATCGAGATTGGAACACAGAAGAATAAAAGGAAAAAGAAACGAGTAAATATGAAAATCCGGGAGATTAAGGCGAAATCAGTACTTTCAAAAACCGGCCTAGGGTCTGATTATGTTATTAATCCGTATGTCGGTTGTATGCATGGTTGCATCTATTGTTATGCTCGATTTATGAAAAGATTTACCAATCATCCCGAGCCCTGGGGCCATTTTATAGATGTCAAAATCAACGCGCCGGACCTCATTCCCGAAAAAACCGATAAATACAAGAACAAATCAGTGTTGATGAGCTCGGTAACCGATGCCTATCATCCGATTGAAATAAAATATAAATTAACCAGAAAAATCCTTGAAAAGCTGGTGCCGTTGGGAGTAGAGCTTAATATTTTGACAAAATCAGATTTGGTTTTGAGGGATATCGACTTATTGAAAAAATTTAAAAAATGCCTGGTTACGATTTCTTTATCGTTTTTGGATGAGAAATTAATAAAACAAATAGAGCCGCTGGCATCGTCGGCGAAAAGAAGAATCGATGCCTTAAAAGAGCTCAATAAAGCGGGGATTAAAACAGCAGTTTTTATCTCTCCAATTTTTCCGGAAATTACCGATTGGCGAGAAGTAATTAACAGGACCAAAAATTTTGTTGGTGAGTATTGGTTCGAAAATTTAAATCCTTATTTTGCGATTCGAAACAATATTACGAAATTTTTAAAAAACAATAAGCCGGAATTGATTGAGAAATATAATCAAATTTGGTCGGGCAAAAATAGCTATTGGAGCGAAACAGAGAAAAGTATAAGAAATTTTTGCCGAAGTAATAAACTAATTTGTAGAATTTACTTCCATCACGGGGCTTGACCCCACACCTTTATTTTAAAGGTGGGGGTTGACAAGGTTTACGGATATGCTATAATGGGATTATTGATGGCTTTACAGCCGTCAGAAAGGAGGTGCACAAAAGGCACATAGCACATTAATTTAAAACATCCTAATTAATTTCCCGATCCGAGGCCTTTGGACAACCAAAGGCCTCAACTATTTTTCCGCAGTTTCAATCGGAGCATCAGTCTCCGGTTTTTTATTTTATCCGACGTAACTTATCGTCTGGTAATTTCTACATCAATTTGACAAAAGTTTTTAAATATCCTAGGATAGGCGTTGGTACATTCAAAAACTGTGTGCCAAATCGGTCGGCGGACCTAAAACGCAGGAGGTAATGGCATGTTTGACATTAACAAGGCCGCAAGGATTATGAGAGCGGGAAGCGAGCTTTCAGAAACCAACAGGAAGTTGCGGGAGGCAGTATATTCTTTTATCGAGTGGTTGTTCGAAGCGCTCGATGGGTACGAGCTTCCGGGCGAGAAGTTTGGCTGGATTTTCAGAAGGAACAAAGAAAACAACCAGCAAATCCAGGTTTCGTTTAAGATGTCTGTTGGTGGGTGGTATTATATTACTACCAACAGCAAAGAGCCTCAGATGAACAGCATTGTCTTATTCTGCCAAGCATTGGCTGGGCCCGAAGGAAACACGCTTCTTAGTTGGTTAGAGAGCCAGACACAAGAAAGAAGCCAGCTTCTTACAGCGCTTCAATCGGGAATCGAGGCCTTTCGTTCTTCAATTGGAGGACAAAGCTCATAAGCGGAAACTTGAACACGGTCGAGGTAGGAAATACCTCGACCTTTTTTATTTTGCAGCTTGTCAATCCGCACCAGCGGGGGCCTGCCCCGTACACGCGCTCCTCAGGAGTGCGAGGGTGCCTGCCCCGTAGGTTTATCCTTCCGGGGTAAGACTCCAGCTTGAGGTAAGCGTTGTTCGGTGGTATGATGAAAGTGTATTTATGGTGAGTTTATCGAAATATTTATATTGAGCAGAGTCGAAATATGAATAAAAAAGAAGCAAAAGAGTTATCCACAAGCGAAATCTTGACACCCGACCATTTGGTCGGGTATTATTAAATTATGGAAAGAGAACCAATCACAACAAGACAGAAACAAGTTTTGTCCATTATCTATAATTGGATTAAAGATTCGGGTTTCCCTCCTTCTTTTAATGAACTCAAGGACGAATTAGATATAAGTTCAAATCAAACGGTTTTAGATCATTTAGCTAATCTGGAAAAGAAAAAATTGATAAAACGAGAAGAAGGATCGGCCAGGGGAATAAAAATTTTAAATAAAGGTTATAATATTTTGGGAGTAAATCAATTGATTCCAGTTGTGGGCACTACGGCAGCTGGTTCGTTTATTGAGGCGATTGAAGAAATGGGAAATTGGGAGGAATTATCACAAGAAGTTGCCAAATTAAGCGATGATTTAATGATAGTAAAAGTAAGCGGAGAATCGATGATTAATGCGGGCATAAACGATGGTGATTTTGTGTTGATTAAAAGAACTAACAATTTTAAAAAAGGAGATATTGTTTTGGCGCAAGATTCGGATGGTACGACCTTAAAAAGGATAATATTTGAGAGGGGTAAATATTTTTTAAAACCAGAAAATCCAAAATATGAAAAAATTGAATTATCAGAGGAGACCGAAATTGTTGGCATTTTAGAAAAAAAATATTTAAAAGAAAATCTTCTAAAAGACAAGGAATCATTTAATGTTCTAATTCGAAGATCAAATGGTAATGGAAAAACCCTTTATCCAGCCGTTGATTTGTTTGTCCAGAAAAAAATTGATCTTCCTACCACCACAGATCCATTGATATTAGTTGGAGACGTTATAGAGAAATTAAAATTAATTCCAGATAAATCTATTTCCGTTGTCGTAACCTCTCCACCTTATTGGAATTTACGGGATTATGAAACCGATGGACAAATCGGGAGAGAAAAAAATCCTAAAGATTATATAGAAAAAATCGTTAATGTTGGGGATGAAATTTTAAGAGTTTTAAAAGATAATGGCGCATATTTTTTAAATATAGGGGATACGTATGTTGATAAGAACTTACAAATGATTCCCCAGCGAGTGGCAATTGAAATGCAAAATAGGGGATGGCTTTTAAGGAATCAGATAATTTGGCATAAACCAGATCATATGCCGTCACCTGTTAAATCAAGATTTACAAACACATACGAACCAATTTACTTTTTTACTAAAAATGATTGGGAAAAAAGAGTACATTTTGATATAGATTCAGTTAGGGTTCCGCACAAGACAGAAAATATCCAAGGACCCAAAAGACAAAATTATAATGGTAAATTTTTAGGAAATGAAAAAAACATTGGAGCTTCGCCCGGTGCAAGAATGTCAATATCCGAACCAAAATATACATTGAAAAGAAAAGTAGAATTACCTCAAAATTTAATTGCAGATTATTTAAAAAAATGGAGAATAAAGAGCGGTTTAACAGTAAAACAGATTGATAAATTATTGGACTATACCCATACAGCTGGTCATTGGCTTAGAAAAGATGCGGGCGGATCATTGCCATTACCAGAAGACTGGAAGAAATTAAAGGAGATATTAAAACTTGACAATAAATATGATAAGGAGATGACTGAAACAGAATTAGTTTTGCAAGTAGTAAGAAATCATCCAAATGGTAAAAACCCTGGTGATTTATGGGAAATTAATACAGCTAAGAATGGCTTTGCGCATTTCGCGGTATTCCCTGAAGAAATTCCCAGAATGGCTATTAAATCATGTTGTCCACCCAATGGTATTGTGTTAGATCCATTTGCAGGAAGCGGTACAACGGGAAGGATCGCTAAAGAATTGAACAGGAAATCAATTTTAATAGAAATACAAGATAAATATTTAGATATTATTAAAAAACGATGCGGGAAAATAAATATTATTAAATAAATTTATGAACAATAACGAACTTCAAAAAATAGAAGAATTAGAGAAAAAATACTTTTTAGAACTTAAAGAACTCTTAGAGGATAAAAAAGAGGAATTAAAAAAGGGATTTGATTCTCGTTTGCATATTCGAAGAGATACCGAAGGCATAAGTTATAACGAGAACGAAGTCGCAGCTGGCGCAGAAAGGGTATTGATGGCATTGATATGTCGAAATAAACCAAATTGGGAGATTAATAGTTCGCCAATAAGTTCGAATTTATTATTTGAACTTCCGAATACAATTATAAATATTGACGCGAAGACTTATAAGGAGAGAGCAAAAGAAGAAAATAAAGTTAATCTAGCTAGAAATCAGACTAGTTATGGGCAAAATATACATATTATAAGCCAAAGAACGGGCACTAGATATACTTGGAAGGCCGCATTAAAACCAATTTATCGACACGAGCAAAAAGGAGAGCTTGTTACCATATCTTTTATAGTTAAATTTATTTATGATAACAATGATCAAAGTCTTAAAGAAGTTCAGTTAATCAATATTCCAAATGGGAATTTAATTGAAATTTACGGGAGAGGATATGGAAGAGGAGAAGAAAATATTTTTTGTAGGGGCAAATCTTCAATAGCCGCTGGAAAGCCGGTAAGAGATATAAGGTTTAAAATTAGTGCATTTGAGGCACCACGACTAACTGAAGGATGGCAAAGGAAAGAAATAATTTATAAAAAGGATAACTAAAATTTAAACCAAAGTTAAAAAATTTGGCATAAAGAATTTTTAATGCTAAAATGAAATCTAGAATTCAAGCTTTATAGTTGATTATTAGCTAGTATGCTTGAGGGAGAAAAATGTCAACTCCCTTAAGTCATGAAAGATTAAAAACTTAATAGGTTGGCAAGAATTTATTAAGCCGGAGATCAATTAGGACGACAGGGAGTTGGAATATTAAAATTATCCCAATTTTACTGTCGTTTTTTAATTTGGCTAAGGAGGGGCAGTCGACTTTCCTAAGGTCAAGATAATAATTAATATCCGAAAGGATAAAAATTAAAACAATGAAAGGATTAAAGGCGGAAGATAGAGTTGCGGCATCTTTGCGAAGAAGTGGGGCTAAGGTTGAGCAATCTATCGGAAGCAGGACATCAGCTGACAATGTTGCAAGGTGGCCAAATGGGAAAAAATGGTTTACGCAAGTCAAATATTCTGGTAAAGGCAATCCATCATCGCCAACTCCGAACGAAAGAAGGGCACTTATCAGAAGAGCTGAAAATAATAATGCTACTCCCGTTATAGCAAAAGTTACGACGGAAAAGATCGAATATTTTTCGGCAAAAGATGGTCGAAAATTAAATCCGTGATTAAAGACGGTTTAATTTAATTGCGTCTACCGGCAAATAATTAAACAGGTAGGGTAAATAAAATTAAAATGGCGAAGACAAAAGAACAAATAAAGGCAGGAATCGAAATATTTATAAGAGGATGTAGTGGTGCTTATTCTGACTGGTATGTTGGTATTGCTTCCGATCCGGAAGATAGATTATTCAATGGTCATAATGTCGACAGGAGGGGTTATTGGATTAGTGAAGAGTGTGAAAATTCAGGTATAGCTAGAGAAATAGAGGATTATTTCGTGAATACACTACATACCGATGGTGCACCAGGAGGCGGTGATAGGACCACAAAATACGTGTACGCTTATAAAAAAACGTCAACCACGAATCCTTAAATTTCTGTCTTAAGAAGGTGCCACTTATTGTAGACGAAGCGAGGATCTCCGCGGCATGTCATCGGACACAGATGCACGGTGAGAGTAGAAGCAAAGATTAAATTCATATCAGAAAAGTTGAATAGACGTTATCCGATGGGGTGCCGCGACCAAGATCTGAGTGCCTGTTGAATAGTGGCAACCTGAAAGCCGTCACTTGTATGACGGCTTTTAAAATTGACTTGGATGGTCTAAAGATATACGATGAAAGTGTAAGAATTAAAAAATAAATTCATGGCAAAAATTCAAGATTTTATTAACAATAAACACAAGTATAAAGTAGACTTAACCTATCAGAGGCCGGTTGGAGCGTGGTCTCTTGCTGATAAACAATGTCTAATTGATACTATTTTAAGGGGAGAACCAATGCCCATGTTTTTCTTAAACCGTAAATCAGATGAAGGAATTTATTATATTGTAGATGGACAACAAAGATTGGATGCAATTAAATTATTTTATGACAACGAATTAAAATTGAATAAAAAGTTTTCCGGAGAAGAAAACCATAATAAAACTTTTAACGAAGATAATCCCATATCCGATGATCAAAGAGAAAATTTTTTAAATTACCAATTAGGCTTTCATATCTTAGAGGATTACGATGATGAAAAAATAAGAATAATTTTTTCGCGGCTTCAAAGAGGAAAACCGTTAACACTAGGGGAGCGTCTGAACGCAAAGCCAGGAAGTATTGTTTTAAGAATGAGAAGCATTGCGAAACATCCCTTTATTTTTAAATCCGTAGCAATAGCCAACGAGAGATATGGCACATTCCCTGATGCGGCTAGGATATTATTTTACGAGAAACGGGGGTGCAAAGATTCTGGAACACCCGCTATTATTTCCTTTTTTGACGATAATAGAGAATTACCCGAAGAAAGCGAAGATTTTAAAAATATCATTAAGGTACTAAATTTTTTAGCTAAATGTTTTCCGCCAGATCCGGGTGAATATTATTATCTACGGAAACATGCATGGGTTTTTGCGGTGTATACCATGATTAAAGAGTTGAGTATAGCTTATGCATTAAAGGGGCAAGAGGATCTAATTAAAAAATTTATTTCTGATTTTCACGACAAAGTTTATACTGAAGATTTCAGGAGATCAAATCAAACATATCAAAGGTTTTATGATAATGTGCGAGGTGGTTGGTCGGAAAAAATTATTGCCCTAAGGAGAGATATTCTTATTAAAGAATTCTTGAGAGAAAATCTCCTTAAAGAGGTGGATGAAAAGAGGCAGATTAAGGACGAAGATAAAATGGCCTGTTTTATTAGGGCGGGGAAAAATTGTGAAATTTGTAAAGCGAAGTTTAAGGATTACAAAGAACCAGAATATCACCACAAGGAAATGTATTCCGAAGGAGGAAAGACCCAAAGTGAAAATATAATGGTTTTCTGTAAGAGATGTCATGATAAAGTCCACGGAAAAGGAGAAATTCAACTCCAAATAGAAGAAGAGATCAATGAAGACGAAGATAGCGACTAACCAAAATTTATTTTGAGGGAGTATGGAAAACAGACTTATTGAGAAATCGCCGGAAAAGGAGGAATACTATCTTTTTCACGATGAATTAGGGCCCAGGCAAGCAAATAATAAAAAATGGCTTTATCACGGAATTTTATTTATACCCTATTTAAAAAGAGAGAATTATTATGATAAGTTATTAAAGCAGAGAAAAGAAGCCAATTATTTTAACGAACTGCACTTTCATAAAATTAAAGGAATTGGAACCGAAAAATTCAGTCTTTCAAAAAAATGGATAGATTTATTTTTTAATAATTTCTTTCAAGATTCGAAATTTTATATTTTGGGGGTGTGCTGTAGTGATCTAGATAGAAGGAGTTTTGGCACAGGTAGAGAAGGACAATACAGAATCTATAATAAATTTTTTAAAATATGTCTTAAAGGAGCTCTAAGATTTTGTTTTCAGGATAAAGATGTGATCGAAATCAAAAGGATATTTTCAGATTATAAAGAAGGAAGACAACAAAATGATAATTTTGAGCGATATCCCATAAACCAACTCATTAAAGAATTGCCCAGCGATTTCGAATATAAATATCCCAATATTAATTTTGCTGTCAAAAAAATTGAATTTGTTGGTTCAAATCACGAACAAGAACCA